>Ga0102945_1000619_pt1 | contig 10694 bp, 8 predicted proteins | sample SalPonred_H2O_MG_FD_78207 | JGI IMG/M metagenome (GOLD analysis project Ga0102945, IMG submission 78207) | Salt pond water microbial communities from South San Francisco under conditions of wetland restoration - Salt Pond MetaG R2_restored_H2O_MG ...
AAAACACCACCAATGCCAACGCCACCGGAGAGGTGAACGTTCTTGCCGATTTGAGCGCAGCTGCCGACAGTGGCCCATGTATCAACCATGGTGCCCTCATCAACATACGCCCCAATATTGACGTAAGAAGGCATCAAGACCACATTCTTGCCAATAAAGGAACCGTGACGAGCCACGGCAGGCGGAACCACCCGGTAGCCACCAGCCGCAAAAGCATGATCGCCATAGCCGGCAAATTTCAACGGGACTTTGTCAAAAAACTGCATGGATCCATCGCCCATGACAGCATTGTCATTTAAACGAAACGACAACAGCACGGCTTTCTTCAACCACTGATTGACCACCCAGTCATCACCTTGCTTTTCTGCGACCCGCATCGTGCCTTGATCGAGGGCATCAATGGCGTGCTCGACCGCTTCGCGCACGGAGGCGATCGCCGTCTGCGGTGACAATGAAGCGCGGTCTTCCCAAGCGCGGTCGATGGTGGTTTGCAGATCAAGAGTCATTGTTTGCTTCTTCCTTCAGTTGGGGGGAGGTTCAGTGGTTTACTTCGCAGTGTAGCCAATATCTGATGGCCAATTGGCGAAGCCCTGCCTAAAGCCCGTTCGATTTTAAACAATCGATTGGCTGTAAGTCGCGATTCGTTTGGCGCCTTCAATGCATTCTTCTATCGGTGCCACGAGCGCGATACGAATCCGGTTTTGGCCAGGATTCGTGCCATGGGCATGGCGCGATACATAGCTGCCAGGTAAAACGCGAACCGCTTGCTGGTCGAGCAAAGCGTGCGTGAACTGGGCATCATCTATCGGTGTGCTGGCCCACAAATAGAAGGAGGCGTCGGGCCTCTCTACGTCTAGCACGGGCGATAGGATGGGAAGCACAGCGTCAAACTTTTCGCGATAGGCCTGTCGATTTTCTTTGACATGGGCTTCGTCCTGCCAGGCCGCGATGCTTGCGGCGGCAACCAGCGGTGACATCGCACTGCCGTGATAGGTCCGATACAGTAAGAATGCCTTCAATAACGAGGCATCACCGGCAGCGAGCCCAGCGCGCAGTCCCGGTAAATTTGAGCGTTTGGATAGGCTAGAAAACGTCACCAAGCGGCTGAAGTCAGTGCGTCCCAGCTTGTTAGCGGCTTGCAAGCCGCCCATCGGGGGGGCAGACTCGTCGAGATAAATTTCGCTGTAACACTCGTCTGAGGCAATCACAAAGTCGTGCTTGTCAGCGAGTGAGAAGAGCTCATCCCAATCATCAAGACCCATCACGCCGCCCGCCGGGTTGCCTGGACTACAAACGTAAAGAAGTTGGGTGTCACGCCAAACGTCATCAGGCACTGTGCGCCAATTCGATAAAAAATTGTTGGCTGGATCGCCATTGACGTAATACGGTTTCGCTCCTGCTAGGAGGGCTGCGCCTTCATAGATTTGGTAGAAGGGATTTGGGCAAACAACCCAACCCCCTTTGTCGCCGTCAACGACCACTTGGGCAAACGCGAATAGGGCTTCTCTAGAGCCCAACACAGGAAGCACTTGAGACTGAGGGTCAACCTTGGGTAGTTCAAAGCGGTTTTCCAGCCACGAAGCGATCACTTGTCTCAGGTGATCGCTTCCCTTGGTTGGTGGATAACCTGAAAGACCCTCTAGGGAGTCCATCATCGCTTGTTTAGCCAACAGTGGCGCAGCGTGTTTGGGTTCCCCAATCGACAGGTCAATTAGAGGCAACCCAGTGGTTTGTGGCTGTGCGCTTGCAAGCAGGCCGCGAAGCTTCTCAAAAGGGTAGGGCTGCAACGAATTCAGGCGTTTGTTCATAGAGCGATTTTAGCCTTACTCCGGGGCTCTGGGGGTTTGTGCAAACCAAGGTCTTCGTGTGCGCTACAATCACTGCGACTGCGAAGGTGGCGAAATTGGTAGACGCACCAGGTTTAGGTCCTGACGCCTTAACGGGTGTGCGGGTTCGAGTCCCGCCCTTCGCACCATTTTAAAACCCCGGGGCTATGGTTTTCTCTAGCCCCGACTTGATCGAGTTGGTGACCTATCTATGCAACCCGTGGTTGAAACGCTTGAAGGCCTTGAGCGCCGAATTGAAGTCTCTGTTGCCCTGGCTGATATTGAGCAGGAAGTAAAAAAAGAGCTGAAAAAAGTGGCCAAGACCGCAAAATCGGCGGGTTTTCGTCCGGGCAAGGTGCCGATGTCGATCGTCGAACGCTCGCATGGCCCTAGCATCCGTTATGACGTGATCAATCAAAAGGTTGGCCAGGCGTTGGAAGAGTCGCTCGAGAAAACAGGCCTTAAAGTCGCTGGTTCGCCCTCTCTAGAACCCAAGCAAGAGGGTGTTCCCGAGGACACGTTGGCATTTGAGGCAACATTCGAGGTGTATCCGGAAATCACATTGCCCGACGCAAGCACTTTGTCCGTTAAAAAGGCGGTTTGCGAGGTCACTGATGCCGAAATCGATAAGACCCTGAACATCTTGCGCGAGCAACGGGCTGAATATGTCGGCGAGGTCGATCGTGCAGCTTCAGACAATGATCAAGTCAAGATCGACTTTGTTGGCAAAATAGAGGGTGTGCCTTTCGAGGGCGGTTCGGCGGAAGACTTCGCTTTTGTGATCGGGAAAGGTCGCATGTTGCCGGAATTTGAGGCAGCGGTTCGCGACATGAAAGCGGGCGAGGAAAAGACCTTTCCACTAACCTTCCCAGCCGATTACGGTGGGCAGGAGGTGGCCGGTAAAACCGCCGAGTTCACCATCACGGTCAAAGAAGTGGCGCGTCCCGAGCTTCCGGCTGTTGATGAAGCCTTTGCAACCTCGCTTGGACAAGCCGAAGGCGACGTGGATAAGCTGCTAGCCGACATCCGCAACAACCTAGAGCGAGAAGTGCAGTCGCGCACCGCGTCTCGCACCAAAGGTAGCGTGATGGAAGCGTTATTGGCGGCTGCGACATTTGACGTGCCAAAAGCCTTGGTTGACGCAGAAGCTGAAAACCGGGTCAAAGCGGCTCGAGAAGAGCTCAAGAACCGGGGATTGCCAAACGCAGATTCCGTACCCATTCCGCCTGAGACGTTCGCTGAGGAAGCTACTCGCCGGGTCAAATTAGGTCTTATGATTGGTGAGCTGATCCGTCAGCTGGAGCTGCAGGCCAAGCCTGAGCAGGTGAAAGCAAAAATCGAAATGTTTGCCCAGAACTATGAGCAGCCCGCTCAAGTGGTGAGCTATTACCTATCTGATCGGCAACGACGCGCTGAGATCGAATCCATTGTGCTTGAAGACAATGTGGTTGATCACATCTTGGCCAATGCCAAGGTCGAGGAAGACGCTGTGGTGTTTGATGAGCTGATGGGCACGCAAGGGCAAGCCGCCTAAGTCCTGTTGCCCGTCATCACCACAAGTTCTGTCAGTATTTATCGCACATCGAGGTCAAAGCAAATGAGTATGAGTGGGTTCACCGATTTCTACGCTTCTATGCACGGTGGCGAGTCAGTCACGCCCAGCGGCTTAGGCTACATCCCTATGGTTGTGGAGCAATCTGGCCGGGGGGAGCGTTCGTATGACATCTATTCACGGCTGTTAAAAGAACGTGTGATCTTCTTAGTGGGTCCGGTCCATGATCAATCCGCTAATTTGGTCGTGGCGCAGATGCTATTTCTCGAGTCCGAGAATCCGGACAAGGACATTGGCTTATATATCAACTCCCCAGGTGGCTCTGTTTACGCTGGGTTGGCGATGTATGACACCATGCGTTTTATCAAGCCCGATGTATCGACACTGTGCACGGGGATTGCAGCAAGCATGGGAGCGTTTCTGTTGGCCGCAGGCGCCAAGGAAAAGCGGTTTGCATTGCCCAACTCCCGCATTATGATTCACCAGCCTTCGGGAGGCGCTCAAGGCCAGGCTTCAGATATCCAAATTCAGGCGAAAGAGATCTTGAGTTTGAGAGAGCGTCTGAACCAAATGCTGGCAGAGCAAACAGGTCAACCGGTGAGTCAGATCGAGCTAGACACGGAAAGAGATAATTTCATGTCAGCTGAAGAGGCCGTCACCTATGGCATTATTGACAAAATGTTGACCACACGAGCCGATGCTGGCTAATTCTGACCAAAACGCCAATGACCGATAAAAAAGCTTCGACGCCTGCCAAACCCTTGAACTGCTCGTTTTGTAATAAAACGCAAAATGAGGTTCGCAAACTCATTGCTGGGCCCTCCGTTTTCATATGCGACGAATGCGTTGATCTGTGTACCGACATCATTCGTGACGAAATGGAAGCCAGCACCCGTGATGCGGTGAAAACCGAGCTACCAACGCCGGCTGAGATCAAAGCTTTTCTTGATAAATACGTAATCGGTCAAGACGCCCCGAAACGGGTTCTTGCGGTTGCGGTTTACAACCACTACAAGCGCTTGCGACACGGCCAAGCCAAGGGCGATGAGGTCGAACTCAGCAAAAGTAATATTCTGCTGATTGGCCCAACAGGCTCCGGTAAGACCTTATTGGCGCAGACGCTTGCTCGTCAACTCGACGTGCCTTTTGTCATGGCTGATGCCACCACGTTGACCGAAGCCGGCTATGTCGGTGAGGACGTGGAAAACATCATCCAGAAGCTGCTTCAAAACTGCTCTTACGACGTCGATCGGGCGCAGCGGGCGATTGTCTACATCGACGAAATCGACAAGATTTCGCGTAAATCTGATAATCCATCCATTACTCGTGACGTATCTGGCGAGGGTGTTCAACAGGCCTTGCTTAAGTTGATTGAGGGCACTGTTGCTTCCGTGCCCCCCCAGGGTGGTCGCAAACATCCTAATCAGGATTTTGTCCAAGTGGATACCACTAATGTGTTGTTCATCGTGGGTGGTGCCTTTGACGGTCTAGAAAAGGTCATTCTGGATCGAACCGAGCGCAGTGGCATCGGTTTTGGTGCGTCGGTGGCTGCCAAAAGTGAAAAAGGTGCTGGTGATACGTTCTTGTCGGTAGAACCGGAGGATTTGGTTAAATTTGGCTTGATTCCGGAGCTAGTGGGTCGACTTCCGGTGATTGCGACACTATCCGAACTGACTGAAGACACACTCGTGCGGGTTTTGACAGAGCCAACCAACTCTCTTGTCAGGCAGTTTCAAAAACTATTTGAAATGGAAGGCGTTGAGCTGGAAATCGAAGCCGAGGCGCTACATGCGATCGCCCGCAAAGCCATCCGCCGTAAAACCGGTGCGCGTGGCTTGAGATCGATTCTCGAAGCTTCTCTGCTAGACGTGATGTACGACTTGCCGTCACGTACCAACGTCAAGCGTGTGGTTTTGAATGAAGCGGCGATAGACGGTAAGAGCGAGCCTGTGCTCGTTTTCGAAGAGCCAGTTAAAGCCGCGGCGGATAAAAAAACAAGCCCCCGTAAAGTTCGGGACGCTGCTGCCTGAACTTGATTTTTACGCTATTGTCCCAATATCACTAACATAGTTAGCGAATCCGTTCGGACCGCTTTTGTTCGAACGACATTTAAACAGGACAATTATCTATGTCTGGTCAAAATTTACTGCCTGCGCAACGCATCACGTTGCCCCTCTTACCACTACGCGATGTGGTGGTTTTCCCACACATGGTCATCCCTCTTTTCGTAGGCCGCCCGCGTTCGATTCGGGCGCTTGAGGCTGCCATGGAAGGTGGCAAAAACATCATGTTGGCGGCCCAGAAATCGGCTAGTAAGGACGATCCAACGCCAGAGGATGTGTACGAGATTGGCTGTTTGGCGACCATCTTACAGATGTTGAAATTGCCTGACGGCACGGTCAAAGTGCTCGTCGAAGGAACTCAGCGCGCTCGCGTGCTTTCTATTGATGACGCTGAAAGCCATTTTGGTGCTGACGTGATGCCCGTGACGCCTGAAGAGCTCAGCGGTGCTGAGGTCGAGGCTTTGCGGCGCGCCATCGTTAGCCAGTTCGAAACCTACGTCAAACTCAATAAGAAAATTCCGCCTGAGGTTTTGACCTCGCTCGCGGGTATTGACCACGCCAGTCGCTTGGCTGACACCATTGCTGCCCATCTGCCGCTCAAGCTCGAGCAAAAACAGCAGATGCTAGAAGTCATGGACACGGCGGAGCGGTTGGAAAACCTCTTGGCGCAACTCGAGACAGAAATCGATATTCTGCAGGTCGAAAAGCGCATCCGTGGACGCGTTAAGAAGCAGATGGAAAAAAGTCAGCGTGACTATTATCTGAATGAGCAAGTCAAAGCGATTCAAAAAGAGTTAGGTGAGGGCGAAGAGGGTGCTGATATCGAGGAGCTTGAAAAGCGGATCGAATCGGCCAAACTGCCCAAAGAAGCCCGTAGAAAGGTCGATACCGAACTCAAAAAGTTGAAGATGATGTCACCCATGTCCGCTGAGGCGACCGTGGTGCGCAACTATATTGACACCGTCATCGGATTGCCATGGCGCAAAAAGAGCACCATCAACTATTCCGTGCCTCACGCTGAGACTGTTTTGGATGACGATCACTACGGCCTTGAAAAGGTCAAGGAGCGTATCGTTGAGTACTTAGCTGTTCAACAACGTGTTGATAAGGTCAAGGCACCGATTTTGTGCTTGGTCGGACCACCCGGAGTGGGTAAAACATCGCTTGGTGAATCTATCGCCAAGGCGACGAACCGCCAGTTTGTTCGCATGGCTTTGGGTGGTGTTCGGGATGAGGCTGAGATTCGCGGTCACCGCCGCACCTACATCGGTTCAATGCCTGGCAAGATCTTACAAAACATGTCCAAAGTGGGCGTGCGTAACCCCTTGTTTTTATTAGATGAAATTGACAAATTGGGCATGGATTTCCGAGGCGATCCCGCTTCAGCCTTGCTCGAGGTGTTAGACCCAGAGCAAAACCATACCTTCCAAGATCACTATGTGGAAGTCGATTTTGATTTGTCTGACGTGATGTTTGTGGCGACGAGCAACACACTGAACATCCCACCGGCCTTACTCGATCGGATGGAAGTCATCCGCTTGGCGGGTTACACCGAAGATGAAAAAATCCACATCGCAAAGGATCACTTGTTACCCAAGCTTATGAAGAACAATGGCTTGCGACCCGAAGAGCTGTCGGTAGAGGACAGTGCGCTGCAAGACATGGTGCGCTACTACACGCGTGAAGCTGGTGTGCGATCACTAGAGCGTGAAATCGGTAAGATTTGTCGTAAGGTAGTCAAGCAGCTGGTGGCTCATGTGCCCGCAGGAACATCACGTACCGCCGCCCGTAAGGCCTCTAAGGCACAAGCGTCAGCTGAAACCATTGTGGTCAATGGCGACAATCTCAACGATTACTTGGGTGTGCGTCGATTCAGTTACGGCATGGCAGAGAAAGACAATCAGATCGGGCAAGTCACCGGCTTGGCTTGGACTGAGGTGGGTGGCGATTTACTGACCATCGAGGTGGCTGATATGCCTGGTAAAGGCGCCATCATTCGGACGGGCTCATTGGGTGACGTCATGAAAGAGTCGGTTGAGGCAGCTCGCAGTGTGGTTCGTGCACGTGCCCGTCGCTTGGGTGTTGCCGATGTCGTTTTCGAGAAGCGAGACATGCACGTTCACGTACCTGAAGGCGCCACGCCCAAGGATGGTCCATCAGCGGGTGTGGCGATTACGATCGCTATTGTCTCGGCGTTGACCCGTATTCCTGTGCGTGCCGACGTGGCCATGACCGGTGAAATCACGCTGCGTGGTGAGGTTTTGGCGATCGGTGGGCTTAAAGAGAAGTTACTTGCCGCCCGCCGTGGGGGTATCAAGACCGTGATGATTCCCGAAGAGAACGTCAAGGACTTGGCAGAGATCCCTGACAATATCAAAAACCACCTGGAAATCGTACCAATCAAGTGGATTGATAAGGCTCTCGAAGTCGCCTTAGAGAGGATGCCTGACGAGTTGCCTGAAGAAGCGGCTGCCGAACCAGTAGTGAGCTCAGCTGAGGCCACTAAGTCGGTCAACCCAGTTATCAAACACTAGTGTGGATGGTATTTGGAAGCGTCGACGGATAACCTTCGATTAGACAAGTGGTTATGGGCAGCGCGATTTTTTAAATCGCGCTCCCTGGCCACTGAAGCAATTGAACTCGGTCGGGTTCATGTCAACGGTGATCGCGTCAAGCCAGCCCGTCAAATCAAAATAGGCGACAAAGTTCGGGTCCAACGCGGTAATGACCGGATCGAAGTTTTTGTGAGGTTTTTGGATGCGGTGAGGCGTTCAGCTTCGCTTGCTCAGCTGCTCTACGATGAGACGTTGGAGAGCCAACTGGCTAGACAAGCGGCTGCAGAGAAGCGCCGGTTTTACACTGAGCCTTCCCGGGCGCTTGCTGGACGCCCAACCAAACGCAATCGGCGAGCCATCGAGCGATTCTCAAAAGACGACTAACAAGCAGGCCAGCGGGTCGCGGGTCGGTACGGTGTTGCTCGTTAAACGTTAGTCGCTAATCGCTAATCACTAATTGATTGGTGTGGCTCGAATCAATCCGACAACGATGCCTTCAATGGAAAAACTATCCGTATCGGAAACCACGATAGGCTCGAAATCCGTGTTCTCTGGGTCGAGTTGGATATGCCCGGCTTGAACATTCAATCGTTTCACCGTGACTTCCTCGCCGATTCGAGCGACGACAATCTGTCCTGAACGGGCGTCTTGTGTCTTTTTGATGGCCAAGAGATCCGAATCGAGAATGCCAACGTCACGCATACTCATGCCTCGGACTTCGAGTAGGTAGTCGGGCTGTTTGCTAAAGAGGCTGTTATCTACAGACAGTTCGCGCGAGACATTTTCTGTTGCCAAGATGGGTGTGCCTGCCGCCACCCGGCCAACCAAAGGCAGTGTCAGAGCGTTGATCACGCTGCCAATACCAATGCCTATGCCACTGTCAGCACCCTTGGTTGCAGATGTGTTGTTTGTTTCGGTATCACTGGCTTGGGTCAGTCGGATGCCGCGTGACGCACCTGGCGTCAGGGTAATGAAACCCTTTTTCTCTAAGGCCCGCAGATGATCTTCGGCTGCGTTCGCCGACTTGAAGCCAAGCGTTTGAGCAAGCTCTGCCCGGGTGGGTGGGAATCCCGTTTGGGTCAGCGCCTGCTTGATTAAAGACAGAATCTCAGACTGTCTGGCCGTTAGTTTGCCCGCCATCGTAAGCCCCAAGCTGTATAAACATACAGCATTGTGAGGCATTACGAGTCAAATAGCAACCAACCAGAGCCTTTGTCAGCACCTTTGTCTCATGGCGCCGTCACCCTCTGCGGCCAAAGCCTGTCTTAGGATTTCAGCGCCTCAGCCACCGCTTTGGCGACTGCATCAACGTTGCCGCTATTGAGGGCGGCGACACAGATTCGGCCGCTTGAGACAGCATAAATGGCGTTCTTTTCACGCATGATATCCACCTGCGCTTTGGTCAATCCCGAGTAAGAGAACATGCCTTTTTGTGACAACACAAAATCGAAATTCTCGGTTGCCCCATATTCCTTGATCTTATTAACCAAGGCGCTTCTCATGAGCTTAATGCGATCACGCATCTCACCGAGTTCATCACCCCACATCGCGAAAAGCTTCTCGTCCCTTAGGACCTCAGCCACGATAGCCGCGCCAAATGTTGGCGGATTGGAGTAGTTGGTGCGAACCACGCGTTTGACTTGACTAAGAACCCTGGTGGCCTCATCGGCACTACCAGTTGTCACGGTTAGAGCACCGATACGCTCGCCATAAAGGGAAAACGATTTGGAAAAGGAAGAGCTGATAAAGCATGTCAGACCCATTTCAGCGAACAGCCTGACGGCCGCTCCATCGGGCTCCAAGCCATCACCGAACCCCTGATAGGCAATATCTAAAAAAGGCACCAATGAATGTTCTTTAACCACCGCGGCGATTTGTTGCCATTGCTCGGGGGTAGGGTCTGCGCCCGTGGGGTTATGGCAGCAAGCGTGTAGGACCACAATACTCTGGGCAGGTAGTGCTTTTAAACCTTCAAGCATCGCTTCAAAGTTCAGACCACGAAGCTCTGGGTCGTAGTAGGGATACTGCACGACTTCAAAACCAGCGCGCTCGAACAGGGCACGGTGGTTTTCCCAGCTGGGGTTGCTAATGGCGACTTTGGCGTGAGGCAGCAGTTGCTTGAGGTAGTCAGCGCCAATTTTGAGCGCGCCGGTGCCACCAACGCCCTGGACCGTGAAGGAGCGGCCGCTGGTGATTGCTTCGGCATCTTTCCCCAAAACCAAGGCGCGCGCACCTTCGTTAAATGTCTTTAAACCTTCAATTGGCAAGTAGCTGTGAGCCGCGGCCGCTTGAACGCGTTCTAATTCAACGGCGTGTACACAACGTAGCAGCGGCACCCGACCTTGGTCGTCATAATAGACGCCGACGCCGAGATTGACTTTATCGGGACGCGTGTCAGCGTTGTACTGTTCGTTCAAACCCAAAATTGGATCACGGGGGGCAAGTTCAACCGTTGAAAAAAGAGTGCTCATGGCGTCTATTGTGCGTTAGGTTCATCAAAGGCCTTGTCTTTCGACTAGACGGACACCCCTTCAACCTTGATAATGATCGATTGTTTATCAATCATCTATCTCATTTTCAGGGATTTCCCTAGGACAAAGTCTAGCATGGCGCAAGGTCGTTTTATTGAGTTCCCCAGCAGCCCATTTTCCCTATACCAGCCTTACCCTCCAGCGGGTGACCAGCCAGTGGCCATCGA
>Ga0102945_1000621_pt1 | contig 10687 bp, 11 predicted proteins | sample SalPonred_H2O_MG_FD_78207 | JGI IMG/M metagenome (GOLD analysis project Ga0102945, IMG submission 78207) | Salt pond water microbial communities from South San Francisco under conditions of wetland restoration - Salt Pond MetaG R2_restored_H2O_MG ...
CCCGGTCGCCCCGCCAAATGGCGTGCCACACTTGGGCATACCGTAGAGGGTGCGATATTTGCCGAAACGATACCGTTTAGCGAGACGCGTGAATATGTCAAAAACGTGCTATCAAATGCGACTTATTACGCGGCAACGTTTACTGGCGAGCCCCAGTCGCTGAAGGCGCGACTCGGACAGATATCGCCATCCAAGTAGCGACCAACGTGATTGAAGACGACCCCTTGCTCGCTGACCTCGATGCGTACATAGTGGGCGGCGCCGTGCGTGACGCACTGTTGGGATACGAACCAGGGGACCGTGATTGGGTGGTGGTTGGTAGCACCCCAGAGCAACTGATTGCCCTTGGCTTTATACCGGTGGGTGCGGATTTTCCGGTGTTTTTGCATCCTCACACCAAAGAAGAATTCGCTCTGGCTCGCACCGAGCGTAAAACTGCGCTTGGATACAAGGGTTTTAGCTTTTACACCGGTCAGGACGTCACGCTTGAAGACGACCTCAAACGGCGGGACCTGACGATCAACGCCATGGCACGCAAACCTTATGGACAGTTGGTTGATCCCCTCGGAGGGGCACAGGACTTGCAAGCGCGTGTTTTAAAACACGTTGGTCCAGCGTTTGAGGAGGACCCAGTCCGAATCTTGCGACTGGCCAGATTCGCGGCGCGATTCACGGACTTCACGATTGCACCGGAAACCATTGCCTTGTGTCGCCGCATGGTAGCCCTAGGTGAGGCAGACGCCTTGATTGCAGAGCGTGTCTGGCAAGAGATGTCTAGGGGCTTATTAAGCAAGCAACCCTCACGGTTCTTTGAGATCTTGGCGCAGTGTCAGGCGTTGCCGGTGGTTTTACCTGGTTTTGTGTGGACCGCAACATGTGGTGAACAACTCGATGAACTGGTCGCGAGCGAGTTAGCGAGCTTACCTGCGATGTTTGCGCTAGCCATGCTCCAAAGCCAAGAAAGAGAGGCCTTGTCCAAGCGTCTACGGGCACCGAGTGACTGCGCGCAGTGGGCCAAACTATTGCCCTTGGTGACGGCGCATTGCGAACGTGACCCGTGTTTAGAGTCACCTGAGGCGGCGGCGGATGTTTTACGGCTGCTGAATTTAGCTGATGGGGTTCGTCGACCCGAAAGATTGCAAGTGTTGGTGGCAATCGCTTATCGCTTGCTCAATGTGCCCTCCCACAACATATGCCAATTGTTAGCGGCAGGAGCGGCAGTTAAAGTCGGTGAGATTGCCAAACCCCTGCAAGCGGCCGGACCGAAGGTGATCAGTGCAGCCGTTAACCAAGCCAGGCAAGAGGCCATCGAAAAGTGCTTGAGTCGACTTAGAGCCGATGACGCCGATCTGAACGCGTGAACCCTACCAAGGGAGTGTCTACTTGACGCCCGAGGGCTAGCACCTTGAAAAGCTCACCCATTTCAGCTTCCGATACCAGCTTTTCTACTGCTCGCATATCGGCACGGGCCAGACGCCCTGCATGTTGCGCTAACCCAGCGTTCAATAAAAAATTAGCTTGATTTGCAAACCCAAGAACACTTAAGCCCCCTTTTTGGGCTGCTGCGGCAATGGCGGAAAAATCCACGTGTGCGGTGATGTCTTGTAAGCCGGGTGCAAAGAAAGGGTCGCTGTGGGCGCGGTGCTGGATATGACACATCAGTGTGCCTTGCGCTCGCTGCGGATGGTAAAACTCTTGAGCGGTAAACCCGTAGTCGATGAGCAGGGCCACGCCTTTTTTGAGCCATTGGGCCATTTGTAGCACCCAAGCCTCAGCCGCTAGGTTGATCTCGGTGAGATAGCCAGGCATGACAGGCATGCGGGCAATTAGCGCTTCAGACAAGTTTGCGGGGGCGCGATGATCCTGCCATGCAAAGCCTTGTTCTGAACATACCACGCCGCGCTCAAACACGTCTCCCTGCGAATCAAAACCGACCAAGTGAACCGGCATCGCGTCTAGGACTTCATTGGCTAACACCACGCCTTCAAACTCAGGGTCAGGGCTGTCAATCCATTGCACTTGCCCAGACCACGCTTTCAGTGTGTCTTGTTGGCGTTGCTTAAGGTCTGCCGACAACTCCAGGATCTGATAGGTGGGATCGTGGCCAAGTTGTTTAAGGGCCTGTAGGATGTCGCGCGCTAGGCGACCCGTGCCCGCACCGAACTCAAGAATCTTGGGTTGCTCGCATGTGGACAACACTTGAGCGACTTGTTGAGCAAGTGTGGCACCAAAGGCGGGGGATAACTCGGGCGCAGTAACAAAATCGCCGGCTAGGCCGGCTTGATCTTGCGAGTCCCGAGAAGCGATCTTGACGCTACCCGCGCTGTAATAACCCAAACCAGGGGCGTAAAGCACCTCAGTCATCCAGCGATGAAACGGTAACCAACCGCCTGCTTCAATGATGCATTGCCGCAGGTGGTTGGAGACGTTAGCGCTATGCTCGAGCGCTGGTGCGCCCACGCGAATGGGTGCTGGGTCGCTGTGTTCGTTGCGAGGTACGCTTTGCATGACCTTCAGTATAAGGTTTTGGGCTACGCTTGGCAGCAGTGCCATTGGACGCGGTACCTGAAGAACGCGGTGCGGGTTTGCCCCGACGGACAACCGGCTTTTTGGAAGCCTGGCGCCGTGGCTCCATGCCAGGAATTTCCTCGGCATCAATGGTGTGACCTATGAAATGCTCGATTCGTTTGACTTTGTGACGCTCGCGATGCTCGGCCAATGTGACAGCGTTACCGTTGCGTCCTGCTCGACCCGTACGACCGATACGGTGCACGTAATCTTCGGCCTGCATAGGCAAGTCAAAGTTGATCGCATGACTAATAGTTTGGACATCAATGCCACGGGCTGCCACGTCTGTGGCGACGAGCACGCGCAATTTACCGCGCTGCATGGCAGTCAAGGTGCGAGTACGCTGGCGTTGATTCATGTCGCCATGTAACGCTTCAGCAGAAAAGCCTTGATCGTTTAGCTGACCGGCCAATTCATCAGCGCCCCGCTTGGTGGCGGTAAAGACAATGGCTTGGTCTACAGTAGCGTCACGCAAAATATGGTCTAACAAACGGCGCTTGTGGGCACCATCATCGGCATAAAACAAACTTTGCGTGATCTGCGCATGGCGCTCGTTGGGTGATGAAATTTCAATCCGAACTGGATCACGCATCATCGTTTGAGCCAAGCGTGCAACGGTACCGTCTAAAGTGGCAGAGAACAGCAATGTTTGGCGTGAAGCTGGCGTGGCGGCAACCAAAGCCTTGATGTCATCGATAAAGCCCATGTCGAGCATGCGATCGGCTTCGTCGAGAATCAAGGTGTGAACCGTTGATAAATCCACACGTTTGGCCTTGAGGTGATCAATCAGGCGACCTGGTGTGGCAACCAGCACATCTAGGCGACGCGACAACGCTTTGAGCTGGGCACCGTAGGGCATGCCACCGACAACGGTTGCAACACGCAGGCCATTGATCTGTGAACCATACTCAGCACTCGCTTGCGTGACTTGCATCGCGAGTTCGCGAGTCGGTGTTAACACCAGAATCTGAACGCCGCGGCCGCCATTGGGCTTGCTTTGGTTGAGTTTATTTAATGCAGGCAGCATAAAGGCTGCTGTTTTACCGCTACCTGTTTGGGCAGAAACCATTAAATCCGTGCCTTCTAAGGCGGCGGGAATGGCTTTGGCTTGTACGGCGGTGGGTTGGTCGAAGCCGGCTTGACGAATTGCGGCCAACAACGGGGGCGTGAGCCCCAGCTCTGAGAATGACATTTACTTTCCTTTGAATCGAGCCGACCGGGTGAACCGAACGCTTGGGTCGCATTGGTGGCGGCCGCGAAAGGAAAGAGGTCAGAGAGCGATTTGTGAGATGAATAAGCGACGAAGTATACAACGATTATGGATTCGGGTAAACCCCAATCCGAATTTATATTTTCCCTTGATGTTCCTTTTTAGTGTTCTCCTTTGATGTTTTTCTGACCCTACTTACGGCGAGCGCTTGACAACACGAGGACCACCTACAGACAATCCAGACGGTTAGTGTTGTTTTTTTCCACCTTCCCCATTGAGAGACTTATGAGCGCTAAAGACGAAACACAAAAGCTGTTCGAGCAAGGCATGGAGCTGCGCCGCGAGGTATTGGGTAAAGAGTATGTGGATGGCTCAATGGCCAAAGCCAATGATTTCATGATGGCTTTTCAGCGCATTACCACTGAGTGGGCCTGGGGCTACGCTTGGACGCGTGAAGGCTTAGACCGTAAAACACGCAGCATGTTGAACTTGGCCATGCTGACGGCTTTGAACCGCCCTAACGAAATTAAGTTACACGTCAAAGGCGCATTGGTTAACGGCGTCTCAGTCGATGAAATCCGCGAAACGCTGTTACATGCGACCGTATATTGCGGTATCCCGGCCGGACTCGATGCGTTCAAAGTGGCAAACCAAGTGCTCGAAGACGAGGGCGCGTTTGACGACGACGCTAAGAAGGACGCTGGCCAATGAACGATCAGAAACGGGTCGGCTTTATCGGGCTAGGGCAAATGGGTTGGCCGATGGCCAAGCGTTTGGTTGAGGCGGGTTACGGTTTGCATGTGCTTGAAGCCGACGCGGCGCGATCGGCTCAATTCGTGCAAGAAGTGGGCGGCACAGCCCACGCGAATGGTCACTCGCTGGCGCAAGCTACTCAAACCATTATCACCATCTTGCCCAATAGCGTCATCGTAAAAGCTGTCCTTGAAGGTCCTGAAGGTGTGTTGGCTGGGTTACAAGCCGGTACGGTATTGATTGAGATGTCTTCGGGCGTACCGAGCATGACCCGTCAATTGGCTGAGCAAGTCACGCAAGCGGGTGGCAGATTGGTTGATGCGCCGGTCTCTGGTGGCGTGCCACGCGCCAAGACAGGTGAGCTCTCCATCATGTTTGGTGGTGATGAGGCGTTACTCGAATCAGTCAAGCCGGTTCTGAGTTGCATGGGTCAAGCCATTGAACCTACAGGTGATGTGGGTTCGGCTCACGCCATGAAAGCACTCAATAATCTGGTGTCTGCAGGCGGCTTTTTGATTGGTGTCGAGGCCTTGATGATCGGTAAGCGGTTCGGCTTAAGCCCAGAGAAGATGGTGGATGTTTTAAATGCTTCAACGGGCATGAATAACTCGACGCAAAAGAAGTTCAAACAATTTGTACTGTCGGGCAAATTCAACTCAGGCTTTGGTCTTGACCTAATGGTTAAAGACTTAAGTATTGCCTTGGGTATTGCGCATGAGACATCAACACCGACGCCGTTTTCTGCCTTGTGTCGTGAGTTATGGGCCTCTTCAGCACAGATGCTTGGGCCCAACCAGGATCACACGGCCATAGCCAAACTCACCGAAACTCTGGCTAGTGACAGCCTGAGTGATAGTGGTCAAGTTCGTTAATTAGGCATCTGGTTTGGGTGCGCGGGAATTGTCGGGGGGGCGCGGGTAACCTTCGGCTTGAATGCGGACCCAAACCGCGTCCTTCTCAACATCGCTCATGAAGACCCAATTAGAGACTTCCATTACTGTGCGACCACAGCCTCGACAGACATCGTCAAATAGCGTTGAGCAAACCGCAACACAGGGTGAATCGGCCCGTAGCGCACGGGTAGGCGTCGGTGAATTGGCGTCGCCAGACATGGTGTAGACCGTCTCTATAAGTTAATCAGGAAAAGATAGTGTAGCGGGCGACTGAGGACGATTGATGAGAAACCCGCCTGCCAACTTTGTTTCATTGACAGACGGGTAAAGTGCTTACCTGTGCTCACTTGCGTGACTGCTTAAGGGCAGGCGTTGCCGAGCAGCTATACCGCTTTTTTAAGGGCGGCTGCTTTGTCGGTGGCCTCCCATGTGAACTCTGGCTCGCTGCGTCCGAAGTGACCATAGGCGGCTGACTTGGCGTAAATTGGACGGAGCAAATCAAGCATATTGACAATGCCTCTTGGGCGCAAATCGAAATGCTCTCTCACCAGTTTGGCGAGTTGCTCGTCTGAGACCTCGCCGGTGCCTTCGGTGTAAACAGTAATGTTGATGGGCTCAGCCACGCCAATCGCGTAGCTTACTTGCACTTGGCACTGGCGAGCCAAACCGGCAGCGACGATGTTTTTAGCGACATAACGTGCCGCATAAGCGGCTGAACGGTCCACTTTTGATGGGTCTTTACCGGAAAAGGCACCACCACCGTGTGGGCATGCGCCACCATAGGTGTCCACAATGATCTTACGTCCGGTTAAACCGCAATCACCCTGCGGCCCGCCCACGACAAACCGACCGGTAGGGTTAATCAAGAATTTCGTTTGGGCGGTTAACAAACCGTCGGGAAAGCATGGCCGGATGATGTCTTCAATCACCGCTTCATGAATGGCCGACTGTGAAATCTCAGGGGAATGTTGAGTCGACAACACAACGGTATCAACCTCAACGGGCTTACCATCGACATATCGGAAAGTCACCTGTGATTTTGCGTCGGGGCGCAGCCACGGCAGGCGCCCGTCTTTGCGTAACTCACTTTGGCGTTGGACCAAGCGGTGTGAATACCAAATCGGCGCTGGCATTAGATCGGGTGTTTCATCGCAAGCGTAGCCAAACATCAGACCTTGATCACCGGCACCTTGATTGAGGAATTCCTCAGATTCGCGGTCAACCCCTTGAGCAATATCAGCCGATTGCTTGTCGTAGGCAACCAAAACCGCGCAACCTTTGTAATCAATGCCAAAGTCGGTGTTGTCATAACCGATGCGTTTAATGGTTTCACGTGCGACCTTTATGTAGTCGACGTTCGCTGTGGTGGTGATTTCGCCAGCGAGCACAACCAAACCGGTATTGCACAGGGTTTCAGCGGCCACACGTGCATTGGGATCTTGGGTCAGGATGGCGTCTAACACCGCATCAGAAATCTGGTCCGAGACTTTGTCTGGATGACCTTCAGAGACAGATTCAGAGGTAAAAAGAAAGTCGTTCGCTTTTATAGACATGTTTTAACGTCCTCAATACAAAACCGGGTGAATTGCTTTCCGGTTGCCAATAACATTTGCAGCTAATGACAGGTTAGTCGGTGCGTTGCACCCCTAAACCTTGAGTTCTTAAAACATGGGTCGTAGGCGCGACGCTTTAGCGGAAACATTCCCGTCAGAACACTAATTCCAATTAAAAAATGGAACTACTCTTATGACGATCCAGCCGCTCCGCAAGTTGTCGGTTAACTCAGCGACTGATTAATTATTTTAAGCGAAAATATCATTTATGTTGCTATTCACTTTTCGTTTGTTGTCCGTGTTGCCCTTAAGCGCCCTTCAAGTGATAGGCCGTATCGGCGGTCGCTTGGTGTATTTGCTTTCCGCGCAGTATCGATCACGGCTGCAGGCCAATGCATAGCAGGCCGGTTACAGCGAGCCCGCTTTTGCGTGGCGAGCCGCGGGCGAGGCGGGCGCCATGGTGATGGAGTTGGCACGTGTCTGGTTTAAAAAAACGGACGCATTGAATCGGGTGGTCAGCGACCAAGAAGACCATGTGATCACCGAGGCGCTTGCCGAAGGTAGGGGTATTTTATATTTGACACCGCACCTTGGTTCGTTTGAGATGGCCGCTCGTTATCGCGCACAACACCAACCAGTGACGGTTATGTTTCGACCGCCGAGAAAGGCCATTCTGGAGCCCACTTTGCAAGCGGCTAGAAACGCATCAGGGGTTAGCACCGTGCCTGCTTCTAGGCATGGCGTTAGGGCTTTCTTAAAGGCACTCAAACAGCAAGAAGCGGTGGGTATGTTGCCTGACCAAGTGCCCAGTGAAGGCGAGGGTGTTTGGGCACCCTTTTTCGGTCGTGAGGCTTGGACAGTCACGTTACCTGGTAAGTTGGCCAGCGCCACCAATGCCATTGTGATGGTGGTGGCGTGTGAACGACTTCCTAAAGGAAAAGGTTGGCGCATGCATTACATGCGCGCGCCTGAGCCATTGCCAGAAACAGCTAGGGGGCAGGCAATGTTGTTTAATCACATGATGCAAACACTCATCAGCCGTTTTCCTGAGCAATACCTGTGGGGGTATGACCGCTACAAACGTCCCGCCAATGTTGCACCTCCTCCGGAGACTGCTGTTGACTGAACATCCCGCCCAGGCCAGCGACTGGCATGCCCAAATTCGAGCGCTAAAGTCCCGTTCACTTAAAAGCTGGTTGTTGGTGACGTTGTTTCAAGGCTTGGCCAAGATGCCCCATGGTGGGCGACAGTTGCTAGGGCGATTGATTGGTGCAATTGCCCCTTGGGTAGCCCCGCGTCGCGCGCACATCGTGCGTTGTAATTTGGCCTTGTGCTTCCCTGAAAAATCGACCGAAGAGCGCCGTATTCTGTTGCGCCAGCATTTTCGGGCATTGGCACAGTCCTTTGTCGACAGGGGGCCTCTGTGGTTCGGCACGATTGAACAAATCAAATCGTTAGTGACTTTAAGCGGACTGGAAAAGGCCCGTCGTTACACCGATCACCAACGTCCGTTGATGTTACTTGCACCGCACTTTGTTTCGCTCGACGCGGCGGCGACTCGATTAACGCTTGAGGGACCTCAGGGTGCAACCATGTACACCCCACAAAAAGATCCCGATGTCGACGCCTTGGTCCGATTGGGACGCGGACGATTTCATCAGGTCCATCTGCTTAGCCGAACCGATGGCGTGCGCGGCTTGATCCGTTTGATGCGAAAGGGTCTGCCGACCTATTATTTACCGGATATGGATTTTGGTGCCAGAGGGGCGGTTTTTGTGCCTTTCTTTGGTGTGCCCACAGCAACGCAGACTGCAACAGCGCAAATCGCTCGACAGTTTGATTTGGCTGTTTTACCGATTCTCAGTTCTTGGGACCCAGAGACCGGCCGCTATCACGTCACGATTGGTGATGAACTCACGGCACTGGTAAAAGCCGATACCGATGTGACCGTGGCAACGGCGCAACTCAATGAATTACTTGAGGGCTGGATTCGCGAGCACCCTAGCCAGTACTATTGGGTACATAGGCGTTTTAAAACGCGTCCAAACGGCGAGCCTAGTCCTTACGAAAAAAATAAGTGAACACAGGCTTTGGCGACACATTGAAGGTGCACAACACATCATGAATTGGTCTTTCACCAAAATGCATGGCGCAGGTAACGATTTCGTTATGTTGAATGGCGTGGCGCGAGCCATTGAATTGACACCGGAGCGCGCGCGGGCGATTGCCCATCGGCAATTTGGTATTGGTTGCGATCAGATTCTATTGGTAGACACGCCCACTCATCCTGAGGCCGATTTTCGGTATCGGGTGTTTAACGCCGATGGCAGTGAAGTAGAACACTGCGGCAACGGGGCGCGTTGTTTTGTGAGTTTTGTGCACCAACAAAAGCTATCTTCACGCAATCCCATACGTGCTGAAATAGCCACGGGTCTGATTACGTTACATGCCTTAGAAAACGGTGACGTTCGGGTTGAGATGGGTCAAACGCGGTTTGAGCCCGCCGATGTTTCATTTGAAGCCAGCGATTTGCCGACACGCGAACATGGTCAAGACACGCTGTACGGTTTGAACTTGCCTCAAGCCGACACCACCGTTTGGTTATCGCTGGTTGGAATTTCTAATCCTCATGCGGTTCAGGTGGTGGACCACGTGTCCTTGGCCCCCGTGGCAACATTGGGCCCACTGATTGAGAGTCACCCACGTTTTGCGCAACGAGTGAATGCCGGGTTTATGGAGGTCGTTGATCGCCAACACATTCGCTTGCGTGTCTATGAACGTGGCGCCGGTGAGACCTTGGCCTGCGGCACGGGAGCCTGTGCGGCAGTCGCGAGCGGGATTCGCCAAGGATTGTTGACCTCCCCTGTGTCTGTTGATACGTGGGGTGGCCGCTTAACGATCGAGTGGGACGGCACGACACTTCACTTGATCGGTCCCGCCACTACCGTGTTCCAAGGCGAGTTTGACATCGACCAACTCGTCGCATCCATTCCCCACTTAGAGCCAACCAATGACTGATTCGATTTCCGCTTTAACTGTTGCCCGGTTTCTACAAGAGAACCCCGATTTTTTCGGCGAGCATGCCGAATTGTTTGCGGCTTTGACCGTACCTCATCCAAACGACACACGAGCAATCTCACTTGGCGAGCGGCAGATTCTCACGTTGCGCGATCGCCAAAAGGAACTAGAGCAACGATTGGCCATTCTGAGCCATCAGGCCAACTTCAATCAAGACGTCGCCAGTAAGCTCAATCACTGGTGTGCACAGCTTCTTACGGTTTCTGATCCGCAGTCGATACCGGGTCACATCGTGGGCGGCTTGATTAAGTCTTTTGAGATGCCAGAAGTGGTGCTGAAACTGTGGGACGTGGCTTTACCAGATGGTCCGTTTACGGACGATGTCGACGAGGAGGCAAAAGCCTTTGCCGTTGGGCTGACAACGCCGTATTGTGGTCCCAACAAAGCGCTTGGCGTTGCGCGCTGGTGCAAGCAGTCGCCGGCTAGTTTGGCAATCATCCCAATTGTGCGAGAAGGTCAGGCCATTGGTTTGTTGTTGCTGGCCTCGCCAGAAAGCGATCGGTTCACATCAGACATGGGAACGACGTTTTTAGAAAGCATTGGGCAACTGGCTTCTGCCGCCATCGAGCGCCTACCAAAAGCCGATTGAATTAAGCGCACACGGGGAGCAACAGTATGTCAGCCGGCGATCG
>Ga0102945_1000622_pt1 | contig 10676 bp, 10 predicted proteins | sample SalPonred_H2O_MG_FD_78207 | JGI IMG/M metagenome (GOLD analysis project Ga0102945, IMG submission 78207) | Salt pond water microbial communities from South San Francisco under conditions of wetland restoration - Salt Pond MetaG R2_restored_H2O_MG ...
ATATAGGCAAACGTTGCAACTTAGATTGTGCGTATTGTCCCGCAGAAATACACGATAATTTTAGTCCGCATACTGACTTAGATATTATGGTTAACACTGTCTACGAATTAGAAAAACTTAATACACCTGTCCGATTGAGCTTAACAGGCGGCGAACCTACTGTGCATCCACAAATTATAAAAATTATAGAGTGTGCAAAAGCCAGATTGCATTGGTTGAGTATAACTACAAATGCTCTAAGAAGTGCCGAATGGTATGTAAAACAACCTGTTGATCAGTGGGTGTTTAGTTTGCATTTTGATAACGACCATGCCATACGAGCTGCTGAAAACATTGTTAGATATACACAACTATTAGACATGGAGGGGAAAAGTACGCTGTTCCAAGTAAATCTAATGTGTCATCACGAATACATGGACAATGTAAGAGAAGCAGCAACACTATTAGAAAGTCATAATATACCTTATGTTGCTAGACGAATTAGGTGGACAAATGCAGACGATCGAGACTGGTTTGACGATATGAGGTATAAAGAAAAGGATCTAGAATGGATATTAAGCAAAACTGCTACTGTCAAAGCAAACTGTGTTGTAGACGGGGAAACATTTGTCCATGCCAACGATATAATCAAACACAAATTAAATAGCTTCGAAGGTTGGAGTTGCGCTGCCGGATTAGAAAGTTTAATGATTAACTGGGACGGGGAGGTGCATAGGGCTACATGCAGGGTAGGTGGTAGTCTGGGTAATATTTACAAAGGTAGCTTTACACAACCTAAAAATACTGTAGTATGTACTCGGAAATGGTGTACCTGTGTTGCAGATATTTCTCTAACAAAGGAATCGAAATGATTAAAACAACAGCAATTAAGCTCAAAGAAAATCAACCCATGTTAGTAACCTGGGATTTAGGAAGACGCTGCAATTACGACTGTTCCTATTGTGAGGCAAGTAGACATAATAATACTAGCCCACATGCCAAACTAAGCAAACTAAAAGATACTTTTGACTTTATAAAAGAATATATCAACAAATATAATTTGCATAAGAAAAATCCGCAGCATGTTAATATCGATTTTACAGGAGGCGAGCCTACAGTAAATCCTCAATTTTGGGATATTGTAAAGTATATTAAAAGACACGAAGGATTTAATATAGGGCTTACTACAAACGGAACATGGCCAGAAAAAGATATTGATAACATTGTCAAGTACGTTGACGGAATAACCATTAGTTGGCATGCAGAAGCACATCAAAAGTTAAAAGACAGAGTTCTGCAAAATGCTCTTAAAGTAAAAGAAAGCGGAATCTGGTTACAAGTTAACGTAATGCTTCACTGTGATTATTTTGACGAAGCTAAAGAAGTGTGCAGTTTCTTAAAAAGACAAAATATAGCGTATAATCCTGTTCCAATCGGAGATGGCACTAATGCAAGAGCAGGCTGGTTTAAAGATACTGACGGTGTTATGCGCAGAACTAGTCATGAATATACAAAAGAACAACAAGAGTGGTTTTGGAATGAAGTAGGAATTACTGAAAAGGCAAAGCGTCCTACAGAAGGAACTGAAGTAGGACGAAAGTGCTGCGGTGGGCGTTGCTTGGAGGGATTAGTTGATAATAAATGGCAACCAGTAAAACTTGTTGAAAACAAGTTTCAAGGATGGCATTGTATGGTAGATTGGTTTTTCTTACATATTGATCAAGAAACTGGTAATGTTTATCATCATCAGACCTGTCAAGCACGCAAAGACGGAACAGTAGGTCCGATCGGTAACCTAAGTAACTATAGAGAAATTTTAGATAATATTAATGTTAAAAAGTCAATTATTTGTCCAAATGCAAGATGTGGATGTGGTACATGTGTTCCCAAAGCAAAGAATTTTGAAGTATTTGAGAAAACTTGGAATACTATTACAACCGTTGAATTATAAAGTCGTATTCAGGAAAAGTATGAATAAAAGATTTATTGCGGCGACTATCATATTCTTTTATAAATTCAACTAGTCTATCTAGGTCGTTGTTTGATTCTGATGTATGAGCAATTACTTGTTCAAAACGCTTTTGCGCTTCTCTAGAAAAATGCTTTTTAATATACAAATGCTGCCTTTCTAAATGCTCTATCCAATTTTTAGGCATAAGTGCTGCGCTCATAAAGCTAGGATCTTTTACAGCACTTACACTTAATGTTATATTTTTAATGTCTTTAATATCTTCTAAAAATTTATCAAATGTAGTTATACTAAAAATATTATAAGCGGACATAATAGAAAGATTGAAATGTTTTGCTACCTTACTACAATTATCTCTCCATTTTTTATAATTTAACCCGTCTCTAATATATTCTGCTCTAGAACCGTATGCTTCGCCGCTTGTTGCGATTTCAATTTTTTTAACAGACTTTTTTGCATTAATTAAAAGTTTGATGCTTTTATCAAGTATATTATCTGTAACTCCTAAGTTACTGTTAATAATTACTGTTAGTTTTTTGTTTGGGTTTTTAATAATATATTCTATTAGAGTTTCGGTGTGTCTGCTCATTAAAGGTTCGCCACCAGTAATACGAAGTACACGTAAATTGTTATAAACTGTAGGTAGATATTTCCAGAATGCCTCTATATATGGATTGTTTTCCTTATCTAAAATTTGTTTTAGGTGTATTCCGTTGTGATTGTTAGGATATGACTTTTGTTTTATTTCACTATACCATTTACTGCTGTACTCGGGACCACAATAAGCACAAGCAAAGTTACACACATTTGAAAAAGAAATTTCTAAATATCTAGGATCGTAATTTTTATCCCAGGATGTATTTTTTATTTTTAATAACTCTAGAAGTCCGTCTTTTTTACTCGTCAAGACACGATCGCCCGGAATATTATTAGATTCTGCTGTCCAACAATAATTACACTCACTAGGGCAATTGCCTGATAGCATTTCTTTTCTTACTTGTTTTTTATGTTGCGTATTATGTATTGCTGACGGGTTATTTTCTATTTCATGTAAAGGTATGTGATGAGGATGAGGATGATGACAACTGTGGGTTTTACCGATGCCAAGATGTATGGTACTGTTAGTCCATTTAGCTGTACACATACTGGAACCTAAGAGCAATTTAGTTAACATATTTTAGCATTATCCTATCATAATCTTTCTTATCTTTTGCTTTAGGCGCACATAAACCGCACCAGCAGCTTTTATTTTTACATACAATAGTCGAAGTGCCAGACTTTAAGTTTTCTATAATTTTTTTTGAATCAGACAAGTATCCTATAGGTCCGACTTTCCCTTCATAATTCATTTTGCAGTCTTTGTTAGTAAATACTTCGCCGGTAGTTTGTTTTATATACACAAAGAATTTATCTACACTACAATACCAATTTTTAAAATTGTTTCCTTTTACATAAGTTACAGTGTTGCATTCGTTTGAACACATAGCTAATCCGCCGCAGCACTTTCTTCCGGATGAAGATAAATCAAAACCATTTTTAATTAAATTATTAATTTTATCAAAAGCTGTCGGTGGCGTTCCGGTGAGAAACTCGCTTTGTTCTTTTGTGTAATTAAATCGAAAATCTAATATACTGTGATCAATTTGTCTTGCATTATAGTTAATGTTATTTTCCTCGCACCAGTTGACCATGTCAATACAAGTTTCCCAATGTTTAGGATGCATCATTATGCCTACGTGCAAAGGTTTGTTTATTTCCTTTAGATAAAGTATATTATTCTTTACTAAATTTTGTTGTTGTAGTGTGCTTTCTGCATGAAAACTTACTGTAAAATAATCTATATGATCACAAATCCTTTTCCATAAGACAGGTTTCACTACAGCATTAGTAATTGTGCTAATGCTCATACTCCACGAATACTGATCTTTTTTATGTCTAGCATGTTTTAAAATATCAATAATCTTAGGATGATAAAAACTTTCTCCTCCATAAACATTAAGATTAGCATGTTTTAAGTGTTTTGGTTTCTTGCTTAAAATTATGTCTGTATATTGAAAAATAAAATCTAATGTTTCTAAACTATCCTTAAGACCGGGGTGAGGTAGACTATTGTCGTGTCCGTCTCCACAATACGAACAATCGAGATTACATTTAAGGGTTGTTTCCCATGCTATTTGAAATCCTTGATTGTTTGCAGGTTCTAAAGTTGTTAGTTTAGACATTTATTTTCCTTTTGTTACAGATCATTTCTCCGTTGCAGCTACATATAGACTTACTACAAATGACAGGCGCAATAGTAGGTCTAAAATTGTTAACGAAATTACTATCGTACAAATTATGTCCGCCATATATAGTTTGTTGGCAGTTTCCAGTAATGCTTCCATTTGAGAATATTTTAAGTATGTCTACTCCTAAATTACATTCCCACCCGTAAAAATGATTTAACTTATTCCTTGTTAACCAACTATCACTACTAACTTCTATAACTTTGTTATTGTCCTTTGTAATTGATACAGCAGTTCTTTGTTTTTTAGTTGTAGAGTTGTACCATTCCTGTGTAGGATATCGTTTAACACTATCATCGAAATACTTTAGTTGTTCTTTAGTATATCGGTGAACTCCATTAAAATTTACAACTTTAGCAATTATTGGCCAAGCATGTTTACTAGTTTTTAAACTATCTATAATATTTAAACATTTATCAAATGCATTGGGGTCGATCAATACATCAGCATTTACAAATACGCCCTGCTCGTATAATGTATCGCACACATTGATTAAGTGAGTAATATTTGCAAATTCTTGATGAATGCTAACTTCAATATGATCGAAATTCTTAGCGTTCTGTTTCCACCAGTTAATCTTTCGAGTACCGTTAGTACTCATTTCTATAATAATGTCGTGCTTGCTTTTGAGGTACTGACAAAGTTCTCCTAGTCCTTTCCATAGAGTAGGTTCGCCTCCTACGATATATAGATTACTTTTAGGTTTGCCATTTGCTTCGTAATGACTTAGTAAGTGCGATAAATTAGATTTTACTAAATTAACATCAGGCCAAGGCATATCTCCTTCGTTACTTCCAGGAAAACAATAGTAACACTTGTGATTACAAGTGTTTCCAGGCATAAATTCTATACGCAATAAGTCAGACGGCTGATTATTTTCAATCTTCTTGATCATAGTAAATGTGCTAATTCTGGAAATATCTTAGAGGCTTCTAAGCCTCTAATAGCATCTAATTTATTTACATACTCTTTAAAGCCAGGTAATAGATGGCTGTTATCCTGAGCGTTCATATGATTTAAAACTGCTTCCCATCTTTTCCAGCCGTATGGATTTACCTTCCAAAAGTTGTCGTCTTGTCTATAGTTGTTCCACAGCCAGTCTTTAAAGTCCATGAAACGTTCTTCGACTTCTTGCTTGTCTTCTTTAGGAAGTATTTGTATGCTTAAGAATGTAGGAATATACAGTAAGTGCATGTTAACTAGTCCGCCACCCATTTGTATACCGCCTGGTACATTGCTAACGTTTAGTTTTTTAAAGCCGCTTTGAACTTTCCACTTCATAAAGTCGGGCAAGTGCTTTACATTAAAAATTTGTATTGCTGTTGCTAAACTTGTTTGAATATTATCGGGCGTATTATCGAGAAGGTGTAAGGTTCTTTCAACAGTATCCCAGTCCGTAGGGTAACGTATGTACTCATCGCGTTTGTGCGATGCATCCATTGACACAGCAAACTTAACTTTCTTAAACTTACTCCATAGTTCGATTAAGTCTTCGTCGACTAGTAGACCATTAGAGTTATATCTAAGAAGTATTTTATCTTGGTAGCCTTGTCTAATAATTTCTTCAATGAACATCTTATGTTCTTTAATCATTAGAGGTTCACCACCTGCAAAATAAACTTGGCGTAAATTAGGAATTTGTCTATACATTTCTTCCCAGAAAGTATCCTTTTCGTGCCATTTGTTATTAAATTCTTTGCGGTCCCATTGCATTTGCTGTTTTACATTTTCATCTTGCAAAACCGAAATTAACTTTTTATGGTCAGCAACCCATTTACTTGAATCGTGAGGACTGCACATTACGCACTTAATATTGCAAGTATGTCCTAAACGTAAATCTAAGTATTTTAAATTTTCTGGTACGGTTCCGTCTTCTTTTGTCTGACGTACTAGTTCGGGAATGTCTACGCCATCTTCCATCCAGGTATAGCTTTCCCAAACACGCTTACTAGCAACGCCTTTGGATTCTTCTTCGAAACATTTGCGACAACTAGCAGGAATTTTTCCATCTAACATTGTTGTACGTACACTTCGCATGTATTCATTATTCCATGCTTCCATTGGTGTCTCTCGACCAAAATTTGCCGGTTTGCCGTTTTCCATTTTAACTAGGCCAACTTCGTGATCACTGCCTGCACCACTAGCATTGGCACTACAGCACAGGCGCATATCTCCGTTTGGTCTTGTAGCAAAGTGTATCCAAGGTAGGACACAAAATGTCTTGCTGCCACTTTCTTGTGCAATTGCGTCTTGGTATTTTTTAAGATTAGACATTTTTGAATCCCGTAACTTTTATAAATTGATCTTTAGGTTTAGCAATTTTTTTATTTTTTCCGCAAGTTTTAGCACAAGTAATCAAACGATTTTGTGCCCAATATGCGTCCCAAACATTTTGCCACCCTTTTGAATTAATAATGTCTTTTATGCTTTTTTCTAGCGCATAATTATTACCTATTTCTTGCATAAGATCATTATATTGTTCTAACATTTTCTTTCTAACAGGTGCGGTTATATCATTAGGTTCACTATAATTGTATGGTGTACTAGCTAAGAAACAGCAAGGAAAAACTTGTTTATACGCATCGATATAAATTTCCTTGGTATGCCTTACATAACAATCTATTTCTACGTCTTTAAGAACATCTTTATAATTTTTCACCATATCGCTTGAGATATAAGACAATCTACTATCTGTTGGAGGTTCTAAAAAGTACTCAGTTTCACCTGATTTGCCATACACTGCAAACTGTGGCTGTCCTATAAAACGACTACTATTTTTTTCAGTAAATAACGAAAATCCTAAAGCTTCTGCACGGGATCTTGCTTCGTCAACTTGATGTTCGTTATGCTTAAATTTTAAAAAACACCATTCGGCTCTTCCGCCGGCTTCTATAAAAGATTTAGCATTTTGTATAACTGTTTCATATTTTGTACCTATTCTATACAAATGATGAGTATCTTCTAGACCGTCTATAGCAAAGATTACATTATGCGTTGGAGGCAATGCTTTCGCAAGATCTTCCCACCACTGCTTACTTCTTGCGCCACCATTAGTATGTATTCTAATATTTAATTTAGGATTTATAGATGTGCTATAACTACACATGTCAATTAGATCATTATTAATAATAGGATCACCAAAATTTCCGCAGAAATAAAATCCTTTTAACTGTTGTAATACTTCTTCATTTAGTATACTTTTAAAGTCGTTTACAGTCCAATCTTTATTCTTAATAAATGGATTTTCTAAGCCGCCGTGTACATTACGACTGCACATAGGACAGCTCGCTTGACAGCGATTTGTAATTTCTAAATGAATATTTTCTAATTGCTGAAATGTGAACATATACTATATTTATTGAGCACTAGTCAGCCTATGGAGTTATCTGGTAGTTTAACTACTAAATACACACAATGAAGTATATAGGCAACATAAAAAATAATACATGGACAGATCAAGTTGTATCCAAAGTGCTTTCAACTAAAGGAATACTACGGCCTAAACAAGGCGGAATACCCGAAGGCGACGAAGGACGCAGAGAATGGCAAAGAGCAATAGACGCAGGGTACGATGTTAATGCTGTCTACTTTCAAATGTTTACTCAGGACAACTTGGATATAACTGTTCCAAATATTTCAACGTGCGGAAGATCACAACATTGGTGGATTACTAAAATGATGCCTGGACAGTTCATGCCGATGCACGTTGATCCGCACACGCTACAACAAGAAAATGCAGATAGATTCTGGATACCATTACAGGACTGGCAACCAGGACATATTTTCATGTATGAGAATTATGTTACAACTGATTATACAAAAGGCGACATATTTCAGTACGAAAATAGTGCTGCATTACACGGAGCAGCTAATATTGGATCTGTACCTAGGGTAGTATTGCAGGTTACTTTACATGATTAAGTGTTCTTTTTCTTTCCTATAATCATAAAGCGAGTATACTTAGGTGTATCAAAAGTTCCACGCCAGTAAGGTTTAATTTTACTCATGCGCATAAAATCATCTAAGTCGGTAGAACATCTTACATGCTCATCTAACTCAAAATAATTATTACTCTGTATTACAAACAATGCATCGTCTGGCTGATTGCTTAGCCATTGATCATATTGTTCTTGTGTAACATGTTCGCAGCTTGTGTTAATTACAATATCTGCAGGTTCTGTGTATGTACACATATCTGCTGTTACTGCTTCGAAACGTCCTGACATTTCATAATTCTTGTTAACTGTATTTGCAGTTTCCTCACATGCAGGATCAATGTCTACACTTGTAATATGTTCTATACTCATCTTGCTATTGAATAGAATACTAGCAAGAACACCATTCCATCCACCATATATTGCAATGCGAGCATTGTCATTTATATAATGTAAATGCAAGGTGTCGGCCAACCAAATCTTTGAATTAACTTGCCCTTTCCAAAAACTTTCAAGTGTGCGGTATCGATCGTCGCTGTTACGTATTGCATCCATCCAAAATAATACGTCTTGTATATCTACTTTCATAGTTTCCTCTTTGGTAGTTTACTATCTGCACTGCTAACACAGCTAGGAGTAATGCACTTTGCTGGTGCTTTAAACAGCTCAAATCCGCCGTCTAACGTGCCTAAAGGCTGGTCGTGACAACTGTAGCTACGTTTTACTTCATTACCTCTTATGACGCATCCTTGATAGCCTGCATTACAAGTCCATCCTTCAAATTTATTAAATCCGAATGCGTTAAATCGTTCTGCTTGGTCTAATTCGTATTCGTTTCCAACTTTATCATAAAGAGAAATTTGTGCAATCTGTTCTCCTTTCCATTGTTGTGAAAAACCTTGTTGCATTTTCAAGATTTGATCTTGTGTATATCCGTTAACTACAAAAGATGCTGTTGGGTCAGATTGTGGTTTTAGAGTAACATTTATGCCTCGAGCAGCAAATCTTTCTAATCTTCCGTAAAGCTCTTCAAATATCTCCGGAACCATTACTTGATTAATTGTAACATAAACACCCGATTTCATTAGCTGAAGGCATTTGTCTCCAAACTCTTTTTCATTTGCAAATTCTGCATGGTAGCTGGCCGTAATGCTTCTACGTTGCAATTTACTTGTCGAATCCAACCACCGATTCCACCATTTACTACCCGGGCTTAGATTAGTAGTCATGTGTATGCTTTGATATTCGGGTGCTGTATCACTACAGTAATGATCTATGATCTCCCCAAAGTACTTATATGCTGTTGGCTCACCTCCACTAAAACTAAAGTGAAAGTCAGTGAAGTTATTTGCTCGAGCCTGTGCCTTGATACTATCAAGTGTGTTTAAGTACAATTCTAAATCTTGGTGGTCAGGGGTACTAGATCTTGCGTATGGCCAGCAATATGAGCAGTTATAATTACAAAATCTAGCCAGGATCCACGAAACCGTAAAAAGATGGCTCTTTAGGAGGGTCCTTTGGCCAAACTCGGTAATGTTATCCCAGGGTATGTTTTGAAAATTGTTCATGCAACCATTCGAAGTCGTTTATTAAGAAAATATCATTGCTGCTAGAAAGGCCAAACTCACGACCAGTCCTAGCGCCGGCCAACGCAAATTTACCAAAGTCTCTATCCAATCCCACGGTTGTCCAAGTTTTGAGTCTTTCATTTGTTTCGTCCTCGTTTTGTCTATCAATTGTTTTACTTGCTAGTTTAGCACATTCTCTAAATGCACTTTTCCATGTATTAAATGGATCAGTGTTAAATGCAGTTATGTTTGCAACTTCTGGTACTGCTTTAAAATACTTGGATATGCTAGTTGTCATGTCGGGCTTACTAGTATCCATGTTTAAAGTTAAATTCTTTGGGAGTAATTTCACACCACCATAGCCATACACTAGATCATTGATAGGATTCTTGCTGCGCCAAACATGAACTGTTTCTAAATCGTATTCGTCAACTTTATAACCAAAGTCAAAACTATCCAATATTTCAGCATCTGCATCAACTACCCAAAACATTTTAGTAAAACATTTTTTAGCGGCTGCTATGTGTGCTTGGTGTATTCCTTTTACGCCATCTACACGCTTTGCTCTTGGAAATCTATCTTTTAGAGCTTGCCAGTTAGATTCTGCATTAGGTTCATTATAAGAAATAAAGACGATATCATACATTGTTATATTATAACTTGTTTTAGGTTATTTGTCAATCATGTAATCCTTGAGGGTAAAGTTTGTTCCTAGCATATAGTCTGTGCTAGCTTTAGAGTCGTTACTCCAAACTAATACTTCAGGATCCTCGTATAGAAAATCACAGTTCTTACAATAGTCTATGCTGTCAAAGTCTTCCATTTCGTGTGCTTTACGTAATTCATTATACTTGTCACCATACCAAATATCTTCAATAGTTTGATTTTGCACATGACCTAGTACACTTTTACTTTCGTTAGGAGGACCCATTGTTTGACA
>Ga0102945_1000624_pt1 | contig 10656 bp, 8 predicted proteins | sample SalPonred_H2O_MG_FD_78207 | JGI IMG/M metagenome (GOLD analysis project Ga0102945, IMG submission 78207) | Salt pond water microbial communities from South San Francisco under conditions of wetland restoration - Salt Pond MetaG R2_restored_H2O_MG ...
CTCGGCCCAGCGAAGTACGACGTCCCGAGGTGAACCCGCTACACCTAATTCGCGCAATTGAGTGGCGTCCAAACTCGTCAGCACAGTCACCGCCGTGATCTTGGTATCGGGAAGTTCTTGGACCGCTGCAGCGATCATCTCCGCTCCACCTGCCGCATGCACCGTGAGATAGGTGGGGTGAACCGATGACAAGGATCGAGCCGCCTTACCGACTGTGGCCGGGATGTCGTGCAACTTCATGTCCACGAACATCTCGATATCGGCCCGGTCTACTTCCGTTGCGCGTCGGCGCGCATCCACGATCGCTCCAGGACCTTCACGGCAGATCACTTCCAAGCCGACCTTCAAACACTGCACTGCCGGCGCGACTGCTGCCACCCAAGCGTCAAAAGTCGAGGCATCCGGTGCATCCAGAGCCACCGCGATAGGTGCCAGGAGCGTGTTGGTCAAGAACGCTCCTCGGTGATGAAATCCCAATCGTCGAAATCGGTGGATCCATTGGCTCCTGGCGCCTCGGGTTCGCGGTGCGCTCTTCCCACGATCTGGGAGAGCTGTCCGAATCCATGGTCGGCTACAAGCTGGGCCAACTCCCGGTGAATTCGAACCGGGGCACTCGGATCGTTGAAGACTGCCGTGCCCACCGAGACGGCATTTGCGCCAGCCAACATGAACTCCATCGCATCCGAACCGCTTCGAATACCGCCCATTCCGATGATGGGAATCTTCGGGAAAGCCGCCCGCACTTGCCACACGCATCGAACCGCAACCGGTCGAATCGCCGGTCCGGATAGCCCTCCGGTTACACCCGCCAATGCCGGACGCATCGTGTTGGTGTCGATGACCATTCCGAGAAGGGTGTTGATCAAGGACAATCCGGTGGCCCCAGCCTTGAGAACCGAATCGGCGATCTCCACGATGTCCGTAACATCGGGAGACAGTTTCGCGAAGATGGGAATTCGCGAATCGCTATTACGTCGAACTGCTTGGATCACTTGAGCAGCTGATTCTGCTCGACAGGCGAACACCTGCCCGCGGTCGGCCACATTCGGACAGGAGATGTTGACCTCGATGGCTTGAAAACCACCGATCGGACGTAGTTTGGACGCCAGTCGCCCAAACTCATCGACGGTTTCGCCAGCGATGGACACGATGGTTCTCGCACCTCGATCGACCAGCCACGCAAGATCGTTTTCGATGAAGGAGTCGATACCCGGTCCCTGAAGTCCGATGGAGTTCAACATCCCACTCGGTGTCTCGGACATCCGGGGGGTGGCGCGCCCCGAACGTGGGCGCAGCATGATGCTCTTGGTCACCACCGCACCCAGCGACGTGATGTCCACGAAAGCGTCGATTTCGCGTCCGGCGGCGGCACATCCCGACGCCGTCAAAATCGGGCTCGGCAAGTCGATGCCTGCCAGATCCGTCGACATATCGACCCGAGCTCCGGGTGAATTTCCTGTCGAATTGGGATCACCATGGGTGATCAGCGCCCGACTCATCGGCCCGCCCCGCGTTCGTCGTAGCCAGGAGCACCCCAGACGTCGTCGGGCATCGTGTTGATATCAGACCACCGCACTCGATCCCCTCGAAATATTGGGCCGTCCACGCATGAGCGCACCATCCGGGTTACACCGTCATCGCCGATCACCGGGAGCACACACGTCATGCATACGCCGATTCCACAGGCCATCGACTCCTCCACAGCACACTGACTGAACACTCGGCGCTTGGTAGAGATGCGTGCAACCTCGGCGAGCATCGGCATCGGCCCGCAGGCGTAGACGACGTCCGCCGACGCCCGATCCAGGGCGTCATCCAGCACATCGGTCACCCGTCCGCGCACGCCAGCTGAACCATCGTCCGTGGTTATGGTCAAAGCTGACGCCAGTCGTTTGAGTTCCAGGACCCCGAAGAGTCTCGACTCGGTAGCCGCTCCGATGACCATGTCGACTCGGCAACCACGTTCGCGCAGCTCTTGGGCCAGCATGAACAACGGGGCACTCCCATAGCCTCCGCCCACGAGGACACATGAAACACCTTCACGGGGAAGTGCGAACGGTTTACCCAACGGCCCAACGAGGTTGAGCATGTCGTGTCGGCGACGTTCGGCAAGCCACGCAGTGCCTCTCCCCTGGACCGAAACAGCGATATCCAAGGTTCCGCCATAAACTCCGCGCGACTGCACCTGGTGGATAGCGAATGCCCTCCGAAGCACCATGCTCGACTCCTCCCCACCCATGGCAAGGGTGATGAAGTGTCCAGGTTTGGCAACGTCCGCGATGCCCGGAGCAGTCAACGAAAGCACGTGGTAGTCGCCCGATCGCCGGTTGTCCAATACTTCCGAGGTGACCTGCTCGGGCATCACGACACCGTTCCTTGGGTGTTTTCTCGCATCCGTGCCATGTCCGCAGCGTGTTGTTGTAGCGAACGCACCCCGGGGCTTGCCTCCACTAGCGCATCGATTCCCTGAACAGCGGCACTCAGTCCTTGCACGGTAGTCACGCAAGGTATCCCCTTCATAACCGCTGCAGCACGGATTTCGTATCCATCAACCCGTGGCCCGACGCCATACGGTGTGTTCACGATCAAATCGATTCCACCTTCCATGATGACGTCGACGGTGGTCGGGGTCCCATCAGGCCCAGGCCCCTCGTGTTGCTTGCGCAAAACCTCCACCTGCACACCATTTCGGCGCAGAACATCGGCGGTACCTTGGGTCGCATAGATTCGAAAGCCGATATCCGCGAGGCGCTTGATCGGAAAAATGGCGGCACGCTTATCCCGGTTAGCAAGCGATACGAAAGCCGTCCCTTGGGTGGGCAATCCCCCGGCGTAGGCGGCCTGCTGAGACTTAGCGAACGCCACCCCGAACGAATCATCGATCCCCATGACCTCGCCCGTCGATCGCATCTCCGGACCGAGCACGGCATCCACTCCGTGAAAGCGGCCGAACGGCAATACGGCCTCCTTGACCGCGATCGCACCACCGGCCGGAATATCGCCGCCATCGCCGTAGGTCGGCAAAAGGCCTTCCGCGCGCAATTGAGCCACTGTGGCCCCCAGCATGATCCGGGCAGCAGCTTTCGCGACCGGGACACCTGTTGCTTTGGACACGAACGGTACGGTGCGCGAAGCGCGAGGGTTGGCCTCGAGCACGTAAAGCGTGTCTTGAACCAGAGCGAATTGAACATTCAGCAGTCCCCGCACTCCCACGCCGCGGGCGATCGCGAGGGTGGATTCACGGATGCCTTCGATATCGGCAGCCCCGAGGGTGATTGGCGGCAAAGCACAAGCGGAATCCCCGGAGTGGATACCGGCCTCTTCGATGTGCTCCATCACACCCGCGAGATACATCTCCTGCCCATCGAACAACGCATCGACATCGATTTCGATCGCATCGTCGAGAAATCGATCGACAAGGACGGGGTGCTCGGCAGTGATGTCAGTCGACCGCTGGAGGTAATCCTCGAGCATCGCATCGTCATAGACGATCTCCATACCACGCCCGCCAAGTACGTAACTCGGCCTCACCAAGACCGGATAGCCCACGCGTGCAGCGATCGCTTGGGCATCTTCGAACGAACGGGCAGTGCCATGATCGGGTGCCGGCAGTCCCGCTTCGGCCAGCACGCGGCCGAAGGCTCCTCGCTCTTCGGCAAGGTGGATGGCTGCTGGGCTCGTACCCACGATTGGCACGCCCGCGTCCGCGAGTCGCTGGGCCAACCCCAAGGGAGTCTGCCCACCGAGTTGCACGATCACCCCCTCGACAATTCCGCGGCGTTGCTCAGCGTGCACGACTTCTAATACGTCTTCACACGTCAACGGTTCGAAGTAGAGACGATCTGAAGTGTCGTAGTCGGTGGAAACAGTCTCGGGATTGCAGTTCACCATGACAGTTTCGAAGCCTGCAGCACTCAAAGCCAACGCGGCGTGTACGCACGAATAGTCGAACTCGATGCCCTGACCGATCCGATTCGGCCCCGAACCCAAAATGATCACTTTGCGCCGATCCGAGGGATCGGACTCATCTTCTAGATCGTACGAGGAGTAGTGATAGGGGGTCTTCGCCTCGAATTCCGCAGCGCACGTATCCACGGTCTTGTACACGGGTCGGATTCCCCAATCGTGGCGAATCTCCCGGACTTCATCTTCGGTCAACCCGCGCAACCGTGCAATCTGTAGATCGCTGAAGCCCAACTGCTTGGCCTGGACGACCGAATCGCGGTCCAGACCCTGGGAGGTACGGATTTCGTCGGCCATCTCATTGATCTGGGCGATCTGATCGAGGAACCATGGGTCGATTCCTGTGGCCTCGTGAACCGCATCGATCCCAGCACCTAGCCACAGTGCACGCTGGACCAAAGACAGCCGACCATCATGCGGTCGGCACATGAGATGCAGCAGTTGTGCAACATCACCTGAATCGCCGTTCCCGTCATGGACCAACCCACCTGGCATCTGATCAAGCGGCCAGTCAAAGACCGCGCTCGCTCTTTCCATCGAACGCAGCGCCTTTTGCAGTGCTTCGGGGAAGTTACGCCCAATGGCCATAGCTTCGCCGACGCTCTTCATAGTGGTCGTCAATGTGGTGTCGGCACCCGGGAACTTCTCGAACGCGAAACGTGGCACTTTCACCACGATGTAGTCCAAGGCCGGTTCGAATGATGCCGGGGTCTCTTGGGTTATGTCGTTCGGAATCTCATCGAGGGTGTACCCGATAGCCAGCCGTGCTGCAATCTTCGCGATCGGAAATCCCGTCGCCTTCGACGCCAATGCCGACGATCGAGAGACTCGGGGATTCATTTCGATGACGATCATCCGGCCGTCGTCGGGGTTGATGGCGAATTGGATGTTGCAGCCACCGGTGTCGACACCGACGGCCCGGATGATGGCGATACCCATATCGCGCATGTGCTGATATTCACGGTCGGTCAACGTCACGGCAGGCGCAACCGTTATGGAATCGCCTGTGTGCACACCCATCGGGTCGAGATTCTCAATGGAGCAGACCACGACGACGTTGTCGTTTCGGTCACGCATCAACTCGAGTTCGTATTCCTTCCAACCGATGATCGATTCCTCGAGGAGGACTTCGGTTGTCGGGCTGGCTTGCAAGCCTGCCCCGGCGATTCGGGTGAGATCGTCTTCGCCGTAGGCGATTCCCGAGCCCGCACCACCCATGGTGAAAGACGGACGCACTACCACCGGATAGCCCAAATCCTCAGCACCGGCGAAGCATTCCGCCAAACTGTGGCAGATGATCGAGCGTGCGCTGGAACCGCCAATTTGCTCCACAATTCCGCGGAATTTCTCGCGATTTTCGCCGCGCTCAATAGCGTCGACGTCGGCACCGATCAGTTCGACATTGTATTTGGCCAACACCCCAGCGTTATGTAAGGCGATGGCAGCGTTGAGCGCAGTCTGACCACCAAGTGTCGGCAGCAGTGCATCGGGGCGCTCCTTGGCAATGATTCGTTCCACGTACTCCGGTGTTATCGGTTCGACGTAGGTGGCATCTGCGAATTCCGGATCGGTCATGATCGTCGCCGGGTTCGAATTCACGAGAATCACTCGAAGCCCCTCGGCCTTGAGGACCCGACACGCCTGTGTCCCTGAATAATCGAACTCACATGCCTGGCCGATCACGATCGGTCCTGACCCGATGACCATCACCGAGGCAATATCCGGGCGCTTGGGCATCAGACATCAACTCCGAAACGGTTAGCAGTCATCGCAGCGGCGAAGCGGTCGAACAGATATGCGGCATCGTGCGGACCAGCGGCGGCTTCGGGGTGGTACTGCACACTGAAGGCTCTGCCATCAAGCAGTTCGAGGCCTTCCACTACGTCGTCATTCAGACATACATGGCTCACCCGGGCTGGCCCGAAAGGCGTCGGGAATTCCTCTCCGATCGGGGCACGAACAGCGAAGCCATGGTTGTGCGCCGTCACTTCCACCTTGTCAGTAGTCAGATCCTTGACCGGTTGATTGATTCCGCGATGCCCGAAACGCAATTTGTAGGTGTCGAGGCCGAAGGCTCGCCCTAACACTTGATTGCCGAAACAAATGCCGAAGACGGGCACGCCGGCACGCAGTGCGTCGGACATGACCTTCACAGCATGCTCCGCCGTAGAAGGATCACCAGGACCATTGGAGAAGAACACCCCATCGGGTGCAAGGTCGGCAATCTGTTCCCAGCTGTACCAAGCCGGCACCACATGCACCCGCATTCCTCGTTCGGCCATTCGTTCCGGTGTCATGGCTTTGATACCCAGGTCGACTGCCACAACAGTAAATCGGTGTTCTCCGATGGGTTCGATCGTGTAGGTCTGTGTGGTGGTGACATCAGCAGTGAGATCGGCTCCAGACATCTGGGGACTCGCCCGCACCGCTTCCAGGAGGTCAGCCGACGAGCGTTCGGCCGATTCGCCGCTGAAGATACCCACCCGCATCGCCCCCGAATCCCGCAGATGCCGGGTCAGTGCCCGAGTATCGATTCCGCTTATTCCCACCACTTCGTACTCGCGAAGGTCATCATCCAAACTGCGCTGGGCACGCCAATTCGATGACACTCGGGCAGGATCCCGCACGACGAACCCCGCAACCCAGATCCTTCGGGACTCTGCGTCGTCGTCGTTCATTCCAGTGTTTCCGACATGGGGAGCTGTCATGACAACCACTTGCCGGTGGTAGGAGGGGTCGGTCAGCGTCTCTTGATAGCCGGTCATTCCGGTCGAGAAGACGGCTTCACCGAACGCCTCCCCGATCGCCCCATATGCATGGCCGACCATCGTGGTGCCGTCTTCCAGCACGAGAACCGCCTTCTGCCGGGGGTTCATGCGCGCGCCTCACGCGGAAAGGTGACCATGAGTCCATCCAACACACTGCGGTGCCCGCTGGCATCATCCGCCCGGAAACCGGTGTCCACTTCACTGTCTCCTAGGCGCCAGGTGATCACAATCACGCTGTCTTTGGATCGGACGGTACCGGCAACCCCGCGGTCGGCACGAACCGCAAGAACGTCTTCGGCGGGAATCCACACCGATGTCGTCCCCTGTCGATGTATCGAAATGCCTGAATCGGACCAGTCGACTTGCGATCGACTGCGCACCCCCAAGCCATGCACCGCAACGCGATTGAGCCAATCACCATTGAGAGCGGTGCCCACGTAAAGGCCTGGAACGGAGTCCTCGCTCGGGTCCTGTGGTGCTTGATCTGGGGCTGGTATGCCCTCTTGGCGACGCATTCGCGCCACCCAGCCACGTCGCATCCCCCAGATCACCACAGCGATCACCGCGAACATCACGCCGACTAGAGCCAGCCGCGCCGGCCAATTGGTTACTTGAGCCTGTTCTACGAACTCCTCGGTGGGTATTACGAACATGACAGGCATCATGCAATCTCTCCGTCCAACACCGTTGGTCGACCTCGGAATAACACATGGCGGACGCCACCGGGCAAAGTGAGCCCGGCATAGGGAGTGTTGCGACTGCGTGAAGCAAGATGATCGGGAGTGACCACAGTTCGTGCAGTTGGATCCCAAACGGTCAGATTAGCCACTGATCCCTCGACGATCGGTTGTCCTTGATCCTGGACCCCTCCGATGCGTGCTGGGGCAACAGACATCAGGTCTGCCACAGCTCGCCAACCAAGGTCGCGATTCACCACGAAAACATCGGCCACAATGCCGAGAGCCGTTTCCAGCCCCAACATGCCCATGGCAGCGGCCGCCCATTCACAGTCTTTGTCCTCACGTGGATGAGGGGCGTGGTCGGTTGCGATGATGTCGATGGTTCCGTCCTGCACGGCCTCCCGTAACGCGTGGACATCCTCAGCGCTGCGCAATGGCGGGTTGACCTTGTAGATCGGATCGAAGGTGGCCACGAGATCTTCGGTGAGCAACAGGTGATGCGGGGTGACCTCTGCTGTGACTGGCATTCCCCTGGACTTCGCCCAACGGATCACTTCCACCGAGCCGGCAGTGGACACATGGCACACATGCAGTTTCGAGCCGACATGAGCGGCCAGCAGCACATCCCTCGCGATGATGGATTCCTCGGCAACCGCTGGCCACCCGGCTAGCCCCAATCGCCCCGAGAGTTCGCTCTCGTTCATTTGCGCGCCCTCGGTCAACCGCGGGTCTTGGGCATGCTGGGCGACAACGCCGTCGAATGCCTTGACGTACTCCAGGGCACGGCGCATCAACAGCGGATCGTGGACGCATAAACCATCGTCGCTGAAGACGCGGACTGCGGCCGAGCTTCGGGCCATGGCGCCCAGCTCCGCTAGTTCGTTACCCGCCAATCCGACGGTGACCGCCCCGACTGGTCGCACATCGACTAGTCCGCACTCCGTCCCGCGACGCCATACCTGCTCTACGACGCCCGCTGTATCGGCAACCGGCGAAGTGTTCGCCATCGCGTGTACGCAGGTGTAGCCACCTAGTGCGGCTGCCCGTGATCCCGAATCGATGGTCTCGGCCTGCTCGCGACCGGGTTCGCGCAAATGCGTGTGCAAGTCCACCAGACCCGGCAACACCACACACCCATCCGCGTCGATCACCAGGTCCCCGACGCCGGTTCCCACCGGGTCAACCGACACGATCCGATCGCCGTCCACCACGATGTCGCAGGAATCTTCACCGTAGGGACTTGCTGCCCGCAGAACCACTGAGGCCATCAGCCCACCTGCCCTTCCTCATGAAGCTCCCCGGTGGTCGATTCCGGTAGACCACCCAACAACAGGTACAAGACAGCCATTCGAACGTGCACTCCGTTTCGGACTTGCTCCACGACCACTGCACGGGGTGAGTCGGCCACTTCGGCTGAAATCTCCACACCACGATTCATCGGCCCGGGATGCAAGACGATGGATTCGGGCGGCATCAATTCCATGCGACGCGAATCGAGCCCATACAGGCGCGAGTATTCGAACTCATTCGGAAAATACGAACCAGCCATGCGCTCGGCTTGAACTCTGAGCATCATCACCGCATCCACACTGGGCAAGACGTCATCAATATCGAAACTTATGGAGCACGGCCACGACTCGATCCCGAACGGCATGAGCGTCGGTGGCGCCACAACGGTTACCTCGGCGCCCAGAGTGGTGAGCAGCTCAACGTTGGATCGAGCAACTCTGCTGTGCAAGATGTCGCCGACGATCCCGACCCGAACACCCGATAGGTCGCCTGTCCCGGATCGCACATGACGTCGGAGCGTGTACGCATCGAGCAGAGCCTGCGTGGGGTGTTCGTGGGTTCCATCGCCGGCGTTGATGACCGACCCTCGGATCCAACCAGCCGTGGCCAATCGGAACGGTGCCCCCGAGGCTGGGTGTCGGATGATCACCGCATCGGCGCCCATCGCCTCCAACGTCAAAGCGGTGTCTTTCAGGCTTTCACCCTTCGACAAGGAGGAACCCTTCGCTGCAAAGTTGATGACATCTGCCGATAACCGCTTGGCCGCCAGTTCGAAGGAGATTCGGGTTCGCGTGGAATCTTCGAAGAACAGCGTGACGACCGTCCGCCCACGCAGAGTCGGAAGCTTCTTCACCGAACGATCTGTCACACTCGCCAATTCCGCGGCCGTATCCAAGATCTGAACGGCATCTGTCCGGGAGAGATCCGCTGCCGACAACAGGTGCTGACCGATCATGCAGAAGCCTGCTGGATGGTCACCGAGTCTTCATTGTCGATTTCGACCATGTGCACCTTGACCGTCTCGGCTTGCGACGTGGGCAAGTTCTTGCCCACGAAATCCGGACGGATAGGCAACTCGCGATGCCCTCGGTCTACGAGAACTGCCAAGCGAACGGCGGCCGGCCGGCCGAAATCGGCGAGAGCATCCAAGGCGGCTCGAATGGTGCGCCCCGAGTAGAGCACGTCGTCGACGAGAACCACGATGCGACCGTCTATCCCTTCGACCGGGATGTTCGTCTGCTCCAAGGCTCGCACTTCGCGAAGCCGCAGATCGTCGCGGTACAAGGTGATGTCCAACGAGCCGAAAGGAACCTCGGATCCTTCGATCGTGGCAATTTCCGAAGCGATCCGCTGGGCCAGATGCACCCCACGGGTAGGAATTCCCAGCAGCAGCAATGATTCAGTGCCCTTAGCGGATTCCAAGATCTCATGCGCCATCCGGCGAACGGCACGAGCTATATCCGGCGCATCAAGCACTGTGCGCGCAGGCTTCATTCACCCTCCCCTTCCCCGCCTCACAGGACGGGCTTAAAGGTCTTAGTTCCAATCTACACGTGTCATGTGGAAAGTCGTTCGCCGCCGCAGCAGGCAGCCGGGCGGCGTGGCAGTTAGACGCCGCCCCCGGGACCGGCGGTGCCCATCTTGTGAACGCGCATTCCGTTCGTGGTGCCGGGCACGCCAGGAGGAACCCCGGCAACGATGACCACCCGTTCACCGGCCGTCGCTCGCCCGATCTCCAACAGCGCCTTATCGACCTGTCGAACCATGTCGTCGGTATGCCGAACCTGGGGAACCAGGAAAGTCTCTACCCCCCACACGAGGGCCAATTGGCTTCGCACCCGTGGGTTTGGAGTGAAGGCGAGCAGCGGCGTGCTGCATCGCCACCGGGCGATGAGACGTGCGGATCGGCCGGTCTCGGTGAAAGCGATTAGATGTGAACCACTCACGTATTGGGC
>Ga0102945_1000626_pt1 | contig 10573 bp, 13 predicted proteins | sample SalPonred_H2O_MG_FD_78207 | JGI IMG/M metagenome (GOLD analysis project Ga0102945, IMG submission 78207) | Salt pond water microbial communities from South San Francisco under conditions of wetland restoration - Salt Pond MetaG R2_restored_H2O_MG ...
AAAGCATGTGATGCTGAAATAGCTGTATCTGAAGAACCTGCATTATCGGCTTGTACGGCATGAGAAGCTGAGGTTGCATTAGCAACTGCTCCATCTATTCTTGAACCGCTTAGATCTCCTGTAGTATCTTGTAGAATAATCTGAGATGATCCTGATACTAAAGTTGGCTTACCTGTAATATCAGCATAAGCTACACTACTTGCACTTAACGAACTTGTAGCTACTCCAGCAACTTGTGCAAAGTCTGCATATGATGAACTTACCTCTTTAACAATCTCATAAGAAGCAGATAAGGCATATGATGCTGATGCTACAGTAATATTAATAGGAACTGTAAGACTCCCTGTTACGGGTCCTCCTACCCCGGTTTGAACATCACTTCCTGATATCTGAAGTAGATGATTAAACGATTCAGAGATGTAAAGATTAGTAAGATTTCTAGCCATTATTGTGGGTATTGTTTATATCTAATGTCGTATGTTCTTATACCTCTTTTGATTGCCTCTTGTTCATATCCATCTTTTCTAAATACAAAAGGTGAACCATACTGTTCATCGTAATCAGGATATTGTTCATACAGTTTATTACTTTCTGTAAGTTCAGGAAATAATGCCTCTTCTTCAATCAAATAATCTCTTAACTTCTCGGCATAAAACTCCATCTTATTTTTAGTAGACTGACGTTTCATATCATATAGCTGTTTAGAAGCTACATCACTATTCTCACCGCCATTAGGTGTAATCAGTCCGTTGTTTCTACTTCTAAGATAAATGCTATCTAAAATGTAATAGTAAGAAGCATAAATCAGAAAGTTCTGAATATAGTTGTCAAGTAGAGATTTATAATTAACGTTTGCCGGATCTGTTATAGTACCAGCATCAATTAAGTTGATTAACTTATTATAGAGAAGCGTTCCAGTCATACGTTGTAACTCAATATCTTGAGCCTCTCTAATACCATTCTTAATGAGAGCAGTATCTAAGTTATTATCTACGTCTGTAAATTCTCGGATTTTAGTCTCCGATACTAGAAATGTTGTTGTCATCTACTTGTTCGTTTAATTCTTTATCTTCTTCTGCTGTAACTTCTACTGATGTTACTACCTCTTCTTCTACTGTTCCGTCATCATATAGTTGTTTGGTTTGTACACCAATAACAATATCTGGGTGGTTAACTTCTAATAGCTGTTCTAAACCTTTAAGTACATCTTGCTGTAAAGGCTCTATTACTGTATTACCCCACAATAGGAAAGCATCGACAACTTCATCTCTACCTCCAAGCTGTCCTTCTGTCTTAATTCCTAGCATCATAGGTGAGGTAATACGGTGTGCTGTTAGTATTTTTTGTACTGTTAGGTCGTTGATAGTAGTGTAGTAAGTATCTGTCTGGTTAGAAGGTACTGGAGTAATATCTGGTTTAAGAGTAGGATCTGCTACATCCATATACAGTAACGATCCTGCATTCTCTGCTCCTCCGTAGTTTGCTCTTAATCCTTGCTCGATTGCTTTAATGTCATCTGAGCTACCGTTGGTAAAAGTAGTAATCGCAAGAGAAGGTGCAAGTCCATTTTTAATGTTATTTACATGGAAAGTATCAATCTCTGTATCGAGTTCAATTACTTTTAATGCTGCATTGTATGTTGGTAGAGGGTAGTATTCTTGTCCTGGCCTATAATTTCTGTATACAAAAACCTGATTAGGTTCCTCTGCAGCTTTTTGTGGATTAAAGATTGGTAGGTACTCAATATCTTCCATTTTAACACCAGCATATCTTTTCCAATCATCAGAGATGTAGTATCCAGGAATTAATCCTCTATATGTTTTTTCTTTTGCACGTACTTTAGAGAAGTCAATGTGATAAACTTCTGCTATACGTGAACGATCCATAGACCAAATTACTTCAATAGCGTAACTACCATGAAGGTAGTAATCATATGCTACTTTATCAAATATGTCATTCCATGTTTCTTCGTGTGAATTTGCACGGCTTAAAGCATCTTCATTATCTGCTGTTAATCCACCTCCTACAATAGCTTCTACCGTAGCATTTACAGCTGAGGCATGAATAGAAGATTGGTTATACAGTTCAATGAGATGTTTAGGGAACTGATTATCATCACCACTTTTAACATACTTACCATTTATATCTTCCTTGTAAGATAATCTCGGTGAGTTAAACCGGTGTATTTTTGTAAAATTAAATTTGTTTGCTTCCATTATCCGTGATAAGTTATATAAGAACCAGTTTCATCTGGTGATAAGTATTGTGTTGGTGGCGGTACTATACTACCACTTTCATAAATAGTATCTGATGAGGAAGTGGTGTATTGAGTAAAAGATGGTACATCTGAACCAGAAATCCAAGCTCTATCTATATCTAATACTTCTGTAAAACCTCCTTTTATATATGTTGGATCACTCCATTTAGCTTGAATATTAGTCCAAGTCATTTCTGTTTCACCCCATATAAGATCTAACTCTCTAAATCTTTCTGCTTCTTGTAACGTTAAAGTGTAATTCCCTGTATAAGAGGGCAACTGTGCTTTGTTAAAAGAAAAAACCAATCTAGGTAAAACACTAGTTGGTGTATTTTGTAAGGTAAGGTCTACAACTGTTGATGATCTGTCATAATCACTTGACAGTACCATTCTAAAAGGACTGGTTGAGCTAGAGGCCGGAGTGTCAGGCCATACTGCTATTGTTTGTGAACCAGTAGTTGCGTATTGTAGACTCTGCATATCTTTTATATAGAAGAAAAGGGATTGATCTCAAAATAACCAATCCCCGTTCCTCTTTTTAATATAATTATCCTTCAGTAATACCTGAAAGGAAATCGACGCTTCCGTCTGATGTTTGAATCTCATCCATTGGTTCTGGCTCTAATCCTTGGAAAGTTAGAGCGTACGCGTTAGCGTCACCAAAGGCTGTACCTGTTGTTGCTGATCCAGCTGACAGTGTAGCTCCTCTATATCTTCCTACTAGGAAGTAACGTCCAGTATAAGGTGACTCAATACCGTTGTTTGTTTCAACGATGATCTTAAGATCTGGGTTTTGAGCTAATACTTTTACTTGGTTACGAATAGAAGACTGTAGCTTATGGAACGAACAATTTAAGGTTTGCTCATAGAATACCGTTCCGTTCTCTAAAGAAGGAGTCGGTGCTTCTGTAAGGTCACCAGTGTTCTTAGTAAGTTCGAATTTATAAAATACACCCGAACCAGTAATACCACCGATAAGACCATCGGATACTTCTGAGACTGTATCGATAGAACCTGAAAGAATAAAAATGTTTTTTATCCCTCCGGAATTATCTCTACATCCTAAAGTAAATCCTGATGTAATATCACAAGCCATATTAATGTTGTTTATTTGTTAAAAAAATGGGCGGCCGAAACCGCCCGTTATATTAGTCTTCTTATGCTTGGTCGTTAGATACGAAGTAAGCAGGGTGACCTACTTGTACACCTAACTTAGTACGTAGACGATATTTGATTGCGTCTGCGTTAATATCATACCAAGTCTGGAAGTTTTCTACGTCTGATTGTAGATCTGTACCAATCACCATGTCTGATGTTGGTCCTAATACTACTCTCTCACTTCCGTTAAGACCCCATGTTCCAACGATTTTTACGTTAGGGAATCCAGGTAGTGGAACTTCGTAGATACCATTACGACGCTCTACAGTTGTAGGATCGAAGTGGAATAAGTTTTGCTTAGTAAGACCAGATACGATTCTTGTGAATACTTGAGGTCCACAGAAGAATGTAAGATCTTCAGCTGATACGATGTTTGAATCAGCAGCAGAGATCATATCTACTAATTGATCGTAAGCAGATGAACCAGTGATTACGTTTGCTCCAACTCCTGTTGGTACGTTTACTCCTGAAGTAGATCCTGAAATAAGAGCTACAAATCCGTCTGCTTCTGCGATTGCAGTATCGGTAGCTGAAGTAGCTGATCCTGATACAGATCTCCAGATAAAGTAATCGTTAGCTTGACGAGCTTTACGTACTAAGTCACCTGTAAGTTCTTCCATAATAGCAAAAGTCTCTTCGTATGATCCTTCTGGAAGGGCCATTTTACCAAGATACTTATCTGTTAGAAGTTGTAAGTTCCAAAGATCGTAAGCAGTTCTTTTTGTTACTGTAATGTTTCTTTGTGAGAATACAGCTGATCCTGAAGGAGTAGATACTGCGTTTCCACCTTGGAATTGTGGAGTTACCACTGCAAGGTTTAACGGCTCTTGGAATTTAATTCCTTCTTGAATCGTAGCATATTCTGCAGTTGTACCGGTAAATACTGTATCTAGAACAATTTTACCAGCCAATTCATTGTTAAAGTCAGCTAATGCTGATACGTTAATTGCCATGATTGTTAATTTTTAGCGTTTGTTTAATTGTGCTAGAGTCGCTTCGTATCTACGTTTGTTATACTTAGGACCTTCGCTGTTCTTAATTGATTGACGAGAGAACTTAGCTGTAGTCTTAGATTCTGTAGCTGGTGTAGCTGACATTTTCTCTTCGTACTTTGCCATAGTCTCTTCGGCTTTTGCCAGTCTTTCCATACAAGAAGACATTTCTTTCTTCATTGCTTCGATTTCTGGCATGACTATTTCTGAAATAGCTTCAATAAGAGCTTCTTGGGCAACATCCTCTAGGATATCATCTTGGAATTTCTCTTCTACTACTTCTTCTTTAGCCATCTCTTCTTCAGATGCTTCTAGAGATCCTTCTCCTTCTTCATCTGGGTGGTGAATACCGGTTATAATACCATCTCCATCGACAGTAACGACAATACCAGATTCAGTAGTATGTTCTCCTGCTGGAGCTGCTACTTCTTCACCTTCTTCAGTAATTACATAAAGCTCTTGGCCAACAGCTAATTCACCTTCTTGTTTGTTGGTGACTTTAGTTCCGTCAGCTAAAGTAGCTTCTGCAAATACTTGAGTATTTTCCTCGTTGATTTCTGTCAAGTTGAAGTATTTTTTAACCAGGTCTTTAAGTTCAGATTTATTCATTCTTAAAGTTTGTGTTGGTTAATAAAATGTTTTACTTAATAATAAATAGTCAATAGACTTACTTTTATAAAACTCTTTACTTTTTGACAGTAAACTCGTCTTTAAAGAACTTTCCGCTAATATTTTCGTTAAGACATTTAGGATCTTCTAATGCATCTGAACACATTAAAGCTTTTATCTCCTGATAGGTCATTTCTTTCTTACTGTAACAATACTTAAGAATATATTTCTTAGGAGAGATCCATTGTTTTACCTTCTGAGAAGATGATTGATATGTTAACCAATCTGACAGCTTAGTAACTTTTCTCTTTCTTTTATAACCTTTAAGGGGAGGTAACGATCTGGTAGAGTATAGAGACTTCTTTCCTACATACCATTCTCCAGTTTCTTCGTTTTTTATTAAATAAACAAAACCTACTACTCCTTCTGGAATATCTGAAATATTATTTACCTCAGTACTTTTAAATAACCACATTTAATAATTAATTATATATAATAAATAATATATAACCCTCCTCCCCTCTTAGATTATAAAATAAGAAATTTATCTGATCCAACAAACTTCCGACTTTATTAGGTGTTTGAAGTGTTCCATCCTCATGGCTTATAATACATAGTACGAACTTTTCTTTCCAGTACAAACTTTTTTTTGATGAAAAGGTAAAACCGGTGTATTTATATTAAAGGAGTTGTATAATTAGAAAATATTAACTATATTATTAACAAGTAAAAAGCAGAATAATGGAAGAAGTATTTAAAACAATCGAAGGATTTGAAGAGTATCAAGTAAGTAATCTCGGTAGAGTTATCAGTAACAAACACGGTAATCCTAAATTCTTAAAACCACAAACAGATGCAATTGGATACCAGCACGTAAGATTATATCCAGAAGACTTTTCTCTTGGTTCTTACGGCGGGGCAAGAGGAAAGAAGCCTAAGTTATATAAAGTTCATAAACTTGTGGCAGAGACGTTTATTCCAAAGCATACAAGCACTGAGACGTTAAATGTCAACCATAAGGATGGTGACAAGACAAATAACTGTGTAGATAACTTGGAATGGACTACTCAATCTGAGAATATGAAACACTCTTGGGATATGGGTCTACGAGATAATGCTGCTGATAAAGCCGCTCTTAAGAGATATAAACCTATTAAGTCTATTTTACCAGACGGTACAGTACAATACTATCAATCAAGAAAACACCTTTGTTTAGATTTAGATATATTCTCCGGTTTAGTAACTTTACAGTTAAGATCTGATCAACCGATTAAAAGAGGAAAACTTAAAGGATATAGATTTATTAACTGTCCGGAATTACCACCGGGAGAGACGTATAAACAGATTCTAAACCTAGAACAGAAACTTTTAGAGTATGCCAAGTTTCAAGAGTATATGAGAAAGAAAGGAAAAGAACGAAGAGAAAAGTTGAAAAAAAGAAAATAATTTACTATATTAAAGTATAATAAAAGACAGAAATGAAATATTTAAAAAGCGTTGGTTCGTATTTAGACACTACTACAGGTATAGTTTATCCTACATTTGAAAACGATACTCCTGATTTAGATTCTCCTATATCTTTGGTTGAAGGAGAAATATCTAAAGAATGGTTAGATGGTTTATCAAAAAGTGACTACGTATATGTAAACCAGTTTATATGATTACACTTCACGTAGGAGATAGTGCTGAAGTATTAAAGCAGTATCCGGACAACCATTTCGATTCAATCGTTACAGATCCCCCTTATGGGATAGAGTTTTTGGGTAAGGAATGGGATAAGAACACAGGAGCCATAGAGGTATGGCAAGAATGCTTAAGGGTATTAAAACCAGGAGGACATATATTAGCTTTCTCAGCAGCAAGAACTTACCATAGATTGGCTACCAACCTGGAAGATATAGGTTTCGAAATACGAGACCAGATTATGTGGATATACGGTTCAGGTTTTCCTAAAGGACAGGATATGGGTAAGCTTATAGAGAAAAGAGAGGGTAAGAGAAAGAATGCCGGTTCAAAGAAACTCCACGTTCAAGTTGATCCTGCTGAAACCGGTAACACCTGTAGTACTTGCGGTAAAAGAAACACCCCTCTAAATATAGTAGCACAGTGTCAAACAGAAGGCTGTAATATGAAAGAAAGAATTAAGCCTGCCGACAATGAATGGTCTGGATGGAAGACAGGATTAAAACCAGCCCATGAACCAATAGTAATGGCAAGAAAACCATTCAAAGGGTCTACAGTAGACAATGTCATTAAATATGGAACAGGAGCAATCAATATAGACGATACAAGAGTAGGGAATGAAAAAATATTAGTTGACCACAAAATAGGTAACAGTAATAGTTTAAACTACAAAGATAAAGGAGAGAGTAAACCAACACATTCACACTATACAGAACATACAGGTAGATACCCATCCAACGTTATTATGTCTGAGCAAGAGGGTAAGGTATTAGATGAACAGACAGGTATTAAAAAATATGGAAATAAAAAAGGAGGGTATAAATACGATAAAACATACAATGTAGAAGGGTTTATTAAAAACAATAAACCTCAAGCTCCATCTAACTATGGTGATGGTGGAGGAGCATCTAAATACTTCTATTGTCCTAAAGTAAGCCGTAAGGAGAGAAATATAGGATGTGATATGCACGAACCTATAACAGGTAAGGATGTAGGTCCCTGGTCAGAAACAGGAGAAAGATTAGCTGTTAAACTGGATAAGATGACTACCAAACACAATAACCATCCTACAGTAAAACCCGTTGCACTAATGAAGTATTTGGTTACCTTAATAACTCCTCCAGGAGGAAAGGTATTAGACCCATTTAACGGATCAGGTTCTACAGGTATGGCCGTAAAAGAGTTTGGAGGAGAGTATGTAGGTATAGATATGAACCCTGACTATATAGAGATTAGTAATAAAAGAATAAATGCTTGGTAATGACTAGGGAGAAAAGATTACAGATAGAAAACGAACTAATGAGAGAATACAGGTTGTGGTATAATCCAGCCAATATCTCTGATGAAGAACTTAGAACTAATATCTCTACACAAAAAGACTTAGTTAATATGTTAGAAGAGTCTTATAAAGACAAAACTGACGATGATAGTGCAATTGTATTAGTATCTGAAGTTATGACAATGGTAATATGGGAGGATATTTTAGCCAATAGAGACCCAAATAAAAAGGGAGTAAAGTTGGAAGATTAAAATATACTTCTTATATTATAGTATATTAAAACGATAAAGGTTATGACCAGTTATTAAATGTTACGGACACTATAGTCACTAGTTCACTCTGAAGAGGGCCTTCTCATAACCGGGGCCCTTTTCTATTTTGTATTCTCGCTATTCCTTTTTATCCAAGAATAGATTTTCATTACGTTGTATATTAAAGCTGTCACCCCTACTGCTAGAGCTAAGATTCTTTCTACTTGCATCATTTGAAGGCTTAAAGCAAATACGTTTAATACGTTTAGTTTTATAGTTTCGATGTCCATCGTAATATATATTTATATATTAGTTTTGTACTAATCTGTCAGCAAAATAACCTTCGATGCTGAAACCTTTTAACTCACCTTTTTTAACCTTTGACCATATCTTTGGATCTTCTACCTTATACATACCCATCCAGGTACCTTTAGGATAATCCATTCCGTAAACCTGTTGTTTATCTTTTGAAGGATCTTCAACTAACCACGTTTCAAGTAAATATCCATCTACTAAAGCATCTTGTACGTGTTCTAGATTAATATCATCTAGCTTCTCTTCCTTCATCATTTTTCTAGCAATCTTCGAAATAGTGTCTTCAGTAAAATATACATAGTACGGGTCGCCATTTTCATCTACTCTAAAAATTAATTTGTCCGGAATCATTAAAGGTCCTACAACGATCTGTTGATCTCCTTCTATAGCAAAAGAAAACTGTTTTACCTGTTGAGGATTATTAACTGCCTGTTCTTGTTTGGCTTGTTGATCCATTAGTAAAGCAGCTACTTCTAAAAGACCTGTATCTTTCTTTCTGTAAACGTATTTCTTAATCCAAGAATGACGACAACCAAAACTACCTTTGTATTGGAAGATATCATAGTATCCAAATTCTTGAGAATTAGCACCATTTAGACTCATCTTTTGAATATCCTCTTTTCTAAATAAGAGGTCAAGTTCTAGAAGTCTTCTACAAAATGCTCTGTTATTACTATCTCTTGGTCCAGAATACTGATATAAAATATTGTATTGTCCGTTTTTATCGTTAGTAGGAAGATCTGGATTAGCTGATCGTCTTGTAGGTAAAGCAAAAGAATCTTTAGGTTTATCTAACACCTCATAGTCCTCTTCTATATCTTTTATAGAAAATCCTACTTCTCCAAGTCTCTCTAGTAGTTTCTCTTGAACCTCATCTGGTAGGTTATCATAGTACGAGAACTCTTGAGAGCTTTGTTCTTCTCTAATCTCGTCTAACTTACGTTGTGCCCATTGTATTCCGGCTCTACCACCCCATGCATCTACCATTAAGCCTCCGCAACCCTCTGAGTAGGGTATGTCTTCGTGTTGAAGATGTCGTGCAAAGCTAGCCATTCTAGCAATAGTGTCTTCTGATATTGGTCGTCTGTTAGCAAGCTGGTTAGCTCTTGCCCATCCAACTCTTGTACCACAGTCCTGATCAGGGTGTGCATCTCTCCATTCGAGTGCTCTTCGTGCAGCATTTGTAGCAGATTCAGGATAATCAGTGTAAGATTCAAACTCTACTTTTTTTTTATCTCCTAACTCATCTATAAAATCTGGTAAACTAGAAGGATCTAATTCCATCTGATCTTCCTGTAGACCTTGTTGGTATAACTCTCTGATTGTTTGTAAATGACCTAATACGTATTGGTGTTCTTCTTCTAGACCCATCATACGAGCTAGATTCATTATCTCTCCAGTAAGTACTTCGGCTGCTTTAACGTCATCAAATGAAGCATGACCCATTTGTTTTACTGTATGTTTTTCTAACCAGTATAATGCATCTTGTAGTTTAGCACTACGAATGGCTAGACCCATATCAGTATTAATCTCTTGATTTTCTATCTTAGTATATAGAGCTGTAGCGGCAGGACACATATCATAATGTCTTGTCTGATAGTCACCAATTTTAATCTCTTGAGGATCTTGAGTTTCATCAAAGCTTTCATAATCTGAATAGCATATAGCAGTAGCCTGGTCTTGATTATATCCTTCTCTCATTACTGCTGGAATACATCTTGCAATATATTGATCTTTAGACTCTCCAGGTAATTTAGTAACGAAGTTTTCTTTGATATTTTCGAATAATGCTTTCTTGATAATTTGTAATGCAATGGCATCTTCTACTTCATCGTTTTTAAAAGCATAGAACTCTGCTTCATGAGCCGGTTGGTTAACTAATGCTACGGCATCAAAACCAAATAGCTCTTCTAATTCATCGATTACTAACTCTACTATTCTCATCCTATTGTTCTTTTTGTATTTAATTTAGCCTCTGCTTCTTGTCCGGAAGTAATATCACCTGTCAATACATATGTTCTTGTCATTG
>Ga0102945_1000628_pt1 | contig 10530 bp, 18 predicted proteins | sample SalPonred_H2O_MG_FD_78207 | JGI IMG/M metagenome (GOLD analysis project Ga0102945, IMG submission 78207) | Salt pond water microbial communities from South San Francisco under conditions of wetland restoration - Salt Pond MetaG R2_restored_H2O_MG ...
AATAAGACAAAAAATAAATACTGCTAAAATAATTCCTAAAAATACTATAATTCCTAATTCCATAATTTTACTTTTTATATTTTTTAAATTCATCTAACTTATCAAAACCATCTGAATAGGTTTTGTCATTAACAATTAATTGTCTTATGTATCCGCTACGATTAACAAAGCCAAATTTTATTAAACTTTTTTCTCTTGCCATTTCCCACTCTTCTGGAGTGATAGTAATGTTTTCTTTTTTTGTTTTTCCCATAATTGTTTATTTTAAATTTTCATTTAAGCAAATTGCTAATTTATATCTTTTTTCTCCTTTTGTATTTAACAACTGATGACCTCTACTATTCTTTTCTAAAATCTTATTATCATTATCATCTAAAACATAAAGTGTAGAAACAAGACTATTACCTCTTTTAAATAATAGTCTTTGACCTGTTTTTTTGTGGGTTTTAATCATTATCTAACTTCTTCCATCCATACGTTAAAAATATAATCATTTCCAAACTCTGCATATTCAGGGTAAAAAGGCATAGAAAAAGTTTTAGAAACATTATTTTCAGTAAATTTAATAGTGGCAGTATTGTTTTCAATACTTAAATAACCATTTCCAATTACGTTATAATCTAATTTTGCATTAGCGTACCAGTTGTTTAATTTTGAGTTTGTGTAGTTTACTAAAGTTGTCATAATATTAATTTTTAAATGTTAGTTATTAATTACTACGCAAATATAGTAGTTATTTTAATACCCACCAAATAAATTAATACTTTTTTTATTTTTTTTTACTATCTTTGTATAAATGTATTTTTACTGTTGTAATCATAAAGACCAAATTACTAAGTATAGCCAAAAGTTTACGTCTAAAAAAAAGGCTAAAATTTGGTATCAAAAACACGGCAAGAAACTGGAACAAAAATTTAATAGGAATTTAGAATTAGTAGAAAGATAATGGGTAAGAAAAAATATATAGAAAGTCCTGAACGTTTTTGGGAATTATTCAAAGGATATAAAAAAGAAACTAAAAAAAATCCTATCCTTAAACACGTATTTGTAGGTAAAGACGGTCAATCTGCATACGAACAAAGAGAAAAGCCTTTAACAATGGTTGGTTTTGAGTGTTATGTAATGGAAAATACAGAAATTACTTATCCAGATTTAAAACATTATTTTAATAATACAGATGATGCTTATAGTGATTATCTCCCCATCTCATCACGTATCAAACAAGAAATAAGAACAGACCAAATACAGGGAGGTATGGCAATGGTATATTCTCAAAGCATTACAGCAAGGTTAAATAACTTAACAGAACGTACTTCAACAGAAATAAGTGGAGGTTTGAATATTCCAGAAGTAAAAGATATTGGCAACCGATAATAAATACTTATACACTAAGGCTTATTACAAGATAAGAGATTTAATATTAGACAACCCTAATGAGAATGTTTTTGTAATAAGAGGAGGTCAAGGAGCATCTAAAACAGTATCAATAATTCAATTAATTATACAAAGCCTTTGTTCTTCAACCAAAGAAGCTACTATATTATCATCTGAATTAAGTAAGATGAAAAGGACTGTTATAAGAGATTATAAAAAGATATGTAAAGACTGGGGTATATTTCAATCTGACTTTGATTTTAATCGATCTGAAAGTAAACACGAATATTTTAATCAATCTTACTTAGATTTTTTAGGTGCTGACGTTAACGACGTTGGTAAGGGTTTTAGACGTGATATACTTTATATTAATGAAGCTGATAAAATGGATGTTGATACAGCCGTTCAATTTATATCTAGAGCAGGTTTAACTATAATAGATTACAACCCTGATAGCTTATTTTGGGGAGATGATTACATAAACGAAAACAACTTTATAACCTTAACATTTGAAGATAATGAATATCTTGCAGAAAGTGAGGTTAGAAGTATTTTAGACTACAAAAATAAAGGTTTCTTTAATAAAGATAAATCACAAGATACGTTATTTGATAGTGATAATATTAAGAATAAATATTGGGCTAATAAATGGAAGGTTTACGGTTTAGGACAAGTAGGTAATTTAGACGGTGTTATCTTTGATAATTGGTCAGTAATTGACAATATACCAGATGGAGCAAGGTTAATAGGTTTAGGTTTAGACTTTGGTTATAGTAACGACCCTACAGCAATAGTCGAGGTTTATAAATACAATGATAAAAGAATAGTTAACGAAATATGTTATCGTACAGGAATGGTAAATAGTGATATTGCAAAAATATTACCAAGAGATACATACGTTTACGCTGATTCTGCAGAACCTAAATCTATTGAAGAAATAAGACGATTTGGTATTGATATAATGCCAGTAAAAAAAGGTGCTGATAGTATTATGTATGGTATAACTACAATGCAAACACAACAATATTTAGTTACTAAATCAAGTAAAAATATATTAAACGAATTTCATAAATATATTTGGGATAAAGATAAAAATAACAATGCTTTAAACAAACCAGTTGATAAATATAACCACGCTATGGATGCTCTTAGATACCATGAAATGATGGATATAGGTATAAATGAAAAAGTCTTTTTCTTTTAAAATGTATTTATATAGAAAATATTTATTATTTTTGAATATTTAATATATTTTTATTATAATGGGATTTATAAATAGATTACTAAATAGAAGTGCTAATAATAAGTTTGCGCAAGCTTTTTTTCTTGGTACTAAATACACGTCAAATGACGACACTAACTTTTTTAAGTATGTAGATTTAGCATATAACATAAATCCTGATGTTTATTCAATTGTTACCCAAAGGGCAAATAAATTGGTGTCTATACCTTATGGAATAAAAGAAATAGAAGATGATAAGGCACAAAAACAACTACACAAACTACTTTCATCAACTAAACATAATCTTACATATACTCAGAGATTAAAAGCTTTAAAGTTAGAATTAAAGGCTTACAATGATGAAGAGTTTGAAATGCCTTTAGAAAGACCTAACAATAATCAAAGTTGGGATGAGTTTTTTAATTTGTCTGAAATCTTTATGGCATTAACAGGGAATGTTTATTGGTATATGGTAGCCCCAGAAGATGGAATGAATGCAGGACAACCAAAAGAAATTTATGTTTTACCATCTCATTTAATAGAAATAGTTTTATTAGATAACGCAAACTTTTTGTCAGATGAAAGCCCTATAGATTACTACGTTTTAACACAATTTCAATCTTATGTAAAATTTAATAAAAAGAATGTTGTACATATCTCTACTAACAATCCTAATTTCGGGTTTAGTGGCGAACATTTATACGGACAAAGTCCATTAAGAGCAGGATGGAAAAATATAGAAACCTCTAACAAGTGGTTAGATTTAAATTTAACTAATGCTAAAAATGGTGGTGTTTTTGGTATCATTCACGGAAAGCAACAACCAATCCAAGAAACACAAGCGAAAGCATTTAAAGAGCGTTTAAAAGAAATGAATAACAACCCCGAAGATTTAAGCAGAATTACTGCTATATCTACGGAAATAGGTTTTACAAGGCTTTCATTAAGTGCAGATGAGTTAAAACCTTTTGAACATTTAAAATACAATCAAAAACAATTATGTAACGTTTTAGGGTGGTCTGACGCTTTGCTTAATAATGATGAGGGCGGAAAATATGATAAGCAACAAGAAGAGCGAAAAAGAGTTGTAACAGACACTACTTTGCCAAATGCTAAATTATACGAAAATATATTTAATGAGAAAGTATTAAGTAGGTTTAAAGGTTATGATAAAAAATATTTTGCTTTTAACACTAAAGAAATACCAGAATTACAAGATAATTTAAAAGAATTGACGGAATGGACTACGATGCTAGTTAGTTCAGGAGAATTAAATAGAAACGAAAGTAGAGTATTAAAAGGTATGTCAAGAGTAGACGATCCTCTTATGGATATGTACACAGTCAAAGATGATATTTTAAGCCTAGAAGATGCTGTTTTTCCAACTGATGAATTGATAGGAAATGACAGAAGACCAATTTAGAAAAAGGTGGTTAAGACAACATAGTCAGTATGAGCGCATAGCCTATAAAGAACTAATGAAAGGTTTTAGAGATTTGGCTAATGGTATTCCTTTTGCTTTTATGACTACAGAAAACTATGCCGACTTTCTTAACACTAACTTACAACAAGAGCAATTTATAAATATCTACTATAATATCTATAGAGAAATAGGTTTAATACACGGTAAAAGAGTTGGTAGAACCATTAACAAACAAATTAAAGAGTTTACAATGCCAGCTTTTACAAGTGAGTTTGAACGTAACTTATTATCATGGCTTTTTGATAATGCTATTTACAGGGTTTCAGACGTAAGACGCACATTTTTAGAGTATTTAAGAAAAGAAATAGCAGTATTAGTTACTGAAAATTTCACAATGCGTGAAATTGCTAAACAAATACAAGAAAAAGTTAACAAACGTAATTTCTACAGGTGGCAAGCTTTAAGGATTGCACGAACAGAAACAACTGCTGCATCAAATTACGCATCTTTACAAGCAGGAAGTGTAACAGGTGTTAAGTTAGATAAGATTTGGATAAGTGCAGTTGATGCTAGGACCAGGAGACCTCCTAAGTCAGAATTTAACCATATTGCTATGAATGGTAAAAAAGTTGATAAAGATGGTGTTTTTGAAGTGCCTTTTAATGGTGGTTTTGAAAAGATGGAGTTTGCTGGAGACCCTAAAGGGAGTGCAGGTAACACGATTAATTGTAGGTGTGCCAATACCTTAGTTCCTAAGAAAGATAAGTTTGGTAGAATTATAAGGGATATATAAAAAAACCTCACTAAAATTAATTAGTGAGGAAAAATTAAAAAAGACCATCCCCCAAAGGTCGCTATCAAAAAAACTTCTTGTGTAAATGTACAAAAACTATTATAAAATAAGCAAACTATAAAAAAATAGTATAAAAAAATATTTTTTAATAGATTTTATTTATATTTGTGATATGGAATTTAAACAACAATCAATTGAGGTTAAAGACTTAGACGAATCTAAGGGTATTGTCGTAGCTTATGCAAATGCGTATGACTATAAAGATAGTGATGGAGACATAAGCGCAAAAGGTTCTTTTGATAAGACTGTTAGCGAGAATTATAAAAGGATAAGAGTACTAAAAGACCACAATCCTACTATTAGTTTGGGAGTACCTTTAAATATAGATACTAAAGATAGTTATGGTTTATTAACCACAACAAAATTCAACCTATCTAAAGAGATTAGTAGAGATATGTTTAGTGATATTAAGCTAATGACTGAAAATGGGTTAAACGCTGAATTATCTATTGGTTACCAAGTTTTAAATAGAGATAAGAAAAACAAATCTATTATAACAGAATATAAGTTGATGGAATATTCTTTTTTATCGAGTTGGGCAGCAAATGAGTTGTCAACTGTACAAGGAATTAAGGATATAAGAAGTCATTATGGAATAATGGAGTTAATAGAAAAATCTTATAACTTAGATTATTCCGATACAAGATTAAAACAAATTGAAAAATTATTAATAACACTTACAGATAAAGAGCCGTCTAAAAAAGTTGACACTTCTAATGCAGAGCCGTTAAACATTGCAAATATTATTAACGAATTTACAAAAACCATATAAAATGGAAGCAAACGAAATTAAAGACGCTTTATCTAACTTAGAGGTTAAGATTAAAAGCGCAAATGAAACAGAAAGAAAAAACGCTTTAGCAGAATTTGAAACTAAATTTAATTCAGCTATTGAAAACCAAGTAAAATCTGTAAAAGAAGAATTTGAAGCACAATTAAAAGCGGTTCAAGAACACGCTGATAAGTTAGATGTTAAGTTGCAGGGTAAAGCTAAGATTGAAAGCAAAAATCAATCTCCTTTAGCTAAAATTAAATCTTTAATTACTGAAAATAAAGATGCTATTACTAGCGTTCAAAAAGGTAAAGAAGTACAGATAAAAGCAGTTGGTGATATGACTACTGGAAATCTTACAGGTGATGAGCCACGTTCATACAACTATGATATTGTTAAGTTTCCTTCACAAAAAGTTAATGTTGCTGATTTAGTTGGTAGTGTAAATATTGACGGTGGTACTTATACTTATACTGTTGAAGGAGCTGGAGAAGGTTCTATTGGAGCACAAACAGAAGGAGCAACAAAGAATCAAAGAGATTACGACTTTACAACTGTAGATGTTACAACTGATTTTATTGCTGGTTTTGCAAGATATTCAAAGAAGATGAGAAACAATCTTTCTTATATTACTTCTGCTATTCCAATGTTATTAAGACGTGATTACTTTAAGGCTGAGAACGCTGCATTTAATGCAATTTTAGCAGCGGATGCAACTGCATCAACTGAAATCATAACGGGGAAAACGAAAGCAGAAATGCTTATAAATGAAATTGGTAAATTAGAAGACGCAGACTATGATACTAATGGTATTGTTGTTAGACCAACTGACTATTTAGATATTTTAAAAACTGCAAAACAAGACTTAGCATCAGCTGTTACTTATGAGAATGGAGTGTTAAGAGTTGTTGGTGTTCAAGTTTTAAAAGCTACTTGGTTAGCAGCTAATAAATATTATATTGGTGATTGGAGTAGAGTTAATAAAATTAATACAGAGGGATTATCTTTAGAGTTTTCAGAAATTGAAGGGACTAACTTTGTAAAGAATAACATTACAGCAAGAATTGAAAGTCAAACAGCTTTAGCGGTTGAACAACCTTTAGCTTTAGTTTATGGAGACTTTACAGCAACAGCTTAAAAACAACAACTATGAAAGTACAAGTTATAAAAGCATTCTATAAATTATCACATCAAAAAACATTTTATCCAAATGATGTTTTAGATTTTGGAAAAGATAATGAAAGATTGATAAAAGAAGGTTTATGTAAAAAAGTAGTTGGAAGTAAAAAATAATTTATTTTTTTGTTGATTAATTATTAATAGAGCATATTTTTATAAGTATGCTCTATTTTTTTTATATTTGTAATAAATAATATTTATAATGGCATATTTAGACGTTTTAACACTTGCAGAAACAAAGAACTATTTAAGAGTTGATGAAGATTTAACTGATGATGATGTAAGAATTACGTCATTTATTAAAACAGCTTTAAGTTACATTGAAAGGCAAACAAATATTATAACTTATGCAAGGTCAAAAGATTACTTTTTTAGTAATTATTGCGTGTATGTTTATGACTATCCTATTAACAGTATAACAACTCCTACAACGGCAGGACAAACAGAAAAAGAAAGTTACTCTATTTTTACAACGGAAAACAGCGACGATAAAAAGTTAACTTTAAATGTAGGCTATTCAGACCCAGCAGACGTGCCAACTGATATAAAAGATTGCGCTTTAGAATATATCAAGTATTTGTATTATGATGCTGAAACTAACACAGGAACAGCGCAAAAAATACCACCTTATATAGATGGAATGATATTTTCATTAAAACGTTTTATAATTTAATGAGAGCGAGAAAATATAATAAAAAGATAGAACTTTGGGAAACATCACAAGATACTTTTGATAGTTTTGGCGATCCTGTTCCTAATGAAAAAATATTAGGTAGTTTATGGTGTCAATTAATTACAACAGAAAAACCTTATAGAACTACTGAATTCGGAGTTATAGACACAACAGACACTATTACTATAAAACTACGTAAAAGGTCTGATTTTGATTTTAACAGTAAAAATCAATACTTTATTTATCGTTCTAAAATATATGTTATGCAAACTGAACCTGTAAACGTAGACTTTGAAGATAGGGAGGTTGTTATAACTTTAAAAAAGGCAGATTTAAATGGTGTTACAGAAACACCTCCTTTTGGAAATCAGAACCAAAATCAAAATGGGCAAAATTAAAGGAATAGATAAAGCTATTAAGAATATTAAGGAGTTTGGTAAAGAATTTGAACATCATATAGATCAAGTAATTGAAGAAGGAGTGTTTGAAATGGTTTCGGATGCTAAAAGATTTGCTCCAGTTGATTTAGGTAAATTAAGGCAAGATATTCAAAGCAATAAATTAAAAGATAGACAATATTTAATGTTCGTTGGAGGTACAGCACAAAAATACGCTCCTTATGTAGAGTTTGGTACAGGAAACAAGGTTAATTTACAATTCTTAAAAGAGATAGGGTTACCCGATAGTTACGCTGCAAAATTTAAAGGTGCTGGGGTTAAGCAAGTAAATATAAGCGCACAACCTTATTTTTTTCCTGCCATAATTATAGGGCAAAAGGAGATAGAAAAAGAATTAAATGATGTATTAAATAAATTAACTAAAAAATACGGTAAGTAATGAATAAACCACTACCAGATAAATGGATTAGAAAAGCAATAATAGATGTTGCTAATGGTATGATTGTGAATGGTGTTGCTATTCCTGTTTACGCAAATAGATTGCCACCTGATGCAGATGCTAATCACTTTGTTTTAATAAGCACTCAAACTAATACAGTAAACAAATATACTAAGTGTGGTAATGCTTATGAAAGTACCGTTTTATTAGACGTTGTAACTTCTTTTTACGGAAGTGGTAATATTTTAAAAAAAACTATTGCAGATGATATTTTAGATAAATTAAGAGATTTAACAGATGATTTACAATTAGATGTATCAAGTGGTTTATACATACATAGGCAGACACAAAGTTTCCCTACAGATATAACAACTATTACACCTACTGAAAATATATACAGAAAGTTTATGAGATTAGAAATGTTTATAAATTAGAAAAATCTATTAAAAAAAATAATCAATAAATATAATTTATTATATTTGTTATATTAAACAAAAAATACAATGGCGACATACGTTAAAACAATATCGGAAATATTATCAGTTTGGAATGGCACAGATGCTTATGAGCCTTTAGTTTGCTTAACATCTCACGGTTTATCAGAAAGTGTAGATGAAGTTTCAACAAGAACTAAATGCGATGCAAATGGAGCTACGCAAAAAAGAGCGGGAGCATACTCTTATGAAATTTCATTTGATGGTGTTTACCCAGAAGTGGAATCTAACAAAATAGGTTACGTAGGTTTAAAATCTAAATTAAGAGCATTAGGAAATGTAGATTGGAAAATTACAACAACTTATTCTGACGCATCTTCTGATGTTGAATATGGAAATGGGTATTTTTCTAATTTAGAGAAAACTGCAGAAATTGATACTGATATTACTTTTACAGGCTCTTTAATGGGTAGTGGTTTAATTAGTGATACAGATCCAAACGCATAATATGAAAAACAGTATAGTTTTAGATTTTAAAGGTGTAGAGTTAGAGTTCTTTTACGGACTATCTTTTTTAGGAGAGTTCTTAGAAAAAGAAAATTTAGACATAACAGAATTAAATGAAAAAATAACAGTTAAATCACTTTCTTTTATACCTAAATTAATGTTTGAAAGTTATTTGCATAATTGCCAAAGGAAACAAATAAAGCCAAGTATTACTAAGTTAAAATTAACAGATTTAATTGAGAAAACTAATTATTTTAAAGATAATTCTGTAGCTGGTGAATTTATAAAAGCATTTTATAAGAGTGTTTTTGTAACTTTTGGATTAGAAGAAAATAAAACGGATGAACCAAACGAAAAAAAAAATTAAATTGGAACGCTGATGTAGTTTCTTTTTGTTTAGGGGAGTTCGGTATGACATACGAACAATATTGTAATATGACATGGGCGGAATTTCAAATCCGCCTTTTTGCATTTAATAGAATGGATAAAAGGCAATGGATACATACAAGGGAGGTTGCATATTACAGCTATATAGGTGGTTTAAGTGGTGCTTTTGGTAAAGTTAAAATACCAAGTAAAAAGAATTTTATGGACTTAGGATTAGAGAAAAATGTTAAGCTACCAAGTAAAGAAAATTTAGATTTTTTTAAACAAGAATTAGAAGCATATAACAATAGAAATAATGGCAAATAGATTAGAATTAGAGGTTGGTGCTGAAATAAAGGAGTTACAAAAAAAACTTTCTGACGCTGAAAAAAGTATAAAAGGTTTTGATGCCAAGGCTGGTAAGAATATGAATAGTTTTGGTAATTCAGCCAAAACAACAACTAAGGATTTAAATAACTTTCAAAAAGGTGCTGTAAGTGGTTCAAGTGCTATGACTGCATTTAGTAGAACTGTACAAGATGCACCATTTGGTTTAATGGGTGTGAGTAATAACATTACTAACTTAACAGAGCAGTTTGGATATTTAAAAGCTAAAACAGGTTCAAGTGGTGGAGCTTTAAAAGCAATGTTAAGAGATTTAAAAGGTTTTGGAGGTATAAGTTTAGGTATTTCTGCAGTTACTTCTTTATTGCTTGTTTTTGGTGATAAGATATTTGAAAGTAAAAATAAAGTAAAAGCATTAAAAGAAGAGCAAGAAGAATTAACTAAAAGTTTAGATGATTATGTTTTTGGGTTAGAAGCTATACAAAGAGTAAATTTAAAAGGAGAACAAACAGCTACTAAAGAATTAACTAATTTAAGACTACTTA
>Ga0102945_1000630_pt1 | contig 10510 bp, 9 predicted proteins | sample SalPonred_H2O_MG_FD_78207 | JGI IMG/M metagenome (GOLD analysis project Ga0102945, IMG submission 78207) | Salt pond water microbial communities from South San Francisco under conditions of wetland restoration - Salt Pond MetaG R2_restored_H2O_MG ...
CATCGAAGGCCAAAATGATGTCGCATCATTGTTTCGCTCAACAGCAGAAGGCGAAACAGGTCACGCCCACGGCCACCTCGAGTTTCTCGAAGCCTCAGGTGACCCAGCGACAGGTTTGCCAATCGGCGGCACACGTGAAAACTTGACAGCCGCAGTGGCTGGTGAGACCCACGAGTACACCGATATGTACCCAGGTATGGCCAAAACCGCTCGCGAAGAAGGTTTTGATGAGATCGCTGATTGGTTTGAGACATTGGCAGAAGCCGAGCGCTCACACGCCAACCGCTTCCAGAAGGCCCTCGACGCAGTGGTCGACTAAGTTGTTTGTACTAACCGGCTGAAACAGTCGGTCAAGTGCCCCCTGCCTGACGGCTCGGGGCACTTCACGCTATAGCGCGTTTGTATCACCTTACTCAAAAAACACCCCAAAAAGGACGCGGCACATGTCAACACGCGAAGGCAACCTTGAAGCGCCTACCCGGCACCCCCTCGACTGGCACAACCCAGATTTTTACGATGAAGCCAAGCTCAATGAAGAATTAGAGCGCGCATTTGATATCTGCCATGGCTGCCGACGTTGCGTTTCATTGTGCGGATCCTTTCCAGCACTTTTTGACTTGGTTGATGAGACTGAAGACGGCGAAGTGCACGGCATCGACAAAGCCGACTACGGCAAAGTTGTTGACCAGTGCTACCTGTGTGACGTCTGTTACATGACCAAATGCCCTTACGTGCCGCCTCACCCATGGAATCTGGACTTTCCACATTTGATGCTGCGAGCCAAAGCCGTTAAGTTCAAGAAAGGCGAGACGACTTTCCGTGACAAGCTACTGTCCTCAACCGACACCATGGGTAAGTTTGCTGGTATTCCGATCGTCACTGAGTCCGTCAATGCCGTCAACAAAACCACAGCCATGCGATCGGTGATGGAGTCCACCCTCGGCGTTGACAAAAAAGCCTGGATTCCTGAGTACGCAAAAAAGACATTCCCGCAGGTTGCTGAGAAATCTGCCGCTTGGCCCGTTCGCGACGGTGCGCGCACCCAAGGCAAAGTGGCAATCTTCTCTACTTGCTACATCAATTACAACGAGCCAGGCATCGGTCAAGATTTGATTGCCATCTTGAATCACAATGAGATTCCGTACGTATTGGTAGAAAAAGAAGCTTGCTGTGGCATGCCCAAGTTGGAGCTCGGCGACTTAGAGTCAGTTGCTGCCAACAAAGAAAAAAATATGCCAAAGCTCGCTAAGCTTGCAAAGGAAGGCTACGCCATCCTGACTCCAATTCCATCCTGTACGCTGATGTTCAAACAGGAGCTGCCTTTTGTTCCCTGAGTGTGAAGACACCCAAGCGGTCAAAGCAGCCATGTGGGATCCATTCGAGTACATCATTGCACGTAACAAAGAAGGACTATTGAACGTCGACTTCAAAGAAGAGTTGGGTCATGTGAGCTATCACGTGCCATGTCACTCACGTGTTCAGAATGTCGGTAAGAAAACAGCCGAAACTTTGAACTTGGTTCCTGGCACTCAGGTAAACGTCGTGGAACGCTGTTCTGGACACTCCGGCACGTGGGGTGTGAAGAAGGAATTCCATAAAATGTCCATGAAAATCGGCAAACCAGTTTTTAAGGCAATGGCAAACAAAGAGCCTAATTACATCAGCTCTGATTGCCAGCTCGCTGGTCATCACATTGCACAGGGTTTGCGCGAAAATGGTTTGCCAGAGACGCAAATGGCACACCCACTGACGCTGATTGTGAAAGCTTACGGACTGTAGTCCGGGTTTCTTATTGAAAATATATTCATTGGATTCAAAGAGGTATCGAAATGACAAAAATCAAGCGTGAAAGCCTCCTAACCCTTGAGGCATACCACAAGGCTCGTCCTGAAATGCGCAAGCAAGCCATGCAAGAACGGCGTACGCGTTCGATTCATTTGGGTGATCACCTAGTGATCATCTTTGAAAACGAACTGCTCATGCGTTATCAGATCCAAGAAATGCTGCGTGTAGAGAAGGTGTTTGAAGAAAGCGGCATCATGGACGAAATTGAAGCTTACGAGCCACTGGTTCCTGATGGTTCGAACTTCAAAGCCACCATGCAAATCGAATACACCAATGAAGCGGAGCGCAAAATTGCACTCGGTAAACTATTGGGTATCGAGGACAAGATCTTCGTGCAAGTTGAAGGCCAACCTCGTGTTTATGCCATCGCAGATGAAGATTTGGATCGTTCAACTGATGTCAAGACGTCGTCAGTGCACTTCTTACGCTTTGAGTTGAATGAAGAGATGAAGAAGTCTCTTAAAAGCGGTGCGCAGATGATGGTCGGTTGCGACCACAAAGAGTACCCCATGCACGTTGATACATTGCCTGATGCCACCTTGGCATCGCTGGTAAGCGATCTAACTTAAACAGCACCTTGTGACAACCAAGCGGCGCCTCGAACGCCGCTTGAGTCACCGTGAAGAGCTCGAACAATCTTGGTTCTAACCGAATCACTAAACACATGAGTGTTTAGCTCTGCGGTAACACTCTCACACAAACCCGTCACGTTACTTACCCCTCCCCCGAGCACGATGACCTCCGGATCAATTACGTTGATCACTGTGGCTAGCGATGCCGCTAGTTGCGAGGTATACACATCCCAAACGTGCAGAGCCAAGGCATCTCCAGATTGCGCTAGCTGGCAGATTTGATCAGCCGTTGCCCAATTTTCTCTATTTGCCGCCCCATTTGTGGCTTTATTACCGGCGTTCATTTCTTCGTACGTGTGGCTCAATCCAGGGCCAGACAAGTAAGTTTCAATGCAGTCGGTCAGACCGCAGTAACACTGTCGACCCGGCGCTATCGTTGGCATTGCCTTTTCTCTGCAGACCCGCAGCGGCAAGGGGTTGTGCCCCCATTCGCCAGAGATGTGATGCAAGCCCGTGATTAAACCGTCGCGCAAGTAAAGGCCACCACCTACACCGGTACCGAGGATGACGCCAAATACTGAATGAGCACCACGAGCGGCACCGTCTACAGACTCTGAGAGGGTAAAACAGTTGGCGTCGTTTTCTACGTAAACCGGTATTCGCAAGCGTTGTGCCAAATCCGCCTTAAGAGGCTTACCAATCAAGCAGGTTGTGTTGGCATTTTTAATAAGGCCTGTACTGGGAATTGGTGCACCCGGTGCACCTACGCCAAGAGCTAAAGCTGGACCAACCTGCGACTCGGCAAATCTCAGCAAATCAACAATATTGTCTAAGATAGCCGCGTAGTCCGAAGCAGGGGTTGGTCGACGCTCTCTAAGCAACGTTTCGCCTTGCCCATTCAGTACGACTACTTCGGTTTTGGTGCCTCCTAAATCAATGCCGAACTGTCTCAAATGAGGTTGGGGGCGGCTGTCATCAGATATTGTCGACATGACCACGCTGCCATTGAGTAACCAGTTCAAAGCGCTCAGGAATATAGAAGTTACGCGAAGCGCTCATCACATAACCCGTGGTATCCAAATAGATTCGCGTCATTTTTAAGGTAGGTATGCTCGCGGAAACTCCAAGCTCACGCGCGGCTGAAGAAGGGATCTTGGCGGCTTCTATACGCTGTATGACAGAGTCAACAGGGATGCCAAACAGGTCAGCATGCAAGTTAAAAATACTGGCGTGATTGCCTTTCAGTTTTTTGGCGATGTCGGCGTACTCAGGACGCAAATACACTTGAGTGTAAGAGATGGGTTCTTTTTTCTTAACCAAATGACGATAGGCATGCAACATCCGCCAAGTAGAGCCAACTTCAACGCCGAGGGGCTTGGCCAGTGCTTTATTGAAGACCACCGTCTCTTGCCCAAACACTGCCAAACGAGTGCTGCGCGTGTAATCCATCAATTCTTTCAACGACCCTAAAGCTGCAACGTAAGGCTTATCAATGTTGGGTTCAATGGCGGTCACGACCGTACCGGTACTGGGACGTCTACGGATAAATCCACTATCGACCAAGCGCCTGGTCGCCTCTCTAACGGTGTGGCGACTGACTTGGTATTGAACCGCGATTTGTTCTTCGGTTGGAAAATGGCTACCGACCGGATATTTGCCTGCTTGGATATCTTGCAATAAGCAGTCATGCAACCAGAGATAACGGGGACCAGAGGATTTTTGTGGGTGTTTTGCCGCGGTCATTTTGAATAACTAGATGTGTTGGCGAGGTGTCTGAACATAGTGGTTAATACGGATAAACAAGGAGCTTGCCAACCCCTGCTTTGTACGTACAATAAAAAAATCATCGTACAAAAATCTACAAATAAAACGACGATCCAAGTCGACAAGATCAAAATTTCACAAAGGTTACACAAAAGGTTACACAAAAGGTTTAACAACGGCATGAGTAATACCCATAACAATCAAACAGATCATACGTCAGGGACGTCCCCCTTTGCGGGTCTGACAGTGATCGAAATCAGCAATAGCGTAGCCGCTCCTTTTGCAGGCCAGATTTTCAGTGAACTTGGTGCGCGTTTGATAAAAGTTGAAAAGCCAGCCGGTGATGACGCGCGTGGCTGGGGACCGCCGTTTTGGGAAGGGGCCTCGGCTTATTTTCAGGCTCTTAATAGAAACAAGTTGTCAGTTGTATGCGATTTGCGCGATGCCGAACATGTCAAATCGTTGACTGAATTCATCGTTGCTGAAGCTGATATCGTCATCCAGAATTTACGACCGGGTCAAGTGGAGAAGCTAGGCATTGATGGGCCGAGTTTGCTGGCGCTAAAATCTTCGTTGATCTATTGCAATTTAGGCGCCTTTGGTCGCGAAGGTCCCTTGAAAGAAAAACCAGGTTATGACCCCTTGATGCAAGCCTTCAGCGGCATCATGAGTACCACTGGTGAAGCGGGTCGACCTGCGGTTCGAGTCGGTGCTTCACTCGTAGACATGGGCACCGGAATGTGGTCAGTGATTGGCAGCCTCAGCGCGCTACTGGAACGTCAGCAAACCGGCAAAGGCCGTGTGGTTGATGTCTCATTGTTTGAGACCGCCTCATGTTGGGTGTCATTAATGGCCTCTCAGTACTTGGCAAGTGGTCAACTCGCTAGTCGCCAAGGGTCAGGTGCATCAGGCATCGTGCCCTACAAGGGCTATGTCACAAGAGATGGTGAGGTTGTGATTGCCGCCGGTAGTAACACTCTGTTTCGAAAGTTATCAACGGTACTGAATCACCCAGAATGGGCTGACGATCCACGGTTTATTGACAATCCGCGTCGTGTAGAAAACCAGACAGTCCTCTACGCAAAAATCGAAGCCCTGATTGCCGACAACACCACCGAGCATTGGATAGACGTCTTAGAGGATGCCGGTATTCCGTGCTCACCTGTTAATAACTTGGCACAAATGTTGGAACATCCTCAAACCGAAGCCCTAGGCTTGGTTCAGGGGGTGCCAAACACCGAGATGCGGTTTTTGGGTTTGCCATTGAGCTTTGACGGCGTGCGCCCAACACCACGTAGTGCACCGCCCAAGCTCGGTGAGCACAACAGTCTATTAAATAGGAGCAGTGAGTAAATGAAAGCACTTCCCACCTACGAGACCGTGGCCTTAGAGATGGTCAGTACCCATGTCTTGCAAGTGACTTTGAATCGTCCGCAAGTGGGCAATGCCATCAATACTCAGGCGGGTCAAGAACTGCTTGACGTTTGGAATAGGTTGACTGAAGACGCCGGCGACATCCGCTGTGTGGTTCTCACTGGCGCCGGGGAAAAGATCTTCTGCGCCGGCGGTGATCTAAAAGAACGCAATGGGATGAGCAAGCGCCAGTGGACGTTGCAGCATGAACTCTTTGAGCGGATGTACTGGACCTTGGTGGATTTGCCTGTGCCCGTCATTGCTGCGGTCAATGGCCATGCCTATGCTGGTGGACTGGAGTTGGCCTTGTCTTGTGACTTCATATATGCAAGCAAGTCGGCACGATTTGCATTAACAGAAGTCACGCTTGGGATCATGCCAGGCGCTGGTGGCACGCAGCACTTGCCGCGTGCCATCGGAGCGCGACGTGCCAAAGAAATCATCATGACCGGACGTCCCTTTGAAGCGGAAAAGGCTTATGGCTGGGGGCTGGTTAACGAGCTTTGCGAGCCAGCCGAGGTGCTTATGCGCGCCATGGAGACAGCAGAGGTCATTTCTGCCAACGCCCCTTTGTCAGTGCGTCAAGTCAAAAAATCGATTCGATATGGCGGAGAAATGGAATTAAGGACCGCTCTGCGATTTGAAGTTGAAGCCTATAACCATCTAGTGGATACCGAGGATAGGTTAGAGGGGGTTCTCGCCTTTAACGAAAAGCGTAAAGCGAACTTCAAAGGCCAGTAGCAAATAGGTAGCCGCGGTCAAAACGAATAGAGCAAGGAGTTTGAGATGAAGCAAAAAATCACAGTGCGTGAAGTGGGCTTAAGGGATGGCTTACAAATTCACCCTACGTTTATGCAAACCGAACGTAAGTTGGCTTGGATTGCAGCCGAAACAGCTGCAGGCGTCGGTGAAATCGAGGTGACCTCTTATGTACCACCCAAGCTGATTCCACAATTTGCTGATGCAGCCGAGATCACGACTGAAGCACTAAAAATTCCAGGCTTAGTGGTGACAGCATTAATTCCAAACTTGAAAGGCGCCCAACGTGGCATAGAGTTAGGTGTGCACAAATTAAATTTTGTGATGTCAGTCAGTCACACCCACAACTTAAAAAATGTTCGGCGTGAGCCTGATGAATCGGTGGCCGACTTTAAAAACATTGTGGCTTTGATTAAAGAACAACCAGAAGGTAAACGACCGCTCATTACGGGTGGATTGTCCACAGCACTGGGATGTTCATATGAGGGAAGAATCCCAGTCGTCGATGTTGTCAAGCGTGCTGTTCAGTTGGTGCAAGCAGGTGCTGACGAGTTGGTGGTAGCCGACACAGTCGGTTATGCCGACCCACAACAAGTACGTGAAGTCTTTCAAGCGGTACTTAAAGAAGTGGGCAACGTGCCGGTGGCCGCCCATTTCCATGATACGCGTGGGACCGGGCTTGCAAATGTCAGTGCGGCCCTGGATTGCGGGATCACCCACTTTGATGCTTCATTGGCTGGACTGGGTGGTTGTCCGTTCGCTCCAGGCGCCAGTGGCAATATCGTCATGGAAGACCTGTGTTTCATGTTGGATTCCATGGGCTATGACACAGGTGTTGATCTCACCAAGCTAGTCGAAGTGCGGCAAATCATTGAACAAGCGCTACCTGATATTGCCATGCAGGGTGCCATTGCCAAGGCTGGCTTGCCACATAACTACTTAACTGCTAGCCAGCGACACGCCGCTTAAGACGCGTTGGATTTTGGGTCACATAATTACAGCAGCAATAGTGAAGCGATAAGAGAAAACGATGGTTGATATCAATGAGTTGAGTGTTCCGTGTGGTGAGGACTTCCCCGAAATTCGGGAAAGTGTGCGTCGCGTGTGTGCCGATTTCCCGGGTAGCTACTGGCGGGATTTAGAAGAGCGAGAGGCGTACCCTAGCGAATTCGTGCAAGCCTTGACCGCTGCTGGCTTCTTAGGCGCGTTGATTCCCGAAACATACGGTGGCAGTGGCATGCCGTTGCGCGCAGCGATGGTGATTTTGGAAGAAATCCATGCCTCAGGCTGTAACGCGGGTGCTTGTCATGCCCAGATGTACACCATGGGCACGGTTTTACGCCATGGCAGCGACGCTCAAAAGCAAAAGTATTTACCCGAAATTGCCGCCGGACGACTGCGCTTACAAGCGTTCGGTGTCACTGAGCCAACTTCTGGTACTGATACCACCAAACTAAAAACCCGGGCAGTACGTGAGGGTGATGAGTACGTGATCAATGGTCAAAAGGTGTGGACCTCACGCGCTTTGCATTCGGATTTGATGTTGTTGCTCGCAAGAACCACGCCGCTTGAAGACGTTAAGAAAAAAAGCGAAGGCCTGTCGGTTTTTTTGATTGATATTCGTCAAGCTCGCGACAAAGGGTTGGACATTCGTCCCTTAAAGGCAATGGTCAACCACAACACGACAGAAGTGTTTTTTGACAATTTGCGCATTCCAGCCGACAGCTTGATTGGCGAAGAGGGCAAAGGGTTTCGCTATATTCTTGACGGCATGAATGCCGAACGTATCTTGGTGTCAGCTGAGGCCATCGGTGATGCGCGTTGGTTCACTCAGAAGTCGGTTGAGTATGTCAGCGAGCGGCGCGTGTTTGATCGTCCCATCGGACAGAACCAGTCTGTGCAATTTCCTGTTGCCCGCGCCTATGCTGAAACCCAAGCTGCAGATTTGGTGCTGCGTCGTGCCGCGGCAAAGTTCGATCATGGCCTAGCTTGTGGCGATGATGCCAACATGGGCAAGCTGTTGGCCTCTGATGCAGCCTGGCATGCCGCAGAGGCTTGCCTACAAAACCATGGTGGTTTTGGTTATGCACGCGAATACGATATCGAACGCAAATGGCGTGAAACTCGCTTATTCCAAATCGCACCTATTTCAACCAACTTAGTGCTGTCATATGTCGGCGAGCACATTCTTGGCATGCCTCGTTCTTTTTAAGAACTCGATTCAAAAGAAAACCTATGACAGATCTGACTCGCTCCCTTGCCCAGTATGTTGCCAACCCTTCGTTTGGTGATGCACAAGCCAAAGCACAGGCCTTTGAAGTAGCCAAACTTGGGTTTGTCGATACAGTCGGCACCATGATGGCTGGTGCGGTCGAGCCGGTGGTGCAGTTACTTCTTAAGCACTATGAGGCTTATCAAGCACCGGCCGAAGCTCCGGTGGCTTTTGCGGGCCTATTCAAACCAACGCCAATCGCTGCTTGTATCAATGCCACAGCAGGACATGCTCTTGATTATGACGATGTAGCAATGGCGGGCCACCCAAGCACTGTGCTCGTGCCCGCTATTTTGGCGGAGGGGCATCACCTGGGTGTTTCCGGTGAACGTGCCCTACAGGCTTATGTCGTGGGCTATGAAGTGTGGTCTGAACTCGTTTATCGGGAGCCAGGCAAATACCACTTAAAAGGCTGGCATCCAACGGGTGTGCTAGGTACGGTGGCAGTTGCAGCTGCTGTTTCGGTATTGCACCAGGTTAATCAAATCCAAGCGTCCAACGCTCTGGCGATCGCTGCAAGCATGGCCAGCGGTTTAGTGGCTAATTTTGGCACCATGACGAAACCATTTCACGCAGGTAGAGCTGCCGCTAACGGCATTGAAGCCGTTCGTTTGTCCGTGCTGGGTATGACAGCGGCACCTGATGTGTTTGAACACCCGGCCGGTTACTTGAATGCCCTTTCGATCAAAGAAGACGCCGATCGGTCTTTACCCGCTGATCGTTTGGGAAAGGCACCACGTTTGCTTGAAACGGGTTTGTCGATCAAACGCTATCCGGTTTGTTATTCCTGTCACCGCGCTATTGATGGCATTCTGGCGCTCGTTGAGTCGAATGATTTGAGCCCAGCCGACATCAAACATATCGCGGTGACCCTAGGTCCAGCGCAGGCATCGATGCTGCGCAATCATCACCCGCAAACCGGACTAGAAGCAAAGTTCAGCATTGAGTTCGCCATGGCGAGTGCGCTTGTCAAACGCGAAGTTGGTTTACGACAGCTAACCGATGAGTTCGTGCAGCAAAGTGAGGTGCAAGCACTGTTCGATAAGGTCAGCGTGCAAATCAATGATGAGCCATGTCCGCTTGAACCGACGTTTTCTTTCACTGACCGAGTGGTTGTGACATTGAATGATGGGCAGACACTGGATTCAGGTGACATCCGTTTTCCACTTGGCAATGCAGGCAACCCCATGGATGAGCAAGGTATGCGTGCAAAATTTATGGATTGTTTGGATTCTGCAAAAGAGCAGGGTGTGTCACCACCGATCCAGGCTCAGACGCTATATGGTCGCTTGGCTCAACTCGAATCAGAGCCCAACCTTCGGTCTCTTTTTGAGCATTAAAGACGTAAGACCTGAGCGTTGAAGCGTCGACCGACAACACTTTATTAAATTTTACGAACACAGACACATTGATCATTCGATTTTGCCTACTCAACTATCCATTGGGCGCCCACTAGAACCGTCCCCAAACATCGCATGGTCTGCCAGTCTAAAAACGATAGCAGATCGTTTTAAAAACAGCATCGCTGTCACTGATGGTGAGGGCAACACGCTGACCTATCGGGCGCTTTGCGAGCAAGCTCATTGGTTAAGTCGCTCGTTAATGTCCACTCACCTTGTTGGTCTTGACTCACCCGTTGCGAGCTTGTTGCCTAACCGCACGACAGCTGTGGTGGCGTCTTATGCCATCCGTATGACTGGAGCTGTTGAGGTACCCATCAGTTGGGCCAGCACTTCAGAGGAGATTGCTTGGTGTGCCCAGTTGGCCAAAGTCTCTACGGTGTTGACTTTAAGTGACCGAAAAGCAGAGATCGAAGCGCTCGGGTTAGAGCCGGTTTGTCTAGATACCCGTTCTCAACACTTCGCAGAGTTCAAAGGTGACGAGG
>Ga0102945_1000631_pt1 | contig 10482 bp, 10 predicted proteins | sample SalPonred_H2O_MG_FD_78207 | JGI IMG/M metagenome (GOLD analysis project Ga0102945, IMG submission 78207) | Salt pond water microbial communities from South San Francisco under conditions of wetland restoration - Salt Pond MetaG R2_restored_H2O_MG ...
ATAATGGGAAGCGTGGGAAGTATTTTGAACCAAGAAGTGCTAAAGATGGTCAATCTACATTCCATATGATTACCGCTGGATTAGTTCCAGTATCCCCACCAATGATGCAGAAAATTTTAGGAGATGTTCGACGAACGACACTGCATACTACAAACGAACGTGGGTTTGATAAATTAAATAAAATTCAAGGTAGTAAAAAATCAATATCTACATTTAATATTACAGAGCCAAAACAAAACGATATAATATATGGTGGTGTAGTTACATCTGGTGGAGTATTAGCCGCAGTTGAGGGTACACTACTATTACAGTTTGCTTCTGATGCGTGGACATCTCCTGATAAATCAGGTCGTAGATGGGCCCCAATAGCAATATTCACTGGAATAAAACCTGCTGAATTTGAAGGTTTGATATCTAAAGATAAAGTAATCGACTCACTATTACAAAAGTCATATGAATATGAGTATTTAAATTCACAAATACCACTATCATCATCGGAAAAGAAAACATTAGTTACCAACTATATTAATTTATTCTACAAATTGGTAAAGAAAAATAAAAGAAATGTATTAAAACACATTAAAAGCCACGAAAATGAATATAGAAAATATAACGGTGATGGGTACAATGAGATTGTACTAAACAAAATTAAAATTAAAGGTGTTATTATAGATGAGAATCGAGTTGATGTTGATTTATTTAAGAAAAAATACCCATACGCTGAAGTCGCATCTAATATGAAAGATTTTAAAAAGTTTGTATCAAAATTTGGTGGAAGTCTTATCGGTGAATCTACATCCAACTTGATTATTAATGAAAATATAGAGAGTGATTTAGTCTTACATATTAACAGAATGAATGAATCACTTATTGCAGAAGGTGGTGCATACGGTCATATGAATCACCCATTTGATATTAGTATGAATCTTACATTTGGGGATTTAAAATCAATTATCAAAGGTGCACTGAATGGTAATTTAGAATTAGCTAGAGAAAAAACGGATGGACAGGCACTTGCAATTAGTTGGAGAGATGATAGGGGTTTAATCGCCGCAAGAAACAAATCACATCTTAAAAATAGAGGTGCAGAAGCACTTACGATTAAAGGAGTTTCTGATAAGTTTGCAAATAGAGGTGGGTTAACAGATGCTTATAACTTCGCAATGAAAGATTTAGAATCTGCAATAAAAGGATTATCAAAAGCTCAACGAGATAAGATATTCCAACAAGGTGCATCATTTATGAACTTAGAGGTAATTTACCCAACATCTGTAAATGTTATTCCTTATGACCAACCACTTTTAGTACTCCATAATACAACAGAGTACAATGAAAAAGGTGAAGGAATTGGAGCAAATCAATCAGCCGCAAGAATCTTAGCAGGAATGATTAAACAAATCAACAAAGATGTTCAAAATAATTATACAATTCAAGGACCTCCTGTAACTGAATTACCAAAATCACAAAAGTTATCAACTCAACAATCTAAATTTGAATCTATGTTGAAAAAACTACAAAGTGAATTTAAATTAAAAGATTCAGATGGTGTTGCCGATTATCATCAAGCATGGTGGGAAGTATGGGTGGATAAAAATTCACCAGAAACTCTTACTAATAAAGAAAAAATGGGATTGGTAAAGAGATGGGCTTTTGATGATAAATCATTCAGATTGGATAAGAAGAATATTCAAAGTCCCAACGTATTAGATTGGGCTAAAAAAACTGATAAGCAGGATAAAGATAAGATATCAAAAGAAAACACAATGAAGTTTGAAGATATTTTCTTAGGAGTTGGTGCAGAAGTTTTATCATTTATGAGTTCAGTTCTTGCAGCTAACCCTGATAAATCAGTTAGGGATATGAAAAAAGAATTAGATAAAACTGTAAAGGCTGTTCAAAAATCAGGAGACCCTAAAAAGATTGAAAAACTAAGATTGGAATTAGAGAGATTAGCAAGATTGGGTGGTAAAGAAAAGATTGTTCCAAATGAAGGAATTGTATTTGCGTATCCAAAAGATGGTAAAGTATATACTCTGAAGCTCACCGGCGCGTTCGCGCCAATTAATCAAATATTAGGTTTAATGTATTTCTAACATACTTACTAATTCTATAATGGAATGACTTTCAACTTAATACTTATTAGTATGAAGCTAGAAACATTGAATGATATATTAACATATAAGATAGAGCATAATTTAGATTTACCAACTACCGCTAAGCATTTTAATATTGGTGTAAATCGGTTAAGACGGTTATTACATGATAATAATATAACAATATCAAAACGTAAAGTTACTAAGTCAAAGGAAACTATAAAAAAAATAAGAGAAAGTAATTTAAAATCGAAGGATAGTCCTTTTTTAAAATATGATTGGAAATCTGAATATCAAAACTTTATAAATACTAATAAATTAGACAAGACAATTGGGATATCTGAATATTGTAATATGAGTGGGTATCATCCTAGATATTTAAGAAAGTACATCAGAGAGAATAAATTACATCAACCAAAAGCAATACCAATACGGACTGAAGAATGGATATCAAATATTTCAAAATCAGGAAAAGGTATTATTAAAAATCCAAAAGGTTCTAATGGTAAATTAAAAGGTAAAAGTTTACCAAAAGAACAAAGAGATACAATTAGAGCTGGGTTGATTAGACATTACTATGATATGGAATTAACTAAGTGGGAAGAATTACAAGATGAACGTAAATTATATTATACTGATGTGTGGAGAATAACCAAACAACAAGATATACATTTGTTAGAAAATTATGATAAACGTGGTAATGCTGGCGTAGATGGTAATTATCAATTAGACCACATATACCCAATAAGTATAGGGTTTGTTAATAAAATACCAGCAAAAATAATTGGCAATATAAAAAATCTACAAATGCTACCTTGGTATGATAATAGAATCAAAGGAAATAAAATGGGTTTAATTTAAAATAATCATATTTATATGAAAATGGAATATTATGGCAAATATAGAACAAAACAGAAAATTAATGAAAGACCAAATGGAATCTTTCAAAAAACCTCTGAATGAGGTAAGTATTGATATGAGTCAAAATCCAAGAATTATTTTTGGAGATTTATATGATGCTGTTTTTAAATTTCAAAAAGAAAAAGCAAACGATGTATTGGGTAAAAAAGGTTTAAAAGAATTAGATGATTTAGTTAAAAAAATGAACTACGTCAGAGGTCTAATTATGATGGGTAAAATGTAGTAAACGGTAAATTTTAAAACCAAAAAATAAGTTATGAGTAAAAAATTAAAGAATATCAAAGCGGTTTCAGAAATGTTAGAGGGTAAACACAAAACCCAAACTAAAAAAACTGTATCGTTTGATAAAAAACAAGTTATAAGAAGAAACGTTGGTGAAACTTGGACTGATGATAAAGGTCAGAAGTGGGAACAACGAAATGGTTATAAGGTAAAGGTGGGAAAACTGGCCAAACTTAGAGAAGAGTTGAAATCGTTTCCAAAATGTAGAAAAGACGTTTGTACTTGTACAACACCAGGTTCTGCTGATTTAAAAATGAAAGCATATCACGGTATGTGTTTAGATTGTGTTGTTGAAACGGAACATGAGCTAAAACTTAAAGGTGAATATGATACTTATGAAAAGAAGAAACTTTTAAATAACGCAGAGTCTTGGTTAAAACAAGCAGAAATAGAAAAAGAAGTTCTAAAAACAACAATTAAAGCATCGTTCGTCAATGAAGATGGTTCTACTGAAGAGTGGGATGGTTTATCAGAAGAAGAAGTGATGAAGCAGATTGAAGAGGGTTTTGAAAAGTTTAAAGAAAACTTTATAGGAAAACTCAAAGGAGAGCTTAATGAAACGATTATTCAAAAAGATTGAAAATGGTATAACTGAAATGTTTAAAGATGATAATTCAATAAATGAAAAGGCCGTAATCGGTTTTTTAGCGTTTATAATGATGGTATTAACATTAATTATTGATTTATATACAGGAATCAAAGGTGATGAAATGCCAATACACGAATTTGTATTTGATGGATTTTTATACATCACTTTAGGTTCATTAGGAATTGCATCTGTAGATAAAATTTGGGGAAACAAAGGAAACAGAGAAGAATAATGGATATTAAAGGTTATTTAAGAGAACGATTTAATGAGTATTACACTCAAAAAGTAGATGAAGTTCTATGTGTTGAATATGCATTATCAGATTTATATGAAACTTTATGTTCAGAGAACCTAATGAATGAAGACCTTAGAAAGTGGTTTGGAAAGGGTGGTTCTGGTGGAACTACTAAAGGTGGATGGGATAGATATGGTTCTGATGGTCAGAAGTTAGGAAAATGTGGAGATGGTAAAAAAGGTGGTGCTTACGCCGCGTGCTTATCCGCAGAAAAAGCAGCAAAATTAGGACCTAAAGGTAGAGCTGCATTTGTAAAAAGAAAAAGAGCCGCTCAAAAGAAAGCGGGTGATACTAAAAAAGGTGGAGAAAAAACAAAAGGTCAAAAACCAACGTTTTCCAAAACAGGAGCATAAATGATAAAATTAAAAAATTTACTAAACGAGGCGGTGGATAAATCTAAATTAAAAAAGATTTATGATAAACTAAATAAAGGTGATGAAGTTGCAATAAAATACGGGTCATCAGTTCGTAGTGGTAATAGTGTGGACTTTATTGTAAAGAAAGGTAAAACTACAGTAGGTAAGGCTAAAGTTGAGAGAATCACATTAGTTAATAAAGCAAATCCAAAAGGTGTTAAATATTACTTATACAATCGTAATGGTAATATATCATTCGCAATGGGTGATATGGGTGCTACTATTGATGATATTCAAATAAATGAATCAGTAAACGAAGCACAAAAAGTTAATTCTACATCTAAGAAGTTCCTAAAAGGGATGAAAAAGATTAAGGTTAAGGGGCTTGGTGGTTATATGCCAGGTGTTGATTATGTATATGTTGATGGTAATAAATATTACTTTGTGGATTTCGAAGGTGACCATATGGAACTGAAAAATACAAATACTATCAAACAATTACATAAATTACATGGTAGCTCATTAGGTGAATCGGTAAACGAATCAAAAGGTACATACTTTAGAACCGCATCCGAAGCCGCTGATTACGCAAGAAGTATGGCTGAGAAAAAGGGATATGAAATTGATGAGGATGATTGGCACTCTCAAATTGCATTGGGTGGTAAATATAATCGTTTAAGACCCGGTGTTGGTAAAACACATTCATTTATAGTACAATTACTTAAAAATGGTAAACCACAAAGAAAAGCTTTATCTATTTCATTATATGGAATGGGTAGTGGTAACTACGAATTAACGACATATATAAACTAAGGATAGATTATGAATTTAAATGAATGGGTAAACACTTATATAAATGAAATTTCAGAGGATGAGAACGACCCACAAGAAATTAAAGTAGGTAACTATCAAACAAAATACTTTCACGTTTGTCCAGGAGCAACATCTCTATATAAAGATATAGAATCTAAAGGTGTTGATATGGATATGGCTGAACGAAGTGTAAGATTACAAGATGCACTTTACTTTATCGAAAAGCACGTTCAAAGAGATGGGTATGAACCTGATAAGGATTATGTAATGGTTGCTAATAACATCGCTAAAAATATTATGAAGATGGCTAAGTTGATGGGATTAGAAGATGAACATAGTTACATACAGGGACACGTTGATACAATCGAAAAGGTTGTAAAAGAACAAGGTTTGGAAGAATCAATTATGAACCTTACTGAAAAAAATGTTCCAACTAACCCTTCAAAATGGGCTTATTATAAAGCTCAAGCAAAAAAGAAATTTGATGTATATCCATCGGCGTACGCAAACGGATGGGCTGCTAAAAAGTATAAAGCCGCAGGTGGTGGTTGGAAAAAAAGTAAGAGTGAGTCAGTAAATGAAGGTGTGATGAGTGAGTTAGATATCTTAGCAAAAGAAGCTAAGGATTTAAAATCATTTATAAAGGCTGCATTTAAAGAATTTGATAACTTACCAAAAAACAAAGAAACTATAAAGTGGTTATCTGATACTTACAAAGAATCAGTAAGTGAATCCACTAATGAGGCAACTCCAGAAGAAGAAGATGAGTTCCACAGAAATTTAGATAAGTTAGTTCATAAAACATTCGGACACAGTTCTGATGAAGAAAAAATGAATGAGGCTACTGAGTTTTCAAAACAACAACTGGATACACTTAGAAAAAACTATTCAACGATAAATAAAATTAACCCATCATCACCAACATATACCAAACTAATTAAATTTTTAAATTCATTAGATAATAAAGCGTTAAAACAGATTGCTAATGCAGATGTTAAGTTTTTATCAATGTTGGCTAAGAATCGTATTAAAGAAGGTGAAGAAATCGAAGAGTATGATGTTGAAACATTAGAAGAACTAAAAGATTTTCATCAGTTTATGAAAGAATATAAATCAGATATCAACGAAGCAGAATATCAAGGTAGAAAAGTAAAACTTGGTAAACCAATGCAAGGTGATGTTAAGAAGTTTAAAGTTTATGTTAAGAACGATAAAGGTAATGTTGTTAAAGTAAACTTTGGAGCAAAGGGGATGAACATTAAAAAGAACAATCCTGAAAGAAGAAAATCTTTCAGAGCAAGACACAATTGTGATAGTCCTGGTCCAAGATGGAAAGCAAGATATTGGTCTTGTAGAAAATGGTAAATAAATTATAAAATTATGAGAAAATACTTAAAACAATTTTGGAATTGGTTAAGAAACCAAACCGAATTAGATGAAAAGATTGAAGAAACATTTGAAGATGTTAAAGGTGATATTAACGAAGTCGTAGAAGAAGTTGAAAGACGTTACGATCGAGTCAAAGAAGAGATTGAAGATGTGAAAGAATCTGCATCAGAAGTTATTAAACAAGTTGATGATGTTGCAAAAGCAGCAAAAGGTTCTAAACGTAAAGGTAGAAAACCGTCTACAAAAAAAGTTACTAAAAGTAGCCTTCGTACAATGAAAAAATCAGAACTACTTAAAACTGCTAAAAAAGAATTCAAATTAGAATTAGACCCTAAGTTAGGAAAATCAAACATTGTAAATAAAGTTTATGAATTATATCATAAAAAATAATGAATCAATTTTTAGGTAATATAAAGAGTATTATAATAGTGGTGTTGATTGTAGTAATCATATTGTTACAGCAATGCTCAGGCCCACTACTCAACCTAAATCCATTTGGTAATACGTCCGATACACCAGTAGAAGGAACGGTTATTACAAATGTTGAAACCATCTGGGATACGTTAACAGTAGATAGTTTAGTATATGTACCTGAATATGATACGAATATAGTAACAGAATATGATACTGTACCTGCTGATATTGATACATTGGCAATACTAAGAGATTATTATTCAAAATACTTTTATTCAGATACAATTGATTTAGATACATTAGGTATTATTACCATAAATGATACAGTTACAAGAAACAGTATTATATGGAGAAAAATAAATCCAACATTGTATATTCCAACAACCACTATTACAAGAGATTCATTAATATCTAAAAATGAGTTTTATTATGGATTTGGCTTAGCCGGAAACCGACAACAGTTTAGTTACATTGGTGGTGAGTTACTTTACAGAAGTAAACGTAAAAAAATCATTGGAGCTGGATTAGGTCTAAATCAAAATCTTCAACCCACTATTTCATTTAGAATGATGTGGAAAATAGGAAAATAAGTTATGAGTAAATCTATAAAAGAACTTATCAGAGAAGAGTACGTTAAATGTGCTCAAAATCCAATATACTTTTTTAAAAAGTATTGTTATATTCAGCACCCAAAGCGTGGTAAAATCTTATTTGATTTATTCCCATTTCAAGAAGATGTGATGGATGAGTTTGATGAAAACCAATTCAACGTAATCCTTAAATCACGTCAGTTGGGTATCTCAACACTATCAGCAGGATATGCGTTATGGATGATGTTATTTCACGATGATAAAAACATATTGGTAATTGCAACCAAACAGGAAGTAGCTAAAAACTTAGTTACAAAAGTGAGGTATATGCATGAGAACTTACCATCTTGGTTAAGAGGTGATACTATTGAAGATAATAAGTTATCACTAAGATTGGGTAATGGTTCTCAGATTAAAGCAACATCTGCAAGTGGTGATGCTGGTCGTTCTGAAGCCCTATCAATGTTGATTATTGATGAAGCTGCATTTATTAAAGGTGTAGATGAAATTTGGGCATCTGCTCAATCAACACTTTCTACGGGTGGTAAGGCAATTGTACTATCAACTCCAAATGGGGTTGGTAACTTCTTTCATAAGACATGGGTTAAGGGTGAGCAGGGTGATGGATGGAATCCAATCAAATTACACTGGACTGTGCATCCTGAGAGAAACCAAAAGTGGAGAGAAAAACAAACCCAATTGTTGGGTGAGAAAATGGCAGCTCAAGAATGTGATTGCGATTTTATTTCATCTGGTTATACAGTAGTTGATGGTGAGCTTCTACAATGGTATGAACAAACTCACGTTAAAGAACCATTAGAGAAGAGAGGGTTTGATGGTAACTATTGGATTTGGCAGCAGCCGAATTATAGTAGAGATTATGTAGTAGTTGCCGATGTTGCGAGAGGTGATGGAGCTGATTACTCAGCATTTCACGTTATTGATGTTGAATCGGTTGAACAGGTAGCAGAATACAGAGGTAAGATTGAAACCAAACATTATGGGAATATGTTGGTGAATGTAGCAACTGAATGGAATGATGCACTATTAGTGATTGAAAACGCAAATATCGGTTGGGCTGTAATTCAAGAAGCTATTGATAGAAACTACACAAACTTATACTACTCATACAGAGATATGGGTTATGTAGATAATGACATCCACTTAAACAAAGGATTTGATTTAAAAGATAAATCTCAGATGGTTCCTGGTTTCTCAATGACAAGTAGAACTAGACCTTTAGTGATATCTAAATTAGATACTTATATGAGGGAGAGAGTTCCAATTATACGTTCTAAGAGATTAATTGATGAACTATTCGTATTTATATGGAATGGTAGTAGAGCTGAAGCACAGCAGGGTTATAATGATGATTTAACCATATCATTCTCAACTGCTTTGTGGATTCGAGATACTGCACTTAAGCTTAGACAACAGGGTATTGAATTAAATAAAAAAGCACTTTCATTGACTTCGAAAAACTCAGGTATTTTCAAAACAACACCACAAAATGCTAAAAATGCATGGAAAATGAAAACAGGTAGAAGTGATGAGGATATTAGTTGGTTATTAGATTAACTTAAATCTATTTTTTTTAATATTTATATTCTGTAGGGGTTATATAAACAAAATATCAATTATATATTATGGCAAATACTTCATTATTTGGAAGATTAAAACGATTATTCTCAACTCAAACCGTAGTTCGTAGAATAGGGAAAGACAAGCTAAAAGTAGTCGATTCATCGAGATTACAAAGTGATGGTAATCGTAGGGGTTCATCATATTACGATAGATATGGTAGATTACATGGTTCAAATTCAAGAAAGAACTGGCAAACCTATAATGAGAGATTTAATTATCACTCAAACAAATTGGAATTATATACTGATTATGAATCAATGGATAAGGATTCCATTATATCATCTATATTAGATATATATTCAGATGAATCCACCCTAAAGAATGATATGGGTGATGTTATTCGAATTAAATCGAATGATGAAAAAATCAAAAAAACACTTCACAATTTATTTTACGATGTACTAAACATTGAGTTCAACCTTTGGTCGTGGGTTAGGGGGATGAATAAATATGGTGATTATTATCTTTACTTAGATATTGATGATGAGTTAGGTGTTGTAAACGCACAACCACTTTCATGTTATGAAACTCGTAGAGAAGAGGGTTATGATTTAGATAACCCATATTCAGTTCGATTCGAAGTAGAACAACAAAACACAAACGCAATATCACAACGAAATGAAACTAAATTCTTAGAATCATTCCAAGTAGCACATTTCAGATTACTTACAGATACAAACTTCTTACCATATGGGCGTTCATTATTAGAGGGTGCTAGAAAGACATGGAAACAGTTAATTCTTATGGAAGATGCTATGATGATTCATAGAATTATGAGAGCACCTGAGAAACGAATATTCAAAATTGATATTGGTAACATTCCACCTAACGAAGTTGATTCTTATATGGCATCAATCATCGACCAGATGAAAAAGACTCCATATGTTGATGAATCTACTGGTGAGTACAACTTAAAGTTTAATCTTCAGAATATGTTGGAAGATTACTACTTACCTGTTAGAGGTGGACAGAGTGGTACTGAGATTGATTCTTTAAGTGGTATGGAGTTCGGTGGTATTGATGATATCGAATACCTAAGAAATAGAATGATGGCTGCATTGAAAGTTCCAAAAGCATTTGTTGGATACGATGAGTC
>Ga0102945_1000632_pt1 | contig 10477 bp, 6 predicted proteins | sample SalPonred_H2O_MG_FD_78207 | JGI IMG/M metagenome (GOLD analysis project Ga0102945, IMG submission 78207) | Salt pond water microbial communities from South San Francisco under conditions of wetland restoration - Salt Pond MetaG R2_restored_H2O_MG ...
CCCACAAGCGAGCCCGCTTTTCTTGGAAGCAGTTTCGAGAACTCTATCTTGGAGTCGTGGAGATTGATCGAGTGTGCCCTGGAACAGGCGTAATCGACCGGTTCCTCGCTGATATGGTGTCTAAGGACGGGAGGCTGAAGCTGCATCTCGAAGCTCGAAATCTCGAGCGAGCCATTAGTATGCTTCTGATGCTCGGATCTCTGCGAGTGAAGGCATTTCCTAAGATCATGGCAATCTTAGAGTCGATCATTCGTACGCCCTTTGGATCTATTCACGAAGCTGCAATTATTCAATATCTCGAAGAGTTTCTTGGTCGTATCTCTATCGAAGAGGAGCGCAACAAATATCTGATTTCATGGCTACTCTATTTCATCGTGAGTAACGGCTATTACCCAAAACTAACCACAAAGCCAATGCTCAAAGATCCAGTGACGAGATCGATAGCCAGTAATAGGGCCATCGTGTTTTCAAATGTAGCTGACTTCAAACTGTTCCAGGGATGCAAAACCGCTGGGCGTGGAGTGACTCTACTTCAGCATCTTGATGTCTTCAATCCACCACAGGCCGGATAACCCAAGCAGAGTTAACGCTTATTGACAAAAACTGGATCCCTGTCATCGATGCCTATGTTGCTGGACGATAGGGTATGCCTACGACGAACTCAGCACCGCACTGCTAGTTCCGTAGCTGCAATGGCTGTTTGCAGTTCCCAGGTAAGAGCTTTTTTCGAGGTTCTCTGCTACAGGCCCGATTTGTTTAGCGCCTCGTTCCACGCCGCTGATGGCATAGCACTCTGCCCTTCATATCCATAGCCTCTCGTGTTCCTGATCCACGAAAAAATCCAGATTCCATTCCAGCGTCGTCCTAGTCCCCGGCTATAGTCGAGCTCACTGCGCACCATTTTTTGGTTCCAATATACTAAGGGTAGTACAGGTAGCACCTCAACCTTATGAGAGCGTAAAACGAAACAAGCGACAGCCCGGAATCGCTGAAACAGGATTGTCATTTATGAAGCTGATCCGCAACACTGGGACGGACCGAGTTATTGATCTGATCCAGCCGCATCTACGGTCAGGGAATCAGCTCGACTGCATTTCGCCCACGTTTTCGCTCTTTGCCTTTGCGCAATTGCGTGCTGCTTTGTTTGATTTGGGCCGGACTCATTTGATCTTGCCTTCTGAGGAGGGGTTGCTTGAGCTTCTCGGTGCTGACGGGGATCGCGCCGACCGAAATCGGCTTCAGGCTCGCTGGTTGGCCAACCAGTGCTTGAAATGGCTGACTGAAAAGGTAGATATTCGAAGGGCGCTCGGGCCAGTCCCACAAGGTGCCGTGGTCATGCGTGCTGAAGACGCCAAGCCTGAGCAGGTAATCCTGGGGTCACTAGCTTTTAGTACGGCTGGGCTTGGGCTAACTCCCGGTAACCCATTAAGCTTGATCCAGGCCTCCGAATCGAGTGATGAAGCCGTTCAGCTAGCGCAGTGGTTCGATCTTCAGTGGGCGAGCTTAGAAGGCAAAAGCAAGGGTGCAAGCCTTGATTCTGACTCTTTGCTTGAAGCTCTGCGGGCCATTGGCCAGCACCGTGACCCATACACAGTCTATGCATTGATATTGCATTATCTTTTTTGCGATAGCAGTGACGAGATGGACGAGGATCAGATCGTCAAATCTGCGACGGGTATCCGCAATACTGTTGTGTGGAAGAAGCTATTCAAGTTCCAGCGCGACGGCGTGGTTGGTGCGATCGATAAGCTCAACCGATTCGGGGGATGCATCATCGCCGACAGCGTCGGGCTCGGAAAAACCTTTGAAGCCCTTGCAATCATCAAATACCATGAACTGCGCAATGACCGTGTTTTGGTGCTAGCGCCTAAGCGTCTCAGAGATAACTGGACCCTGTATAAGGCCAACGATAAGCGTAATATTCTTGCGGCGGACCGATTTAACTATGATGTCCTGAACCACACTGATTTGTCACGTGACGGCGGTACCTCAGGAGATATCGACCTTTCGCACGTGAACTGGGGTAACTATGACCTGGTGGTGATCGACGAGTCGCACAATTTTCGTAATAAGGCGACTCACAAAGGCAAGGAGTCGCGCTACGACAGGCTGATGCGCCGGATTATCAAAGAAGGTGTCAAGACCCGGGTGCTAATGCTGTCGGCTACGCCAGTTAACAATCGGCTTGCCGACTTGCGTAATCAAATAGCCTTCGTCACTGAGGGAGATGACACCGCTTTGGCCGAGCATGGCATCGCCAGTATTGATGCAACCACCCGTAAGGCGCAAGCCCAGTTCAACCGCTGGTTGGCAATGGACGAGTCGGAAAAGACCCCGTCTAAATTAGTTGAAATGCTCGGGTTTGACTATTTCACCCTGTTGGATCATCTGACGATTGCCCGATCGCGTCGACATGTCGAGAAATATTACGGGACTAGCGAAACTGGTCGTTTTCCCGAACGGTTACCTCCAATCAACATCAAGGCCGATGTAGACCTGGCTGGCGAGTTCCGCGCCATACGTGACATCAACTTGGAAATTCGCCGTTTGACGTTGGCTAGTTATGCGCCGCTGCGTTACGTCCTGCCACATAAGCAAGCTGCCTACGATGCGAAGTACAGCACACAAGTCAGAGGTGGAGAGGGATTCTTTCGTCAAGTTGATCGCGAGGAAAGCCTTATCCACTTGCTTCGCGTGAACGTGCTTAAGCGAATGGAAAGTGCCGTCTCGTCTTTTACATTGACAGTGCAAAGGCAGCTCAAAGATGTAGAGGCCACTCTAGCCCATATCGAATCACATACGGATGAGCTCGAGGAAATCGACATCGCTGATGTCGATATAGACGATCCCGCTTTCGAGTCACTGCTGGTAGGTCGCAAGGTAAAGGTTCTGCTCAGTGATGTGGATTTGATTCGTTGGAAGCAAGATCTGATTGAAGATCGCAATAGATTGGCGACGCTGCTAGCTGCCGCCAAGCAGGTTCATGCCGCACGTGACGCCAAGCTAGCCTCATTGCGTCAAATGATCGAAGAGAAATGTAGGCATCCGATTAATAGCGGAAATCGAAAAATCATCGTTTTCACGGCATTCTCGGATACTGCTCAGTATCTCTACACGCAGCTTGCCCCTTGGGCAAAAAATGCGCTGGGCATAGACGCTGCTCTAGTGACGGGCAGTGCAGGCATACAGACAACCTTGCCTGGATTGCGCAAAAACATGAGTAGCGTTCTCTCGGCATTTGCACCTCGCGCAAAAGAGCGCCCTGAAGAGCTCAGTGATGAGGGCGAGGTGGACTTGCTGATTGCCACCGATTGTATTTCTGAAGGTCAGAATCTTCAGGATTGTGACTGGTTGATTAACTACGACATCCATTGGAATCCAGTTCGGATTATCCAGCGGTTCGGTCGTATCGATCGGATCGGTTCTCCGAATCAATCCATTCAGCTCGTCAATTTCTGGCCAAACATGGAGCTGGAGGAATACATCAACCTTGAGCAGCGAGTTAGCGGTCGAATGGTGCTGCTCGATATTTCTGCTACTGGCGAAGAAAACCTGATTGAACAGCAGTCTGGTAACCCGATGAATGATCTTGAGTATCGGCGAAAGCAACTGCTTAAATTGCAGGATACGGTTATCGACATTGAGGATCTTTCTACAGGCGTGTCGATCACTGATTTGACCTTGACAGACTTCCGTATTGACCTCGCCCAATACGTAAAGGCACACCCCGGCAAACTTGACTCACTGCCACTCGGTGCCCATGCCGTGACGACCACGCTAGATGTAGACATCCAACCTGGCATCATCTTTTGTCTTCAGGCCTGCGGTCCAGCAGCTCTCAAAGGCCAAGATTCTGATTACCCTTTAGCCCCTCATTATCTTGTGCACGTTGGTGATGACGGCGCAGTGCTATTGCCTTACCCACAAGCAAAGCGTGCTCTTGATCGACTCAAGCGACTCTCGCTCGGGCGTGAGGCGCCAGACATGGGAGCCTGCGCTCGGTTCGACAAGATGACGAAGCAGGGTGAGGATATGCGTCATGCCCAAAAGCTTCTAGCTGCAGCAGTTGCGTCGGTTGCTGGCAAAAATGAAGAACGGGCAGTCGAGAGCTTGTTTTCCCCTGGTGGTACGCACGCAATAAAGGGTGAATTCGCTGGTAGTAATGATTTTGAGGTTGTGGCATTCATAGTCGTAGTTCCTGAGGATTCGAGACTTTCGGGGCCCAGTTCATGAATGCTAAGGACATTCTTGTGGGTTTGTCTCTCCCGATCAGTGCACGCGTGGATCAGCGAGTCCCTAAGAAGCTATTTCTAGAGAACGGCACACCAACGGCAGCTGACAAGCGGTTGTTGACCGATTCGATTCAAGAGATTCAATGGATCGCAGCGCTTAAGCCCAATACCATCGGCGTGCCTGAGTACCGTGACACACAACGAGAATATCTTGAAATCGCACTGCTTGAAGTGACTTTGCGCGGCCAAGTGAAACCTGGCGGCAAGTCCCGCCTTGCTGAGCTGCTGCATCGAGCTGTGCCTTATCCATTGTTTTTGGTGATGATTGATGGTGAAACGCTCGAGCTATCCGTTGCTCATAAACGTTGGGCACAGAATGACGCTGACAAAGTTGTGCTGGATGGCGATGTAGTGACTGCTTCTCTTATTGAAAAAATGGCGATGGCGCCAAATGCACCAGTTCCAGTTGATCCAACGACAATTGAAAGTGCGTTTATTAGTTCGATGGCTGTCTCGCGGCAGCCCCAGACCAATTTGTACGACCTCTATCAAGGTTGGATCGACCGTCTAATTACGTTGAAAGCAGCAATTCTAACGGGAAGGTATTGCGTACCGTTATCCCCAGAGCAGGCTGCCGCACGTCGACAGGCGTTAGTCGATTGCGAGCGGTTGGAAGCTGAGATTAGTCGTCTTCGGCATCAGGCCGCGAAAGAAAAGCAACTAGCAAGGCAGGTGGAATTAAACCTGACTATGAAAGACGTGCAGACAAAACTAGCAGCAGCCCGTCGGCTAATTTGAGTCACACCATACCCAGAAGCCAAATAAGAGCGCAAACGAAAGATGGAAGCGAATATGCAAAAGCTAACCGCAAACAGTCGCGAGGCCAAGTCTGAGGACCTTGTGGCACGAAACATCGACCAACTGAAGGCGTTATTCCCAGAGTTGCTCACCGAGGGTCCTGATGGTGTGGCTGTGAATGTGGATGTACTCAAAAGCCTGGTGGGTGACCGCACGGTTACTGATGCTGAAGAGAAGTACGGACTTACCTGGTTTGGTAAACGTCATGCCCGACAATTGGCTTTAACGCCAAGCGCCGGTACCCTTCGGCCGTGTCCCGATGAGAGCGTAGACTGGGAGACGACACAGAACCTGATGATTGAGGGTGACAACCTTGAGGTTCTCAAGCTACTGCAGAAAAGCTATGCCGGCAAGGTCAAGCTCATCTACATTGACCCGCCTTACAACACAGGCAAGGATTTTGTTTACCCAGATAACTTCCAGGACAACATCAAGAATTATCTGGAATTAACTGGCCAGACTGAAGGTGGGCAGAAGGTCAGTAGTAACACTGAATCTAGCGGTCGGTTTCACACTGATTGGCTCAACATGATGTATCCGAGGCTGAAGCTGGCGAGGAATCTGCTTCGGCGTGATGGGACCGTATTCATCTCTATTGATGATGCAGAGCTACCACGTCTAAGAATGGTTGCTGATGATGTTTTCGGAGAAGAAAACTTCCTTGCTTGTTTCATCTGGAAGAGCCGTCAGAATAAGGATAACCGAACTGTTACTGGGGCATCAGTAGATCACGAGTACATAGTTTGTTACGGCAATTCTATAAGGGGTGCAGCCCGAGATAGAACCCAGTATTCAAATCCAGATGGCGATCCTAGGGGCGATTGGACGAGTGCAAATATGGTTGGCATTGCTACTGTCGATCGACGTCCAAACCTTCATTATGACTTGATAGACCCATCTACGGGAATAAATTATGGATGCCCAGAAATGGGATGGCGTTACGAGCCGAAAACTATGGAGCGATTGATTTCCGAAAGTCGAATTTTATGGCCGACTTCTAGTGATGGGCGCCCGCGAAGAAAGGCATTTCTTTCTGAGTTAGATTCAGACTTTACTGGGTACTCAACTATTGTTGGAGAAGGGGTTTTTACCCGCAATGGGACGGCTGACATCGACACCTTATTTGATACTCGTATTTTCAATTTTCCAAAGCCTGTCAGCTTGATTGCAGACCTGCTCGAGCAGGGCTCACAAGCAGACGATATTATTCTTGACTTTTTTGCTGGGTCTGGAACAACGGCGCATGCGGTTCTACAACAGAATGCTGCAGACCAATCTAGGCGACGTTTCATTATGGTTCAATTGCCGGAGCCGCTTGACCCAGATAATCGGGAGCAAAAGACCGCAGCTGACTTTTGCGACAAACTCGGTAAACCCCGAACCATTGCTGAATTAACCAAGGAACGTCTCCGTCGTGCTGCTGCTAAAGTGAAAGAGGACAATCGTCTGTTCTCTGGCGACACCGGCTTTCGTGTCTTCAAACTCGACCGTTCCAATATTCGTGCTTGGGACCCAAATCGTGAAGATCTCGAGGCGTCGCTATTCGAGCACCAGGATCATTTGCTTGAAGGCCGTTCGGAGACTGACGTTCTATATGAGCTGCTCCTAAAGCTTGGCCTGGATCTTTGTGTGCCAATCGAGCAGCGTACCATTGCAGGTTCCGACGTGTATTCGGTTGGCGGCGGTGTTTTGTTGGCGTGTTTGAGTGAGCAAATCGCGCGGGATAGGGTAGAGTTGCTCGCTCAGGGAATTGTCGACTGGCATAAAGAATTGGCACCTATTGGTGACACGATTTGTGTGTTCCGCGACAGCGCATTTGCCGATGACATTGCCAAAACCAATATGGCCGCCATCCTACAACAGCAGGGCATCGCCAATGTGCGCAGTCTGTGAGGGCTGCCATGCAGCCCTATGTACCTGACATAATGACGGGCTTGTGTAGTGGTTGGGCTCCACAAAGTCGTTTGTGGAGTTTGATTTTAATTTCGCACTCCACAAATGTGGGTGGCTTATGAAACATATGAAATTTTGGTTTGCCCCCGGCCTCGTTGCGAGGACGCCACTTCAGGGTATTCAGAATTTGAGGGGATTTTGACAATGGACCAAGCTGCTTTGATCACCTTGGTTGATCAGCTTCGCGCGCAGGGGCGCGAAGCCAGCACCGTGGAGTTCAAGTCCAACTGGAACCAGCCGCGGGACATTGGTGCCTATATTTCTGCCATGGCTAATGCAGCGGTGCTAGCGCTGCACGACCGGGCGTATATGGTGTGGGGTGTGGATGATAAGACGCTCGAGGTTATAGGTACTTCATTCAATCCATTTACGGCTAAGGGCGAGGGCAACCAGAGTTTGGTGATGTGGCTGACTCAGCACATTTCTCCACGCCCAGATTTTGAGTTCCTGGAAGTAGCACATCCTCAAGGTAAGGTCGTGGTACTGGAAATCAGAGCGCCGCGCAGTGCCCCATTGGCATTTGACGGTTTGCGTTATATCCGCATCGATAGTCACAAGACTAAGCTCAGTGCGCATCCAGACAAAGAGGCTCGTTTATGGGGTTTGCTGGGGCAGAAGATCGATTGGTCGGGTGAGATCGTGGCAGATGCAACGCTGTCTGACTTGGACACCGCAGCGTTGGATGCCGCGCGCGCACGTTTCACCGAATATTTACTCAAGGGCGAGCCTGATACTGCGCGGCATGAAGCTATTCGTGCCGAGGCTCAAGGCTGGGATGTCGTGACCTTGCTGAACAAGGCTCGCATCACCAAAGCCGGGCGTATCACGCGCGCTGCGCTGCTGTTGTTGGGTAAGGACGAGTCAGCGCACTTTCTGGCACCTGTGGACGCTAAGCTTAGTTGGATTTTGCGCGATGCGCAGAACGCAACTGGCCCATCTCATTCTTACGGCATGCCCTTTTTGCTGGCCACTGAACAGATTTTCAGGCGCATCCGCAACGAAACCATTGAGGCCATGCCTGACGGCACTTTGTTTCCCGTGGCCTTGCAGCGCTACGACTCTTGGGTGATTAGGGAGGCCCTGCACAACTGCGTGGCACACCAGGACTACCGCTTGGGTGGCAAGATCAATGTAGTGGAGCACCCCGACAGGTTGGTGTTCACGAATTTGGGGCAATTCATTCCGCCCAGTGTGGAGTGGATGCTGGAGCATCAATCTCCGCCTGAGTACTACCGGAACCAGTGGCTCGTCGACGGCATGATCCGCCTGCGCATGATTGACCAGGTGGGTAGCGGTATTCGGCGTATGTTCCAGACCCAGCGCGACCGCTACTTTCCCTTGCCTGACTTTGTGTTCGAGGTGACTGAGCAGGGGTACCCACGTGTCGAGGTGACCATTTTGGGTCAGGTGCTGGATGTGAAGTACACCCAGCTGCTGATGAAGCGCGCTGACTTGGACTTGCACCAGGTGTTGTTGCTGGACAAGGTACAGAAAAAGCGCGCATTGGATGCCGATGATGTACGTGAATTGAAGGCACTCAAGCTGATCGAGGGGCGTTCGCCCAATTTCTTTGTGTCAGCTAAAGTGGCGGAATGGACAGGCCAGAGGGCTAGCTACATCCGCAACAAGGGTTTGGACGATAGTTACTACCGTGAGCTGGTCACCGATTACTTGAAGAAGTATGGGCAGGCCACTCGCAAGGATGTGGATGACCTTCTGTTGGCCAAGTTACCCGATGTACTTGATGCCACCCAGAAGGCCCACAAGATTCGAAACTTGCTGCAAGGCATGCGGCGTGATGGTCTGATTCACCGCACCGGCCCAAAGGCCACGGCGATCTGGCGCTTGGGTGGGGAGGATCTGGGTGGTCAAAGCTAAACTCACCGCATAGATCGTGGTTAGCAATCAAAATATTCATAAGTCATTGATTTTTATGTTTTCTTTTTGGCGCATAAGCCTGTAATTAAGAGATGGCCTAGCAATGAAACTACATTTTGAATCCAATCTCGACTACCAGCTGCAAGCCATCGAGGCCGTGTGCGACTTGTTTCGGGGACAAGAGGTCTGCCGCACTGAGTTCACGGTGACGATGAGGTCACCTGCGCCGATGGGGTCTGATCTATTTCCTGAAACTAAGGCTGAGCAACTGACCTTGGGTATGGCTGAGTCAGACCTTGGCGTGGGCAACCGCTTGACTCTGTTGGATGATGAGCTACAGAAAAATCTTGCTGATATTCAGTTGCGTCATGGCTTACCCCCATCGAGCAATTTAACGTCCGGCGATTTCACGGTAGAGATGGAGACTGGCACCGGCAAGACCTACGTTTACTTGCGTACGATCTTTGAGTTGAATAAGCGTTATGGCTTCACTAAGTTTTTGATCGTCGTGCCGTCTATTGCAATCAAGGAAGGCGTCTACAAAACTCTTCAAATCACTGAGGATCACTTCAGAGGGTTGTATGCAGGGGTGCCGTTCGAGTACTTCCTTTACGATTCGAGCAAGCTAGGGCAAGTGCGAAACTTTGCTACCAGCTCAAACATCCAGATTATGGTGGTGACCGTCGGTGCCATCAATAAGAAAGATGTCAACAATCTATACAAAGATAGCGAAAAAACTGGCGGTGAAAAGCCCATCGACCTGATCAAAGCGACTCGGCCGATTGTTATTGTGGATGAACCTCAGAGCGTGGATGGCGGGCTTGAGGGCCGTGGTAAAGAGGCGCTAGACGCAATGAACCCACTGTGTACGCTGCGTTATTCCGCCACTCATGCCAATAAGCATCACATGGTTTACCGCCTTGATGCGGTTGACGCTTATGAGAGAAAGCTGGTCAAGCAAATTGAAGTGGCCTCAGCCACGGTTGAGGACGCGCACAACAGACCATTCGTGCGCTTAGTGTCTGTGAACAATAGGCGCGGAACTATCAGCGCTAAGGTCGAGCTTGATGTGCACACGGCTTCTGGCGTTAGGCGTCAAGAGGTCGTCGTTTCAGATGGTGATGACCTCGAGCAAGTTGCTAAGCGTCCCATTTATGCTGACTTTCGAGTTGGCGAAATCAACACCGCCAAAGGTGATGAGTTCATGGAGCTGCGCTACCCCGGAGGTGAGACGTTTCTTAAATTGGGTCAAGCTCACGGGGATGTTGATGCACTAGCCGTGCAGCGAGAGATGATTCGTCGCACGATCCGGGAACATTTGGACAAGGAAAAACGTCTGCGGCCGCTGGGCATTAAGGTTTTGTCTCTGTTTTTTATCGATGCTGTGGACAAATACCGTCAGTACGATGCAAACGGAAATCCGGTTAAAGGCGAGTATGCGCGTATTTTTGAAGAGGAATATCGTCGCGCCGCCAGACTGCCCGCATATCAGAGTCTTTTCGCTGAGATTGATTTAGACACAGCTGCAGACCAGGTCCACAACGGCTACTTCTCCA
>Ga0102945_1000633_pt1 | contig 10474 bp, 18 predicted proteins | sample SalPonred_H2O_MG_FD_78207 | JGI IMG/M metagenome (GOLD analysis project Ga0102945, IMG submission 78207) | Salt pond water microbial communities from South San Francisco under conditions of wetland restoration - Salt Pond MetaG R2_restored_H2O_MG ...
CATTAGAATCTCCCCAATACCGCTTCAGCGGCTATGCTTGCTTGTTTTTTCATTACTCTTTTTTTGGCTTCGCAATAAACCTTCGACCCTTGCTTTTCTGTTGAACGCTTATAAAAATCGTCTACAGTTTCTTTCATCGGGTCAATAAGAGCAATAACATCCTGTTGTCTTGCACCTTTGCTCTCAGAATACATTTCAAACCATTCAATATTGTTTTTGATAGTTTTTACTTGTGGTGCATGTGGCTTTGAACAATCCAGTTGTTCAACACTTTGTCTAACGTCTACAATTTTTGCACTTTGATTATCATCCCAAAAACTGGGAATCATTGCACAACCTGAAAAGGTCAGTGCCAATAATGCTGTTGTTAGTACCTTTAACATAGTGTTTCCTTATTGCCAGAATTGCCAGCCGGGTGCTGGATTTTCGCCTAGTTCTTGTGCTGCATCAACCTGTGCTTTAGCACCTTCGATATTTTTGTTTGCTTCGTCTATTGCTTCTTCAGAAGCTTTGTAATAATTTTCGTATGCAGCGATAATTGCCCGTTGCTGTTGAATAAATGCTCTGACATCGGAGAAGTTTATTGAAATATTTTCATAGCCTTCGTCGGTTAGTGCAAAGAATACAACAGGTCTTCCGGTTTCTTCTATTTCAGCAACTTTTTCTTCGAAGTTCTCTGGAGTAATAAGAATCCAATCAACTTCTCGCATACGCAATACATCGGCATTAGGTAGCACAAGTTCTGGTTTTTGCACAGGTGTTGCTGATACTTCTATGCGTTGAGGCATAGGTGCAGCACAACCACTAATTAGTATTGCTATCAGACCAAAGCCAAGGACATTCCGGATTGAATGACTTGCCATCTGTTGCCTCCTTTTCTCTATCTGTCAACGGCGCACCTGACAGTAATTCAAAACAGCGTCCTGCATTTGCACTTCCTCTGTCTACTAATCTTTCTACCAAACCAGGTTTACCTGCACCTAACACACCAAGATCGTGTCTTGCTAGTTTGTCTGACAGTACACGATTTTGCTCTCTAATAGCAGCAAATTCTTGGTTAACACGAGTCAGTTCTTCGTTTGCCTTGCGGAAGTCCGCTTGCAAAGTATCGATTGTTTGTTCGCTTATAGCTACTGCTGTTTCTAACTTTGCATTGTTTTCATGCAGGATTGCCATTCTTTCTTGCGTGTCACTATAATACCAATAAAACGCTCCGCCCATTACGAGCATCAATAAAAACATCAATCCTGCAAGTTTTAGTCCCATATTAGTCTTCTAATAGTTTTCCGAATGTTGCTGGCCCGGCAATCCCGTCTGCTACGAGTCCGTTTGCTGCCTGCCATTCTTTTAGCGCACGCTCTGTGCCTGGACCAAAGATACCGTCTGCACCAATACCCAATGCTTCTTGCATGATCTTTACACCGTCGCCACGTGAACCTTTGCGTAGTACGCCAATATCGTCAATGATGTCTTCTGCCGAACCGTCATCTTCGCCTAGGTCTTCTACACTCATACCCAGTACTTGCATAGCATGTGCATAACGATGCTGACGATCTTCTAGTCCAATAGTACCGCCATTGATCTTTTTAGTCATGCGCACAACATCGTCACCGTCTGCAATATCGTTTAGGTTACGACTATCCCAGTACCAACATGCACTTTCAACTGCACCTGCAGGTGTTGCTACATATTCTGCTGCTTCTTCTGCTGTCATACCAACACTTTCGCCGAAGCGTGTGTAGTTCTCACGTCCAGTTAACTGCTTTAGTCCACGTCCACGGAATCTCCAACCGTCACCTTCTTGTGTATTGCCCATCTTGTACTTACGGAACTCGTCCATGTACACATAGTTTGCAATCATCTTCGGGTTGCGATGATATTCATCTGCATCACGCTTTGGAGGATTACCAAAGTAACGTCCAAATACTGCACGAAGTGCTTTTGCACTATAGTTTAGATTTTCTTCAAGGCGCTTAAAGCCGCCTGACTCGTGAGCACACTGACTTAAAAAGTGTGCTACACGGCGCTCTGTGGTAATTCCGTATTTTGGTAGTATGTCGTATAGCGCATCATACCAATCATCTGCATCCGCAGAGATAATTTCTGCTAGATGTCCTTTAGTAAAATCAAAATCAAAACTCATTTTTTATCCTTTATTTCGCATTTGTCGCATTTACAAGAGTCGCAAATTACGACTTCGTGAATGCCTAATTCTTGCCCGTTAATACGAACGGTTGCAACATCATTACAATGAGATTCTTGTCCGCATGTTCTGCAATATGTAGTATCCATATTTATACTCTCCTGAGTATTAAAACCTTGTTCTTATTCTCTAACACAAGCTTGTTTCCAAACTTAGTGATGTTATAGTCCCCTAGGTATTTGGTTAGATACATAATTTCTGGGAAAGAATTCATGATATCAATTGTTTCGTTAATTTGACTTACAACATGGTTGTGATCACCAAAATCAACAAATTCGAATACAAGAGGATCTGCCCACTTTTTCTTAAGCGTCAGCACATCGTCTTCCATTTCTATAGAGTCTATAAAACTTTTGTCAAAAAATTCTTTGTAGTTGTCTAGACCGCTTTCGTTCATTTTAATACCGTAACTGTCAGGGTCTACAGGCACAAATTCTTCTAGTTTGTCAATTGCTAAAGGGTGTGATCTAAAGCTTTTGTAGTAACGAAACTTAAAATCATCTCTTTCGGAAAGTTTACCAACGCCATCCATAATCTCAAAAATTTGTTCAGGGACATCTTTGTTTCTTTCGAGCTCAACAAATACTCTGTAAGAACCGTCTTGCTGTTCGCCCGGAGTAACATCAGAGTCTAAAATAAAACTGTATCCTCTTTCAAGAAATCCAGACAGATCAGTTGCAGCTTCTTTGCTAACAACACTAAAACTAAGTGTCACTATGTTTTTATCGTCGCCCATTTTTGATGAATATGAATCAATTTCAAAAATGTGATCAACTAAATCTTTTAAGGAACCTGTTGTGAGACTCATTAAATTACTCCTTCTGCACTAGCAGCATCGCCTGCAGGCTGTTCAGCAGCATCGCCTGCAGGCTGTTCAGCAGCATTATCAGCAGTTTGATCTTGCTCGGGCGCATTAATTTCTTGTGTAGCAGGCTCTAAGTCCATATCTCTTTGCTCTTGGTATCCGGTGAATATATCAATAATCAAACTTTTAGGCATTCTAATAGTTACTATCCAAATAGGTTGTCTATCCAACTTGCCTTTTTTTGTTCCTGGACGAATGTCGCTTGGTTCACGAATTTTTCTTGGTTTAACTAGGTATGTTTTTTCGTAGGAAACTTTGCAATCATAATCGAGTAGGCGCTTGCCGCCCATTGGATCTGGCATTCTTTCTAGAGGCCAGAAAAATTTACATGTTACCCAGTGTCTTTCTATCTCGGGACCAGCGGCTAATTCTCCGTCTGCCCAATTTTTATAAACATACATATCGAGTTCGTCTAAAACCCTTTCAAAATCTTTGAGAATTTGAAAACTAGTATTAGAATCGTATACTTTCTCGATATTTTTAACGATGTCGACAACGTCTTGGTGCATTATAATATTCCTATGATACCTTTACAACTTTATTTATCGTGTTTAGGAGATAACTTATATGTTTTTACTTTTTCAACCAAGGTAAATATCTTTGTAGGACATAGTGTTTTACAACAATCCACAAAGGAGGACCTTTAATGGGTGCAAAGAGAAAGGCTGTATCTAAGCAGCGTTCAAGCAACTACTCAAATGTTGTAGATTTTAATATTCATCAAAAAAAGCAATCAGTATCAATACTGCCAAGAAACAAACATCAAGAACAATATATGCTCAAACTACTAGATGAAAATCTAGATATTGTTTTTGGTATCGGTCCGGCAGGTACAGGCAAAACACTAATAGCTGTACAGGTTGCTGTGAAATTATTTAAGGAAGGCAAAGTTGATAAAATAATTGTAACACGACCAGCAGTTTCAGTAGACGAAGACTTAGGTTTCTTACCAGGCACATTAGAACAAAAAATGGCACCATGGACAAGACCTATTTTCGATGTATTGCGTGAATATTTCGATGCAAGGCAAATCGAAGGCATGATAGAGGAAGGCATAGTTGAAATAGCGCCTTTGGCATATATGAGAGGCAGAACTTTCAAAAATGCGTTTATTCTTGCAGATGAAATGCAGAATGCTACGCCAAGTCAAATGAAGATGTTATTAACTCGTTTAGGCGAAGACAGCATGATGGCTGTAACAGGCGATCTAGCACAAGCTGATAGGCTAAAAGACAACGGTCTTATTAATTTTACAGGACTGTTAGAATCTGCTAATCCAACCCGTTTGGACATAGTCCACTTTGAACAAGGAGACATTGAAAGACACGAAGCAGTTAAGGAAGTACTCGAAGTATACGGAGACGAATAATTAAACTTTGACTACTTGAATACCAGACTTATTTAAAAAGTCAATGCCCTGTGTACTACGATAATCACTTTCGTAGTACACAGTGGCTATTCCGCTTTGATAGATCAGTTTAGCACAATCTATACAAGGCGCATGTGTAATAAAAATTGTTGCACCTTCTCCACTCTCGGGAGAACGAGCTAACTTCGCAATGCAGTTACTTTCTGCATGGAGGACCTCTGCTTTAGTTTTTAAGTACGGTTCGACAATGTCTTTCCTGTCTTCTGCTACTCCAACAACATTAAGAGCAGGTTCTTCACAAACATTATCCCAACCACTTGGCATGCCATTATAGCCGATTGAAATAATACGATCATCCTTTACAACAATCGCACCTACTTGTAAACGCACTGCGGTACTGAGATTAGCAAAGGTCTTAGCTACCTCCATATATGCATTAATAAACTTTTGTTTCATTCTTTAATATCTCTATCAAATATTCGTTTTTAGTGTATATGTATTGCCAGGTAAGTCCGTGCAAAGGCGGCTTGCCCATTTGATCATAATATGTGTATCTGATGTAATAGTGTGTTAACCATATACGTTTGTTACTGCCAGATCTTACAGGAAGCCACGCAAACTTACGTTCGTACTTGTGTTGATCCGAAAGTGTGTTACCGTAGTAACCGTGACCCATCATTCAAGTATATCTGCAATCGTATGGGCCAAGTGTTCAAACCATACTTGATTATGACCCCGGGTTGTTTCTGCTGCGGTTCCAATTCTAATACCACTAGTCTCTACAAAACTACGCGGATCGTTTGGAATTCCGTTTTTGTTTACTGTGATACCATTCTCTTCCAGTAAGTCTGCTGCTTCGCGACCTGAGTATTTGCTATTTTTTAGATCCAGCAAAATAATATGACTGTCGGTACCGCCTGTTTGTACTGTTAGTCCTCGCTGTTCAAGAACCTTACACATTGCTTCTGCATTTTTTATAACTTCGTGTGAATAATTCTGAAAATCAACAGTGTATGCTTCGACAAATGCTTGTGCTTTGGCAGCAATAATGTTCATCAAAGGGCCACCCTGTGTACCCGGAAAGATTGCACTGTTAATCTTGCGAGTATATTCTTCATTGTTCCAAAGAATAATGCCGCCACGAGGTCCACGCAGTGTTTTGTGTGTTGTACTGGTAACAAAGTCTGCATGCCGTACAGGGTCAGGATATGCATTTCCTGCGATAAGTCCTGAGTAGTGTGCCATATCAACTAGTAAGTAAGCACCTACACTGTCTGCAATCTCACGAAATCGTTTGAAGTCAATCTTTCTTGGGTATGCACTCGCGCCAGCAACAATCATTTTAGGCTGCACTTCATGTGCTTGTGCTTCAATTGCTTCGTAGTCTAGCCAGCCAGCAGCGTCCACTCCATAGTGATGTGCTTCGTATACTTTGCCTGAAATGTTTACAGGAGCACCGTGACTCAAGTGTCCGCCACTTGCTAAATCCATGCCGAGGATACGATCCCCTGGCTTTAGAAACGCAAGGTATATTGCTGTGTTAGCATTAGCACCGCAGTGTGGTTGCACGTTTGCAAACTTTGCACCATACAGTTTGCATAGTGTATCAATAGCAAGTTGCTCAATCTCGTCCATATGTTCACAACCGTTGTAGTAACGCCTGCCTGGATAACCTTCTGCATACTTGTTAGTAAACACTGATCCCGCTAACTGCATAACTGCCTCACTTGCAAAGTTTTCACTTGCAATAAGTTCTACAGTATTATCTTGTCGTCTTGATTCTCTTGCTAAAATGTCTAATATTTTCTTATCCATTATTTTTCCTTATACAGCCATGGGTGCCTTAATACTAGGCATAGGGTCATAACCTAAAAGCTTGTAATTGCTAGTAGCAGTTTTTAGCAATTCTTCTAGTGTACTAAATGCAGGCATTTCTAGTACAGGTCCCTTCATAGGCTTACGTTCTAATTGTTGTGTTGCTTGTTCGAAGTGATTGCTATAGATATGACAGTCGCCGCCTGTCCAGATAAACTCACCTACTTCTAGATTGCAAATCTGTGCAAGCATGTGTGTCAGCAAACTGTATGAAGCAATATTAAAGGGCACTCCTAAAAACATGTCTGCACTGCGTTGATACAGTTGACAACTTAGTTTACCATTGATAACTTTAAACTGGCTAAGTGTATGACATGGAGGAAGTGCCATTGATTCAAGTTCAGTTGGATTCCATGCATTTAGAATAATACGTCGGCTATCTTGTTCGTTCTTTAGCTGATGAATAATATAGCGAATTTGATCAAAGCCTTCGCCGTTAAAATCTCGCCATTGACTTCCGTATACCGGTCCTAGTTCTTTACATAAAATACTATTGGTGTAACCCAGAGCTACGCCTTGTGCGTCGGCGTTAGCAGTCCAAATTGTTGTTTTGTCGGATAGTTCAGTACGTTCTTTTTCGAATGTAATTTCAGCAAGCCTGCGCTCGTCTGTACTACCTTCAAGGAACCATAGCAGTTCACCCACAACACTCTTCCAAGCAAGACGCTTTGTAGTGACCGCAGGAAATTCGCTGTGTAGATCAAAACGCATTTGATAGCCAAATACAGTGCGAGTGCCTACTCCTGTGCGATCACTAACATCTTCGCCGTTTTCTAAAATATATCTCAGTGCTTCAAGATACTGTTTCATTTTTGTCCTTCTTGATTGGGTTGTCGTAGTAGTCTGTTAGTCCTTTACGCTGCCGTTCTTTCTTTTCGTTTACTAAAACAGTTGATCCCCATGCAAATAATCCAGCAGCAACTAAAAAAAGAACTGCAAGAACGATTTGTAAAAATTCAATCATTTTTCTTCCAAATTTGAAACAGCACCTCTGGGTGTGCTTCTTGCCAATCTAATGTAAACTGATCTTCAATTGCCTCTAAGGGCAAGTGTGTATCGCAGTTGTAATCGCCAGGAATGCGACTTAGATAAAATTCGTCAATTACATCCAGTGTTTGTTCGATAACCTTAGGACCACCGATTACCCAAGTAATAAGACTGGGATAAACTTTTTCTAGATCCTTAATGCCTTTTGATAAATCACCTGATATGTATGCATCAGCACCAGGATAATCACCTTGCCTACTAGTAATTAGTACATTAGTACGCTTGGGCAACGGACGAGGCATGCCGGGATCTTTCCAAGTAGTAGATCCCATTACAACGATATGCCCTGCTGTATTGTCTTTAAACCATTTTAAATCTGTTGGATTGTGTGGCCACGGGAGTGTGCCGTCACGACTTACACCGCCGGCTTCGTCACATGCCAGTATTGCTTTAATCATTTAATCTCCTTTGCCTGGATTAGGACTAAAGTGTTCTTCAAACTTGTTAGGAACACCATCCCAATCTTTAGCGTCAGCAGGAACGTCTTCTGACCTAGCTTCGGTAATATTAGGCCATTGTTCTGCGTATTTTCGGTTAATTTCTTCCCATTTAATTGCAATTTCAGGTGCTAAGTCAACGTCAGCAAAAATAGCGTCTGCAGGACATTCTGGAACACATACCCCGCAATCAATACATTCGTCTGGATTTATTGCTAAAAAGTTTTCCCCTTCGTAAAAGCAGTCAACAGGACAGACGCTTACACAGTCCATGTGCTTGCATTTTACGCAGTTGTCAGTTACTAAGTATGTCACAAATTATAACCTCGAAAGTCGAATAAGTGTAGCACTTAAATTAATCTCAGGATCGGCAACAAGTGCATGATCCACCAAACCTTGCTTGATAATTAGCACAGCTTCATCCTGCTTGTCTTCATCACCAAACAAATCAACATTTGTATATAGCCAGCGATAAATTTCTTCCATTTCGTCTGGCTGTGCTTGGCTACATACCAGCTTACGTGCTTCTTGTATTTTACCTGCTTTAAATAACTCTACCATTTCTAGGTGAAAATCAGCAGTAGATCCAGTTGCAGCAGCACTTTCAAGTTTTCCCGACTGTGAGTTTAATTGTACAGTATTAATACATTTGCGCAAGTCTGGATAGTAGGCTTTGACATAGTTGTCTAATACATCTAAATCAAACTGTATTTCTTCTGTTAGTAGAATTTCTGCTAATCTTGCAGTGTATTCAGTTTTGTCAATCTTTTCAAAATGAAGATGCTGACAACGACTGTGGATTGCTGGCATAATCTTGTTGGGATAATTACAAGTTAGAATAAAACGAACACCAGTGCTGTATTCTTCCATAAGATTACGCAGAGCAGGCTGCACACTGTGATAGTTCATGTAGTCTGCTTCGTCGATTAGTACAACTTTGTAATCACCGAATGGCATAGTTTGACAGAACATAATCAATTTGTCGACCCATTCGATCCTGCGTCCTTCTTTAGAACCATTAGCAAATAAAATATCAGTGTCTTGCACATCCAGCTCATTGAGCAAAATTTTAGCAATAGTAGTTTTACCAATACCGGCACTGCCGCTTAGTAGCAGATGAGGAATGGACCCTTCTTTAATCCAACCTTTAATTTGCTCTTTGTGTGTTGTGTCTTTAAACACATAACCGTCTATGCTTTTGGGACGGTATTTTTCTGTCCATAGTTCTTTCATTTATTTGCCTCGTAATCGTCTTTAGTTAAATTTAGCAGTATGTCGAAGTTTTCTTTGGCTTTTCTGAGTGCAGGATACTGTTCCAACATAGCTTCGAGATTTTCTTCTTCTTCCATCTTTCTAGCAGCCCACTCTATTATTTTTTGTGTGTCTGGTCCTAAGTCTATACCTACATGAGATTCGGCAAACGTCAACCACACGTTTCCGTCATTAACTTCTACACACTGCATGTTAGGATTCCAGCGAAGCATACCAGCACCTGCTGCTCCAGGACTGATATAAGGTGCGCTCGATGCGCTGCCTGACACTGTTATGTAATTGCTGTTTGATACTACTGATCCGATCATTTTAACTCCATTTCAAACAAAAGAATGTTGCATGTTTATCGTGTTTGAATTCGACATAAGAAAGCTGGCTTATTTTCCATATATCACCACACGGTCCATAATTGTCATATAACCACATCACAGCCTTTTGCCTGTGCGAAACGTCTAGGCCTATCTTGTCTAGATTCACGACAGTCATTAGTCATCGCTTTCTTCTTTTTTCTTTTTGCGCTTTCCGTAAAAGCCACCTTTATACTCAATACCTTCTGACCGCTGGCCTGGTTCACAGTAAGTAATTTCACCGCCATTGGCTAAAAATTCTTCAATTGCTTTTTCTGCTTCAATATCTTTATCTTGCGAGTGTCGATCTATCATCGTTTAATATCCAATTCTTTATATGCTATTTGAATAGCCTTCGACTGAAAGTATGCATCAGCTAGTGCATTGTGTAAATCGTTTTGAATCTTCTTGCGAGGATCTTCATTGCACGCACCAAACAGTGTGCGGCTGTCACGTATCTGCCAAAAGTTCCATGGAATAGGTTTTCCAATACTGCGATACATATCTTCAAGCATTGTATAATCGAAACCGTATCCTTGGCCCCAAAGAATGTCAACACCTACAGCAAACTTTGAAACTTGTGCAAGTGCTTCCTCTACACTAACAGCGCCTGTTTGATCAAACGCTTCTTCCATAATTTTTGGATCTTGTTTGCCCCACCACTCAATGGTACCATCGCTTGTGGTGCGTCCTAGGCTATCCTGTTCATCTATGCTAATTTTAAGATACAGTTCCGAATGAGGTTCAATCGCACTATGAGGATCAAATTTAACAGCACCCAAACTGAGCACTGTAGATTGCGGCTTAGTATCAATAGTTTCTAAGTCAATAGTTGCATGAATAGCCATAATAAAACTCCTAGTAATTTAAATACATTATAGCAAATAAATCACTAGGAGTCAAGTGGTTTTGATTAAAGGTCTGCTTCTTTTACAAAGACTCCGTCGACCATGCGTCCTTTGCGATCTTTGATGTCGTTGTACGCTACTTCAAGACATTCGGTGAGCGTTACTTTGTTGCGCTCGGCAATGTTGATAAGCACAACAATCATGTCACCGA
>Ga0102945_1000634_pt1 | contig 10464 bp, 7 predicted proteins | sample SalPonred_H2O_MG_FD_78207 | JGI IMG/M metagenome (GOLD analysis project Ga0102945, IMG submission 78207) | Salt pond water microbial communities from South San Francisco under conditions of wetland restoration - Salt Pond MetaG R2_restored_H2O_MG ...
GGCTTTGCGGATTTTGCAAAACGTGTTACGACCGGTTTCTCACGGGGCCATCATCATATTGCATACCCACAGTCTGCATTTAACGAAGCTATGTGGGAAGAACTGACGACTACCCCATCGGAACATTTATATGATCTGGATAACTGTCCTGGTACACAAAGTTACCATTCAACAGATATAAATCCAAATGTAGAAAATTTTGCTTTAAGACGATTTCTACGAAGTAATATCCCAGTAGTTCGAAATCAAACCGAAGCAGAAGCTCGTAAAACGTGGAAAAAGTTTTACTCAGCTAGAGGATGTGCTGATTTGGCAGAATTCCATGAATTATTTCCTGAAATAAGTTACACACTGAACAGTTTAGGTTTTAGAACTAAATTAGAATACGAGGATTTGGAAGACAACAATTTTATACCTGTATTCGGTTGTAGTCACACCCTTGGTGTTGGTATACCAGAAGAATGGATTTGGTATAATCAACTTAATGAAACTATGCCTATTTTTAATTGCGCTGTTTCCTCCGGAGGCATTAGCGAGGCTTATTATTTTTTAACAAAACTTTATAAAGAAAAACAATTTCAAAAAGCGTATGTTGTTGTCCCACACCTAGAGCGTTTTGCTGTAGTTTCAAAAGAAAAATATGTTGAATCTATGACTATTCGAAACCAGACCGGGCATGCTTATTTAAAAGAGTTTGCTAATTTAAATCTTTCCGCAGATACCTACTTGTATCATTCTAATATTCAGCTTGAAGGTCTAGCTAATTTTTGTGTTCTGCATGACATAGAATTGCGTGTATTTGTGGCCAGAACATTCGAGTCGTTTGATTGGATGGTATCTGAGCAGTTGTTGTTTCCTCCCTCAGCCGCACCTTACAAAACCGTAATAGGAAACTGTAAAACAATAAATGACGTTCTCTCGTTAGATAAGAGCGAGTTTCCTAACTATTCTGCAAGAGACCTTGTTCATTTTGGAAAACTTTGGCACATTAAAATGGCAGAATTTTTATTGACAGATGCCGCATTAGATGTTAGAATATAGCAAAAGGACATATCATGTTACTCAACGAAAAAATACAGTATAAAACTTTAGAACGAGTCACCACAAAAGAAGGCAGAAAGTATGTAGGTGATGATAATGTACCAGTACCCAGTGTAACAACTGTGCTGGACAAAACTTCTGATAAAACAGCATTGATTGCTTGGCGCAAGAGAGTGGGTGATGACGAAGCAAATCGCATCAGTAGAGAAAGCGCCGGCTTAGGCACAAAGGTACACGATGCTCTAGAAAAACACATATTAGGTGAACAAGTTACTTTTGGCACCAACATGGTAAGTGTGATGGCTAAAGAAATGAGTGAACTTGTTATCAATGAAGGTTTCAAAAATATAGACGAAGTTTGGGGTACCGAAATTGGGTTGATCGCCCCAGGTTTATACGCAGGTACAACAGACTGCGTCGGCTTACACAAAGGTGATGAAGCAATAATTGATTTTAAAACTTCTAAAAAAATCAAAAAAGAAGAATGGATAGAAGATTATTTTTTACAGTGTTGTGCTTATGCCCTGGCCCATAATGAAATGTACGGCACAAACATACAAAAAGGTGTCATTCTAATGGTCAGTCGAGATAATCAGTTCAAAGAATTTGTAATAGAAGGTGCTCGATTCGAAATGTATTGTAATATGTGGGCCACCCGGCTCGAAGAATACTATGCACAGCTATAAGCAGGTAGTATTAAGTAAACATGCATTCGGTGACATTACAACAGATCACTTTTCTGTTGTCGACAGACAGATTCCTGCCCTCGAACAAGATCAATTTCTAATACAAAATATATACTGCGGAACAGATCCTTATATGAGGGTATCAATGAATCCGGGTGAAATTTTTCCTAATTACCCGATGGTTAAATTAGACGAAGGCATACCCGGAGAGTCTGTTGGTATAGTAGTTGAATCTAAGAATGATAATTTTCCTGTGGGCACATATCTTTGGCACAAAAAAGGTTGGCGAGAATATGCAGTTGGCGATAATGATTTGGGACATTTTAACTTTTCTCCTGACGGTGACCCTGATAACTTTTGCAAAGACTACTTAACATATTATAGTTTAGTAGGACGTACAGCGTATTATTCCTTGACCAGAGTATTGAACATTAAACCTGGTCAAGTATTAGGTTTGAGCGGCGCAACAGGCGGCGTTGGCAACATGCTAGTTCAATTTGGAAAACTACTGGATGCAAATGTGTATGGCATAACCAGTACTGAGGAAAAAGTAAACACAGTAAATGATCTGGGTGGTACTGGAGTTCTTATTCCTAAAAAAACATCCATTGCTAAAATGCAAAAGATTATCAAAGAGCAATGTCCTTTGTTTGATGCATATCATGAAAACGTGGGTAATGATTATTTTTTTAGTGCGTTACAGAACATGTCGTATTCGGGTATTATGTCTTACTGCGGTGTGATGTCTTTGTATCAAAATACCATGCCTTCTCCCGGACCTAATTTATTTGCATTAACCGTTAAAGATGTGACCATCCGTGGCTGTAATATGACTAAAGATTTTGTTGTAGGAACCGAGGAGTGGAAGAAACATTTTACTTGGACGGACGAGTTCCATAACTTTGTAGATCAAAATCGACATAGATTAAATTCTGTTGCAACCGTATATGAGGGTGTGGAAAGCATGCCTCAGCAGTTTGTTGACCATTTTACTCCTGAAAACCCAGTTACAGGCAAGTCTTTGTGCAAGATCTGAAATAATATTTGCTGAAAGTGATAAATACAATTATTAAAAGTAATTGGAGTTTTCATAGTGTCACACCAGGACGATGCAAATTTAAAAATCATTATCAGCCGTATACAACAAAGACGGGGACTAAAGCAAGATTTACCTCATCCTTTAAGACCTGGCGAGATTGGCTTTGCCACAGATAGCAAGCAAGTTTATATAGGTGCCGATACTGATGATGCAATTAGTGCAACATACAATAAGACCGTATCCCTAGAAAGAACACTAGGAGCTTCTGCTCGAACACTCAGTTTATCTAACGTTCAGGTAGTTAAGTTCACAGTTCCACATATACGATTCCCTAAAGGTTCTGGCGAGTTTGACGGTGTTACTAAGTCTAAGTCTTGGAAAGCAAACACACAATTATTGTCTTCAACTGATTTAGTTGACTCGTCCGGTAATACTGTGACTAGGAATGTATTCAACGATGCTGTGTCCAGCAGTAATTTTATAAACCAAAATCAGACAAGTAGATCGTTCACTGCTGATGATGTTACAGTTTTAATCAACGGCAAAAAGGAGTTAGGAGATTCCAGCGGAACTGGCGCCTTAGTAAATACAGCGTTCGACTATAACTTCGTATCAGGTAATTCAAGCACAAGCGATCATACGCTTTATTTACGTTATGCTCCAGAAAATTCTGATGATGTTGCAATTACATATTATGGTAATACCCATGTAAATCATATTTTATCTAACACAACAATAGCAAGTGGATCCTCATTAACAGGTTTCCATGCAAATATGAGTGTGCCTGAATATAGACATATTGATAGTGACTTGGTTGTTGTTAATCCGCAAGTTGGAACAGGATTCATAGGTTTAGAACAAAAGCATATAGACGTGGTCTCAGAAGGATTGGGTATTGCGAACATCAGTAACATTTCTGTTGACCATGTGGTGTTTGTGAAGGACCCAGCAGATCCTTCGTTGACTGCACCTGACCCTAGCAATGCTAATGCTGTTATTTATAGAGGAGTAGGTAATGTAACTTCTGTTGTAGACCATGCAAACAGCACTATAACATTCGACACAGGAAATGAAAATTTAGTGTTCACTGAGCTTGCAAATGCATCGGGTGGTTACAATGGATATGTTTGGACAGAAGCCGGATCTACGGATCACACTATAACTCCTGTAACAAATACATACTATCATAGAAAATTATTACCTATAAGTGCAAACAGCGTTGCAAATACGTTTACAGTTGATCTTCCTTCGAATGCTTGGTCCACAGGAAGGAGTGTTACAGCATCAGTTGATTCATCTAACACTGTTACTATATCTTCGGATTTATCAGGTATTCTTGTAGGTGACCAAATATACTTTGAAGGTAACGCTACATTAGAAAGTAATGGCCCGTATACAGTAAACAGTATTAATACAGGATCAAGCACCTTTGCAATTACAGAACCTCTGCTAACAGCAGGAATCACTTCTGGATTAGATGCAATTAATATTGGTCAGTCAGGTGTATCTAATGCGGTACAACTGTATTCCGCAGATCATGGATACACTGCTAACACAACAACTGGTATTATTGTTACTGGTAGTACAGATACAGCATTGATAGACAATGCCAATTTCGATCTTTCAGATTATGTGATTTCGACCAACACATTTTATGTGCAAGCAAATAGCCTCGTGAACACTAACATTTCAGGAACGTTTACACCTAATGTTGGTGATCTTATTACAACAGATGGACTGACAGTTAAGCAGGGTTATGTGTTAGATATTTCAAGCGAAACAACAGTGAACGGTGTTATGTCTTTAGTTAACGGACAAAATCAATGGTTTAAAATAAATCTTAAGCCAGATAAAACAGACGAGTTATATATCACTAGTGATGATCAAACGCAATATAGACTGTTTAATGATCCGAGAGATTCAATCGATTCACTTGGTTCTTTAGGTTTTTCCAACAAATATCATGCAACAAGGTCTAATAACACAGTCAAAGCTAAATTGGAAGTATGGCTGAGTAGAGTTTTAGATGACAACAAAGTCAACATTATCACTGATGTGTTTATTAACGATAAGTTTAGTGACAATGCGAATGTGCAACTTTTGGGTACATGGAATATTGATGTAGATACTACTAACGATGAAATTAATTTCGATAGCAGTGACGAAGCTGGTAATTTTGCAGAATTAGTTAACAAGTTATATTTTAGGACTAATGATCCTGATAAACGTGGTCTTGTAACAATTAAAACAAATATCGAAATGTTAACAACACAGTCATTAGAATCAGGACAGTCAGAAACGTTTTATTCTCAACCACAACAGTTGACTATTGGAACAGGACAAGGCATTCAATTAACAGATCTTGGCACCGATGCCACAGCAATTGATACTCTGTTTATAGATTACTCTATTGTGGGTAGTGCACTAGATTCAACTAACAGCGCAGTGACAAGATACTATAATCAGGTAGGCACATTATTTTATAATGCAAATGCCCTAAGTGGTGAAGATGCCAATGGTAATATTTCTGGCTCGATCACTTTACAGGATGTTAGCTCATCATCCCATGACTCCCATGCCAACGGAGATGTATATTATTCAGGGTCTATTGACTTTTCAGGAAATATTGCTAACGGTATAGTGTCTATATCAGCAGACAATAATATCACTCCACCCACTAGTAACGCAGTTATGAAATACACTGTGCGAAAGTGGAAGTCATAGTAAATTATAAATGTTTGAGAAACACACCGACGTTGAAAAGCGTTTGAAAGAATTTCGTGAAATCAGAAAATCTTCTAAGTCTGTGGAAGATGTTTTATCCAGTTTTGCAAAGATAAAAATTCAAAATCGATATATAGATTATTGGACTCCATCAGACTGGCCTAACACATTTGAAATACTTGAGATGGGCTATTTTTGCACCACTGGAATTTCTGTTATGATGCATTCTGTGTTGAGCAATTTATCTTTCATAGATCCGGACGAATCTGAATGGAAAGTGATAAGTAATCATGTTACAGGAAAAGATGGTGCTATTTTTATCAACCAAGGTATGGCGTATAATTTAGTACCGGGTGAAATGATTGATTTTGCACAAAACTCAGACAAATACATAGTACTGATAGAACATAAAAATTTAAAAATACCTATTTAACAGCATTGACTCTGATCCTGTATAATGTTATAATAGGTAGATATTACAAACATTACAGGATAGGACATGCAAGTACAGAAAAGAAACGGCCGTCTAGAAAGTTTAGACATAGACAAGTTACACAAGGTCGTGATGTATGCAGTTGACGGCATTACAGGAGTAAGTGCTAGTGAAGTCGAAATCAACTCACATATTCAATTTTTCGATAAAATAAAAACAATAGATATTCAGGAAACCCTCATAAAAAGTGCGGCTGATCTGATATCAGAAGAGTCTCCGAACTACCAGTATGTGGCAGGTAGATTAATCAATTATCATCTTAGAAAGCAAGTGTACGGCACGTTCGAACCACCTTGCTTGTGTGATATAGTTGATAAAAACATACAGATCGGTTTTTACGATCCCGAATTCAGGGAAAAATATACTAAAGAAGATATTAACGAGTTACAGACTTTTATTGACCATACTAGGGATGATTATCTAACATATGCGGCTATGGAACAATTCCGTGGTAAATATCTTGTACAAAACAGAGCAACTGGCGAAATATTTGAAACACCGCAAGTTGCATACATTATGATTGCGGCAACACTGTTTGCAGACTATCCCGCAGAAACTAGAATTCGTTATGTTAAAGAATATTATGATGCTATTAGTAAATTTAAAATATCACTGCCTACACCTGTGATGGCCGGTGTTCGTACCCCACAACGACAATTTAGTAGTTGTGTTTTAATTGAAACAGGCGATAGTCTGGACAGCATCAATGCTACATCTAGTGCAGTAGTAAAATATGTAAGTCAGAAAGCAGGCATTGGCATTGGAGCAGGTAGCATTAGAGCAATTGGTTCACCTATTAGGAGTGGAGATGCAACACACACAGGTGTTATTCCCTTCTATAAGTTATTTCAATCAGCAGTTAAAAGTTGTAGCCAAGGTGGTGTAAGGGGCGGAGCCGCCACACTGTACTATCCTATTTGGCACTTAGAAATTGAGGACATGCTGGTTCTCAAAAACAACAAAGGCACAGAAGATAACCGTGTTAGACACATGGACTACGGTGTACAATTTAACAAGCTGATGTATGAGAGGCTGTTAACAGGCGGTGACATCACATTGTTTAGCCCACACGATGTACCAGGCTTGTATGATGCATTCTTTTCGGATCAGGACAAATTTAAAGAATTATATGAAGCGGCAGAGTCGGACTCTTCTTTGCGTAAAAAAACAATTCCTGCAATAAATCTTTTTAGTGCTTTTGTTACAGAAAGAAAAGACACAGGTAGAATTTATCTAATGAACGTTGACCATGCAAATACGCATGGGGCATTTGATGAATCAGTTGCTCCTATCAAACAGAGCAATCTTTGTTGCGAAATAGACTTACCTACAAAACCGTTAGAAAATATTACAGATCCGAACGGCGAAATCAGTCTTTGTACATTGAGTGCAATCAATTGGGGAGTTATTAAAAAGCCCGCAGAGTTTGAGAAAGTGTGCGATCTTGCAGTTCGAGGATTAGATGAACTATTAGATTATCAAAGTTATCCGGTTTTAGCCGCAGAACTCAGTACAGCAAACAGAAGGCCTTTAGGAATAGGTATTATCAATTTTGCGTACTGGTTGGCAAAAAATGAAACAACGTACCAAGACCCAAATCTCGAGTTGATTGATGAATGGGCTGAAGCGTGGAGTTATTATTTGATTAAATCCAGTGCAAATCTGGCAATGGAAAAAGGTGCTATCCCTGGGTTAATGGAAACTAAATACGGAAAAGGTATCACCCCAAACCAAACTTATAAAAAGGAAGTTGACGAGTTGGTTAAACATAAAGAGCGAATGGACTGGGCAGGATTACGCAAGCAACTCAAAGAAACTGGAATCAGAAACAGTACATTAATGGCGCTTATGCCAGCTGAAACAAGTGCACAGATCAGTAACAGCACTAACGGAATTGAACCACCACGTAGTTATATAAGTGTCAAGCAATCCAAACACGGCGTGTTAAAACAAGTTGTGCCTGGGTATCCAAGATTGAAAAATAAGTATGATTTACTATGGGATCAAAAATCTCCAGAAGGATATCTGAAGATTATGGCAGTGCTACAAAAGTATATCGATCAAGGTATTTCGGTAAATACATCGTATAATCCAGAACACTTCGATGATGAAAAAATACCGATGAGTGTACTTTTGCAACACCTAATTATGTTTTATAAGTATGGTGGAAAGCAATTATATTATAACAACACTTATGATGGGCAAGGCGAAATCGATATCAATAAAGATGACGTTAAGAGCGAAGTGGAAGTAAATATGGTTTCAACAATAGACGAAGAGGATTGCGACAGTTGCAAAATTTAAAGAAGAAACGTATGACCGTATTAGATATAAAAACAAAAACAGACCACACTAAAGCTAAAATGTTTTTGGACACAAATGGTACCCCATCGGTGCAACGATTTGATGTTGTTAAATATAGACAATTTGAGAAATTTACAGAAAAACAGTTGGGTTTCTTTTGGAGACCAGAAGAAGTTGATATTCTTAAAGATGCTAAAGATTTTAAGGATCTCACAGACTTTGAACAACACATTTTTACCAGTAATTTAAAAAGACAGATTCTGTTGGACAGTGTTCAAGGTCGTTCTCCCAATTTGGCTTTACTACCTATTGTGGGTATACCCGAGTTAGAAACATGGATAGAAACATGGGCTTTTAGTGAAACTATACACAGTCGAAGTTATACACACATCATCAGAAATGTGTATGCTGATCCTAGTAAAGTTTTTGATGAAATGACCAGCATAAAGCAAATTGCGGATTGTTCTGACAGCATCACAGAAAACTATGACAGGTTAATAGAATTTAATCATGCCAAAGAGCGTGGGCTTGCAAGTTACAATGAGTATGAGCATAAAAAAGCACTTTGGAAGTGTATTATGAGTGTGAACATTTTAGAAGGTGTTCGTTTCTATGTGAGCTTTGCGTGTTCGTGGGCATTTGCAGAGTTGAAAAAGATGGAAGGCAATGCTAAAATTATTAAATTTATTGCCAGAGATGAGAACGTGCATTTAGCAAGCACTCAGACTATGTTGAAATTACTGCCTCAAGATGATCCAGACTTTGCTAAGATCAAAGAAGAAACTGCCGACGAATGCAAGCAGATGTTCCTAGATGCAGTTGAACAAGAGCAGAGATGGGCAGACTATCTTTTTAAAGATGGCAGTATTATTGGTTTGAATGCAGAACTGTTGAAGCAGTATGTGCAATTTATTGCAGGAAAACGTATGAGAGCAGTTGGGTTAGAAACTGATTTCAATACTGGCACAAATCCGCTACCATGGACACAAAAATGGATCAGCGGAGGAGAAGTACAAGTAGCACCGCAGGAAACAGAAATTAGCAGTTATGTTATCGGTGGTACTAAACAAGATGTCGACAAAGACACATTCAAAGGAATGAGTCTTTAGACCCCAGTCCTAACTACCTTAGGAACCGTGACATTGTAAGGCGTCACATGAAATGCCCGGATTCTTCCGGGCATTTTTTTTGTTTGATAAATAACTATATGCCAGGAGTAGCAAGAGTATTAGGTGACAACGCAGGGGGCACACAGTTAGGCCCAGGTGCACCTTCTGTAAAAACAGAAGGGTTCACAACCGCTGTACTAGGTGATAGGATAGCACCTCATGGAGATCCTCCACACGTTACGCCTGTGATGGTACAATCAAGTTCTACAGTTTTTGCAGAAGGAATCCAAGTGTGTCGGCAATCTGATGCCGCTAGTTGTAACCACACTTCCACGGGCTCTGGTACCGTATTTGCTGGCTAACCTTATCTAGTTCTAGATAAGTAATTGTCATGATAGTTGTTCAATTCGTCGAAGCAATCGACATAAAAAAATTACCTGTACAAGTAAAAAAAGCGTTTAAGCATAATACATATTTGCTAGACTGCGATCTCTGTGACTACGATGTCATTAATTTCATTACCTCTGATTTTCCCGTTTTAACTATGTATGATAACAATGATTGTGCATATAACGGCGTCTACGAACGTCGTACAGGGCCTTACACAACAATACACAAAGCAGACACAATAGAACAGCTATTAGATAGTATAGATGCTATATGTGACTCTGTGCCCGGCGTAGTTTGCATCGATTGGCAGATGGATCGCAATTACCTTGTTGATTTTAGAATTTCAGAATTAATTCGGTTAGGGAACACAGTTGTTTGCTCAGGCGGCAATGATGATTTGCCTGTAATGGATCTATCTCCTATCGGAGTTGACGGTGTATTACGGGTCGGTGGCGGCAAACACAATGGTAAGTTTCAGAATTGGATTGACATATATGATATAACCGTTCCGGAAATCAATGACACGCAAGAAGCAACTCATCACGTTTGTCAAAAACTAGTCGAAAATGATTTAGAACTGGATTATTGTTTAGACTTTTATAGTGAAAGTCATGTGCGTAGTGCACCTTGGCCCAAGCGATTATTGCAAACAAAAGAAAAAACTATTAGGCAATATGA
>Ga0102945_1000637_pt1 | contig 10431 bp, 3 predicted proteins | sample SalPonred_H2O_MG_FD_78207 | JGI IMG/M metagenome (GOLD analysis project Ga0102945, IMG submission 78207) | Salt pond water microbial communities from South San Francisco under conditions of wetland restoration - Salt Pond MetaG R2_restored_H2O_MG ...
ATCGGCCATCGTGACGGCTCCGACGGGTATCGCAGCGATCACAGTCGGTGGTCAAACCATCCATTCACTCTGCAGCTTTCCACCCACGTGGATCCTGGAATCAGACGTCAAAAGGAAGGAGAAGACGCCGGCGACCAAGGCTGACGTCCTCGTGATCGATGAGATATCGATGGTCAATGACAACGTATTGGACAAGGTTGATGCTTTCCTCCGCCTCAACAGAAATTCGAACGAGCCGTTCGGAGGCATTGCAGTCGTACTGGTTGGTGACCTGTTTCAACTTCCCCCTATTGTCAATAAGGAAACCCGACATCTTTTCGAAGCTGAATACCACTCACCCCGTTTTTTTGCGGCGAGATCTCTTGAACGTGTGCGATTTGAAGATGTGGAGTTAACGCACACCTTCAGACAGTCGGATGCGGAGTTTGTCGACATACTTGCCCGAATCCGTGAAGGAGTCGACCTACCTGAAGCGATTCGAGGTCTGAACCGTGGAGCGTCGATCTTGTCAGCAGGCCGCGATGAGGCTGTGTGGTTATGCCCCCGCAATGCAGATGTTGATCGAATCAATCAAGAGCGACTCGGGCGCCTTCGAGGTAACACGCGAACATACATCGCGGAAAAGGAGGGTGACTACAGAGCGAGCCCCCTTCCGGTCCCCGGAAATCTGACTCTGAAAGTTGGAGCGCAGGTTGTCATGGCGAACAACACCGCTGAATGGGTCAATGGATCTATTGCCACGGTGACTGAGTTATTGCCGCAAAGAATTCGGATTCGTTTGATGGGTTCAAACAAAATTCACGAAGTGACCAGGCATAAGTGGGAGCAATACGAGTACGTGCTTAACGATGACACAGGAGTCATCGAGCGCGTAGTCACAGGTACCTACACGCAAATCCCTGCCAATCTCGCTTGGGCCATGACAATCCACAAGAGCCAGGGACTCACACTTGAACAAGTGCACCTGGACTTGGGCGCTGGAGCCTTCGCGCCCGGCCAGACGTACGTGGCCTTGTCGCGATGCACCCAGTTGTCCAACCTGTCGATGAGTCGGCCTCTCGAGGAGCGGGACGTCTTGGTAGACCCAGAAGCAACAGCCTTCTATCAGGCAATTCGAGAGTAGGACGAAACGATCGCAGGGATGCGTTCCGCAAGGTATTCAAGGCCGAGAGGACGGGGAAAGTGTTTTATGTAAATGACAACCTTGAGCAGGGGACGCGCAGCTGGTTGGACTGGCGTAGGGGTGTGATCGGAGCTTCCGAAGCTGGAACAATTATGGGCGAGAATCCTTGGAGTAGTGCTGACTACCTCATGAGAGAAAAATTGGGCTTGGTTCCCGAGTTTAAGGGAAATGATGCGACCCGCGAAGGGCAAAGACTAGAGCCCGAGGCTCGTGACAAGTTGGAGAAGCACCACAAGACGCGCCTTCGGGCAACGATTGTTCAAGATGGTGAGATTCCGTTCCTTGCGGCGAGCCTCGATGGATTAAGCCACACCAATGAGGTCGTATATGAAATAAAGTGTGGCCAGAAGGGCTACGAAAGAACTCAGCAAACCAAGCGGCCTCCGGATTACAACCGTGCCCAGTTGCAGCACATCTTGATGATCACCGGCATGGATTACATGCATTTTGCAGCCTATCGGCCAGGCATGCCCCTGATCATTTTGAAGATCGGCCGAAGAGAGTCATACATCAAGAAGTTGCGTACCGCTGAGGAGACGTTCGTCACCAAACTGATCAAGAAAGGGCACGAAGTTCAGCGCACCTTCCTTGGGTACTCCGTCTCCTAGCCATCGCCACTCGTCGCTGCTCGAAAAAGCAGCCATTGGCTTGGCCGGCTTGCAGACTCGAAGCGGCTAGAGTTTGCTTGGGAATCGGATCGACTCGCAACCTTGGGGGATCTTCTTGGACATCTTCGATGTTCACGGCCAAGTGATCGACGACTATCGATCCTTTACTTCGTCATTCGTTGACGTTCGCGACCCACGCATTAGTCAATTTGTAAAGGCGCAACTTGACTCGGGAAATCAATGGCCCAGCCCGTGGCTGAGCTTGAATCCCAGCTTTGAGAGTGGTGGATCGATTCCCAGCCTTGTGGAGTCGGGTTTACTTCATCCCGAGAATGAAAAGATTTTCAAGATCAAGGAAGACCCGGAGAGTCTGGCCGGGAAAACCATGACGCTGCATCGTCACCAAACAGAGGCGATCAAGGCGGCTCAAACGGGCAAGAGTTACGTGCTGACTACTGGCACAGGGTCGGGAAAGTCGCTTTCTTACATCATTCCGATCGTCGATTCAGTGCTGAAGTCAACTTCCGCTAATGGTGGTCGTCGATTGCCCGGCGTGAAGGCGATCATCGTGTATCCGATGAACGCACTCGCGAACAGTCAACTTGGCGAGTTGCGAAAGTTTCTCAAGCACGGATACCCCAATGGCTCTGAGCCCGTCACCTTTGCTCGGTACACGGGCCAGGAGAAGCCCGACGAGCGCCGTCAGATTCTTGCGAATCCTCCGGACATCTTGCTTACCAATTACGTCATGCTCGAACTGGTACTCACGCGCCCAGAGGAGCGTTCCGCGCTAGTGCGAGCGGCCCAAGGACTGCAATTCCTGGTTCTTGACGAACTGCACACCTATCGAGGCCGGCAAGGTGCGGACGTTGCCATGCTGGTTCGCCGCGTGCGTAATGCCTGTTCTTCACCAAATCTGCAGGTGATTGGGACTTCAGCCACGATGGCAAGCGGGGGAACCATTGATTCGCAAAGGGAACTCGTTGCTGACGTTGCGGCCCGGCTGTTTGGGGACGAAGTCACTCCTGAGAGAGTGATCGGCGAGTTTCTGACACGAGCAACTGCAGACTCTGATCCTTCGGTCGATGCACTGGTATCCGCTATTCGGACCTGGGCGGCTGGAAATGGTCCGGCGGCGTATCAAGAGTTGATTCGAGACCCTTTGGCCTCCTGGGTTGAGACAACCTTTGGATTGGAGCGTGAGCCTGCGTCGGATCGTCTCATTCGGCGTAAACCAACAACAGTTCCTGATGCAGCACGGAACCTTTCGTCCATCACAGGAGTCGAAGAACTGGCGTGCGAGGCAGCGCTACGGGCGGTGCTGCTTGCAGGATCGCAGGCCACGCATCCGGATAACTTACGGCCGCTTTTCGCTTTTCGTCTGCACCAATTTTTGTCGAAGGGTGACACTGTCTATGTCAGCCTCGAGGATGAAGAAACCCGGTATCTCACAGACAGCTATCAACTTCGTGTTCCGGGGCATCCGGAGAAGTCACTTCTGCCATTGGGTTTCTGCCGTGAGTGTGGGCAGGAATATCTGGTCGTCGCGAAGGTGGACAAACACGGCGATACCGTCTTTGTTCCCCGCCTTGATACCGACGCATCCGGTGGCGATGCAGTAACCGGCTATCTGTACGTCTCATCAGACCTGCCGTGGCCCAAAGATCCGGTACTTGACGGCCGGCTTCCCGACCATTGGCTTCAGCCCGATGATCGCGGGGGCGTTGAAGTTGTTCCGAACAAACGTAAATACCTCCCTGAGGAAGTACACGTAGGGCTGGATGGAACCAAGTTTTCTAGTGTCGATGGAGGTTTACAGGCCTGGTTCATGTCGACTCCCTTCGCGTTTTGCCTTCGATGCCGGGTCTCCTATGAGCAGGTTCGCGGTAACGATTACGGCAAGTTGGCAACTCTTGACAAAGAGGGGCGAAGTTCAGCAGTCACGGTGGTTTCCGCCAGCATCGTGCGAGCGCTGAGTGCTCTGCCAGAGGACGATCTGGATTCGAAGGCCCGCAAGCTTCTGACGTTCGTTGACAATCGGCAGGATGCCTCCCTTCAAGCTGGACATCTGAATGACTTCGTCCTCGTCACTCAACTCAGAGGCGCTGTCCACCGCGCAGCTGATCAGCAAGGTCAATTGACCCATGAGTCGGTTGCTCAGCATGTGACCGCAGCGATGGGTCTGACTATGGCTGATTTCGCCTCGAATCCCATGGCCAAGTTTGCAGCCAAGGACCAAACGGAGCGCGCCCTTCGCCAGGTTATCGAGTACCGGCTGTACACGGACTTGGAGCGCGGTTGGCGCATCACCATGCCAAACCTCGAGCAGACTGGCTTGCTTCGGATCGACTACGCAGATATCGAGGCGATCGCAGCAGATCGAGAGTCTTGGGTCGGCACACATGTGGAACTAGAGGAATTGCCTGCGCAGCAGCGGGCGGAACTGCTGACACTTCTTCTAGATGAGGCTCGCCGATCGCTGTGTATCGATGTCGACTGCTTGACGCCCACGGGATTCGAGGAGATCGCGAAGCAGTCTCGGCAGCATTTGGTTTTGCCGTGGGCTCTTTCTGAAAGTGAAAAGGCTCCTCAGGTGGGTACCCTCTTTCCCAGCAAGAGCGCGCCGGGTGCCCCACGCGGCAACGTATTCATGTCTGGCCTAGGCAACTTCGGTCGCTACCTTCGAAACAGCAAAGGCATAGGCACTCATCTCACTGCTGACGACGCTCAGCAGATCATTCGCGACATGTTGCGTGTTCTGGAGCAATGCGGACTCATCACGCAGGTTGACAGCATCGATGAAGTTCCGGGATACCGTGTGAAGGCTTCAGCAATCATTTGGCGACCGGGAGATGGGACCAAGGGCGCTGAGGATCCGCTACGACGATCCTTTGACTCCGAAACAACTGCTCGAGTCAATCCGTTCTTTCGTGATCTGTACCGCGACGTTGCGGTGAAACTGGCGGGGTTGCATGCCAAGGAGCACACAGCGCAAGTGCCGCAGGAGTTGCGGATTGAGCGTGAAGATGAGTTCCGGGCGGGAACACTGCCATTGCTGTACTGCTCGCCAACCATGGAACTCGGAGTAGACATTTCGAGCTTGAATGCAGTAGGGCTGCGCAACGTGCCGCCAACACCAGCCAACTATGCGCAGAGGTCCGGACGAGCTGGGCGATCTGGACAACCAGCCCTCGTTGTGACCTACTGCGCAACTGGTAACTCCCACGACACCTACTACTTCCGACACTCCCGCGACATGGTCGCTGGTTCCGTAATCGCACCAAGGCTGGATCTCGCAAACGAGGATCTCGTCCGTTCGCACGTCAACGCCATTTGGTTAGCCGAGACCGACCAGTCGATGAAGTCACGGATCACCGACATCCTTGACGCAAACGGAGACAGCCCGACGCTAGATATTTACCCTGACATTTGGGCCACACTCAACGACTCCCAAGCTGCCAATCGGGCCATCGTTCGGGCTCAGGAAGTTCTGGACGATGTCCGAGCGTCATGGGCACTAACCGGTGACGAGGCCGCTTGGTGGCACGAGGACTGGGTGAGCGACGTTGTTTCTCAGGCCCCACTGGCACTAGACGCGGCCTTTGAGCGTTGGCGGCAGCTTTACCGGGCAGCTCGCGCGGAATACGAAGAGCAACACAAGCTTGCCATCGACCCGAAGGCCAGCATGGGCGCCCGACGGATAGCCACTCGACGTGAGAACGATGCCCGCAACCAGTTGAACCTCCTCCAGAACGAGGAGGGGGACCTAGGTCAAACCGACTTCTATTCCTATCGATACTTGGCTTCGGAAGGCTTCCTTCCAGGTTATTCCTTCCCACGTCTTCCGCTAGCTGCGTACGTACCAGGCGCACCGGGCAGCGCCAAGGACGGTGAGTACATCCAGCGCCCTCGCTTTGTTGCCGTAAGCGAGTTTGGTCCTGGTGCACTCATTTATCACGAGGGTGTGCGCTATGAAGTCACCCGAATCCAGTTACCGCGCTCGTCTGGAACGAATCCGACGGCCCTAGAGACAGAGGAAGCCAGACGCTGTCACAACTGTGGCTATCACCATCCTGTTGGTGTCGGGACAGACGTGTGTGATTCGTGCGGTGAGCAATTAGGTGCCAAGACCCATAACCTCATTCGACTTCAGACCGTGTTCACCCGACGAAGAGAGCGCATCTCCAGCGATGAGGAGGAGCGCCGCAAGTCCGGGTTTGAGTTGGAAATCTCGTACAGATTCCACGACCACGGAGATCGCCCGGGCAGCGTCACTGCAGAAGCAGAACAAGATGGCAAGTCACTGCTAAGTCTTCAGTACGGCGACAGCGCAACGATCCGAGTGGCTAACGTGGGTCGACGTCGCCGCAAGGACCCCTCTGATCGCGGGTTTTGGCTCGACATCAGCCAGGGCAAGTGGCTGTCTGAAAAGAATGCCACCGACACTCCAGTAGACGCCGACAACCTCGAGTCCCTCGAGGACGCAAACAAGCCAAGAAAAGTAATTCCCTACGTCGAAGACCGTCGGAACGTATTGATCACACGCCTGGCTGAGAGCCAAGAGATTGGCGCCCAGGTGTCACTGAGATACGCACTTGAACGCGGAGCCGAGGCTCTCTTCCAACTAGAGGATTCCGAGCTTGACAGCGAGATGCTTCCTGACGATCAGGACAGAGGACGAACACTCTTCACCGAGTCGGCAGAAGGTGGAGCGGGCGCACTGCGCCGCCTGATCACGGAACCTGAGGCCCTGGCGCGCGTCGCAAAGAAGGCCCTAGAGATCTGCCATTTCGATCCTGAGACCGGGGCAGATCTCGACCATGCACCAGGCGCAACCGAACGCTGCGAGCGTGCTTGCTACGACTGCTTACTCAGCTACAGCAATCAGCTCGACCACTCGGTCATTGATAGACACTCGGTGGGAGAACTGCTGCTGGCCCTTTCGCGGGCGACTGTCGTGGCGGGATCTGGTGGTCGTAATCGTGCCGAGCAACGGGATCTATTGAAGAACCTTTCGGATTCCAGTTTGGAGCGCGCCTTCGTCGACTGGCTTGACGACCACGGTTACCGCCTCCCCGACCGCGCCCAAATCACGATATCCGAGGCCACAGCACGCCCTGACCTGGTGTACGACCTTGCCGGAAGCCCGGTCGCCGTCTTCTTAGACGGGCCGGTCCACGACACCGATCGTCAGCGAGAGCGAGATGTTTCGGCACAAGATCGCCTCGAGAATGCCGGTTGGATGGTGATTCGCATTCGGCACGACGACGATTGGGCCGCCCAGACCGCGAAATTCCCTTCTGTCTTCGGAGCCAGCCGATAGGCACTTCCGCTGTCAGGCAGTCCCGGTAGCGTGACCTTCGGGTCGAGCAACGGGGAGACAAGGTGGCTGAGTACGCGACAGGCGCTCTAGTACGCGCTCGTGGCCGCGAATGGGTGGTTTTGCCGGACTCTGAGCCCAACTTTCTCGTGCTTCGACCTCTAGGAGGGGGCCATGACGATGTCGCGGGCATTTTTCCGGCGCTAGAGGTCGTTGAAACCGCCACTTTCCCTCCGCCCACGGTCGAAGATCTTGGAGACGCTGCCAGTGCGGGACTCCTACGAACGGCCCTTCGAATCGGCTTCCGCTCGAGCGCCGGACCCTTTCGGTCCCTGGCGGCCATTGCCGTTGAACCGCGCGCCTATCAGTACGTGCCGCTCATGCTCGCGCTACGTCAAGACACCACGCGCATCCTCATCTCCGACGATGTAGGAATCGGCAAGACAGTCGAGGCGGGTCTCATTGCTGCTGAGTTGCTCGCTCAGGGAGATGTCAAGCGCCTAGCCGTGCTGTGCAGCCCCGCACTGGCTGAGCAGTGGCAACGCGAGTTGGCCGAGAAGTTTGGAATAGATGCCGAACTCGTGCTCACCAGCACTGTTAAGCGTCTTGAACGTGGACTGATGATGAATGAGTCCTTGTTCGAGAAATACCCCTATGTGGTGGTTTCCACGGACTTCATTAAGTCGGAGATGCGTCGTGCGGAGTTCCTCAATCAGTGCCCAGAGTTAGTCATTGTCGATGAGGCTCATACCTCAGTCAGCGATGACACCCAAGCCGGCCGCCGCTCTAATCTCCAGCGCTACGAATTACTACGCGCGCTAGCCAAGGACCCAAAGCGCCATTTGATTCTGGTGACGCCTACTCCACACTCAGGCAAAGAGGAAGGGTTCCGCAATCTTCTCGGCCTACTTGACCCCAAACTGGCCACCGTCGATCTGGATAGCTCCCAGGGGCGAACCTTGCTCGCCCAACACTTTGTGCAGCGTCGTCGTGCAGACATCCGTCACTTTCTTGATGAGGAAACTGCGTTCCCGAAAGATCGACAGACACTCGAGGTTCCCTACACATTGACCCCCGAATACCGAGAGCTCTTCGACAAAGTTCTCGCCTACGCACGTGAGCAAGTGCAAGACACTGGGGAAAGCGCAACCAGACAGCGCGTGCGCTGGTGGTCTGCCCTCGCGCTGCTACGCGCTCTTTCTAGCTCACCAGCTGCTGCTGCAGCCACGCTCAGAACTCGAGCGGCAACTGTGGAAGCTGCCAGCGCCGACGAAGTCGACGCGCTCGGCCGAGCAACAGTGCTTGACGCGGCTGATGACGAGGCCATTGAGGGCGTTGATGCAATCGTGGGAGCCGACGATTCACCTGAGAGCGATGAGGCACCGAGTAAGTCCTCACAGCGCAAGCGTCTGCTGGCCTTTGCTCGAGAGGCTGAGGCTCTCGAGGGGCCAGAGCATGACGCAAAGATGGCCGCGGTGATCAAGCAGGTACAAGGTCTGTTGAAGGATGGCTTTGACCCCATCGTCTTCTGCCGATTCATTGATACGGCCGAATATGTCGCTGAGCACCTCAGCGCCGCCATGAAGAAGAACGTAACCGTCGGAGTTGTAACCGGCACGTTGCCACCTGCTGAACGCGAGCAGCGCATCCGCGAACTCATAGAGATTGAGGGCAGGCACGTCCTGGTTGCCACAGACTGCCTCTCTGAAGGTGTCAACCTGCAAGAAGGCTTCCAAGCTGTTATTCACTACGACCTTGCATGGAATCCCACCCGCCACGAGCAGCGTGAGGGTCGCGTCGATCGATTTGGGCAGAAGGCCGACATCGTCAGGGCTGTCACGATGTTCGGGACCGACACTCGGATTGATGGCATCGTTCTCGATGTCTTGATCCGCAAGCACCGTGAGATTGCCAAGGCCACGGGTGTGTCGGTTCCGGTTCCTGACTCCTCTGACACCGTTGTTGAGGCTCTGCTCGAAGGACTGCTGTTGCGCGGTCAGGATCCAGATCAGCTTGTTCTCGATCTCGGTGTTGAGCAACAGAAGGCCGACCTGCATAGCGAGTGGGAGTCGGCTGCGGAGCAGGAAAAGGCATCACGCGCGAAATACGCTCAACGGTCTATTCACCCCGAGGAAGTGGCCGCCGAGGTTCAGGACATTCGCAGGGCACTGGGCACACACGCTGACATTGAGACCTTCACCGAAGAGTCTCTACGCGCTCTTGGCGCGAGCGTCACCAAGACTGACGACGGCTTTGTGGCCGTGACAAGCACGCTCTACCCGGGGATTAAGGACGCCCTGCCTCCGAGGCGGACCGAACCGCTCCCATTCCATCGAGCTTTGCCCATCGAACGAGGACATGCCCTTCTGTCGAGAACGGATCCCGCGGTTGAGGCGCTGGCGCGCCACGTGCTCGATGCTGCACTTGATCCGACTGTGCCAGCCGATCAACGTCCTGCACGCAGGGCTGGCATCATGCGGACAAAATCCGTCACGACTCGCACCACTGTGCTTCTTGTGAGATTCCGCTTTCATGCCGACGTTCCGCTCGCCGATGGTGGAATCCGTCCACTTGTTGTTGAGGATGCTCGGCTCGTCGGGTTCACCGGCTCACCGGATCAGGCTCAGTGGCTGGATGACACTGCTGTAGAGGAACTTGTACTGGCCGAGCCCTCAGGCAACGTACCTGCTGATGTGGCGACTCAGGCTGCAGCCCGCGTTTTCGATGGGTTAGGCAACCTTGCTGAGCATCTGGACACCGTGGCTGAGGAACTCGCGGACGCGGTTCTGGAAAGCCACCGCCGTGCAAGGTCAGGAGCTGGTGCTGCAAAGCGAGGATTGAAGGTCACGGCACAGAAGCCACCGGACATCCTTGGTGCTTACGTCTTTCTCCCGATAGCGAGTGCCAACGCGTCGGAGGATGGGCAGTGAGCAGAAATGACTTCACCACAGTTCGGGTGGTTGGCGGTCTCATTCCAACTGACGTCCTGAGTCGTATCCTCGCAGGCGACAAGGATCTTGGGGGATTGGCGAGCGCCGACTATCACCTGGCATCCGGGGAGTCTGCGCGTGAAGCTGCCAACCGGGCGTGGCCCTACTTATTAGGTGCTTGGCAGAACTACAAACAGGCACTAGCCAAGCTTCCAGAGGGGGATCCAGCGGTTGGATTGACCCGCGAGAAGTGGCTCACACTTCTGTTCAAAGAACTCGACTTTGGACGTTTGCAGCCCACCCCAGCGGGCGGGATCGTGATTGACGACAAGGTGTTCCCTGTCTCGCATGTGTGGGGCGTAACACCACTGCATCTTCTCGGCTGGGGAG
>Ga0102945_1000638_pt1 | contig 10430 bp, 16 predicted proteins | sample SalPonred_H2O_MG_FD_78207 | JGI IMG/M metagenome (GOLD analysis project Ga0102945, IMG submission 78207) | Salt pond water microbial communities from South San Francisco under conditions of wetland restoration - Salt Pond MetaG R2_restored_H2O_MG ...
CAAATACGCACACGCCGGGGTGGGAACGACTCCGGCGTCCCACACATCGATTCCTGAGCTGGCGAGCCCCGCGGACACCGCAGAGCTCAAAAACTCTCCCGAGACCCTGGGGTCCCGAGCGATCACCGCGCGGGGCCTGCGACCCTCAGCTCTGAGTTCCTCGGCGTGACGACCCTTCGTGAGGACAAATGCCGCCGCCTGCGAAAGGCGCACCACCATATCGGCCGTGAGTTCGCCGTTGGCGAGCCCACGAACCCCATCTGTCCCAAATAGGCGACCCATGTCGACTCGGGTGGTGGAAGCGCTTAACGCTTCGAGTACTGAGGAGCCTTACGGGCCTTCTTGAGACCAGCCTTCTTGCGCTCCTTGACCCGAGAGTCTCTGGTGAGGAAGCCAGACTTCTTGAGAGAAGCACGGTTGTTCTCTTCATCGATCTGGTTCAGCGCACGAGCGATGCCCAAACGCAGGGCACCGGCCTGGCCGGAGGGTCCACCACCGGTGATGCGAGCAACCACGTCATAACTGCCGCCGAGCTCCAGAACCGTGAACGGGTCGTTGATCAGCTGCTGGTGAAGCTTGTTGGGGAAATAGTCCTCGAGGGTGCGACCGTTCACGGTGTAGTTGCCGGAACCGGGGACGAGGCGCACGCGAGCAATTGCCTGCTTGCGTCGACCCACTGCCTGGCCACCCACGTTCAAGGCAGGGCGAGGCTTTTTCGCTGCCACTGCTTCGGTGACGGGAGTCTCGGTGGTGAAGTTCTGGGGAATGTCCTCGGCAACGGGGTCGGGAGTGACCTCTGCAGTCGCTTCGGGTGTTACATCTGGGGTTTCGTCGGTCTTAGCCACGGTATGAAGTCCTTAGTTTCGGCGCTACTGCGCGATCTGGTCGATGGAGAAAGGCTTGGGCTGCTGGGCCTGGTGAGGGTGCTCGCCGCCGGTGTAGACCTTGAGCTTCGACATCTGCTCGCGGCCCAGAGTGTTCTTGGGGAGCATGCCACGGATAGCTTTCTCCACAGCGCGAACGGGGTTCTTCTCCATCAGGTCCTGATAGCTGGTGGCGGTGAGTCCACCGGGATACCCGGAGTGGCGATAATCCATCTTTTGGGTCAGCTTGGACCCGGTGAGGACAACCTTGTCGGCGTTCACAATGATGACGTGGTCTCCCATATCCATGTGAGGGGCAAACGTGGTCTTGTGCTTTCCCCGCAGGAGAGCAGCTGCGTGAGCTGCCAAGCGTCCCAGCACTACATCAGTAGCGTCAATGACCAGCCACTCACGCTGGACGTCAGCGGGCTTGGGTGAAAATGTGCGCGTCATGCGACATTCCTTTGCGATTCGAGTTGTTCGTGAATCCCGCTCCGGTGGGTGTTCTCTAGGGAACTCCCCGGTGGAGGGCTCAACCTGATGACAATCGGCGATTGACACCAGCGCTCTAGCTTAGAGGACAGAAATCCAGGGGTCAATCCGAGGTAGAACCCCGTCTGGTTCGAGTATCCAGGGCCCTGGACGCCACGAGCTCATCTGGCGGGTACTCCACCGAGATCAGAGTCAGTCCTTTGGCGGCCATGGTCGTCCAGGCACTGGTCCGCTCCCCCTTATCTCGAAGCTCCACCACCTCTTTCACACCCAACTTGCCGCGACCCACCGCCACAGCGGATCCCACCAGGGAGCGCACCATCGAGTGACAAAAAGCATCGGCGATGACAGACCCGGTCAAGATTCCCTCCGCATCCCTCGTCCACGCAAAGTGTGTCAGGTGTCGAATGGTCGTCGCCCCAGGCTTGGGGCGACAAAAAGCTGCAAAGTCATGCAGCCCACAGAGCTTCTGAGAGACCGTGTTCATCGCGTCATCATCCAGGGAAAATGAGCTGCGATAGGTGAAGAGGTGGTGCAGGGGGTTCCGCTTGGAGCTGCGATCATCGATGCGGTACTCATACGTCCTGGACACGGCAGAAAATCGGGCATCAAAGCCTTCGGGTGCCAGGGATATCCGGTGAAGCGCAATGTCGTCGGTGCGAAGAGTGCCCTGGACTCTCTTCAGAAGAGAATCCAGTGTGCCAAGCTTCACTCCGGCTGGAATCTCCACGTGACAGACCTGATGAAGCGCGTGAACACCTGCATCAGTCCGCCCCGCCACCACCGAGGTGATGAGGGAGCGATCGCATCTCAACGCGATTGCCAGAGCTTCCTCCAGGGACCCCTGGACCGTCCGGAGTCCGGGTTGGATGGCCCACCCTGAAAAGTTGGTGCCCAAATACCCCAGATCAATCCGAAGCCGAGTGCTCACCTCAGACAGTGTAGAGAAGGAGCGGAAGACTACTTCGAGTCTTCCTTCTTCTGGTCTTCGGCAGGAGCGTCCTCAACAGGCGCCTCTTCTGCGGCTGAATCCTCAGCAGCTGGTTCCTCAGCGGCAGGTTCCTCTGCAGGAACCTCGTCTGCTGGGGCTTCTTCAGCAGGAGCCTCTTCCTCTGCGGTCTCCTCCGCGGGAGCTTCCGCTGCAGCGTCAGTCTCCTCCACAGGGGCCTCTACGGTTTCGGTGGTTTCCTCGATGGCCTCGGGAGCCTCGGTCGTGTCCTCCACCTCGTCGACCGCAACGGGCTTGGCCGCGGGCTTCTCAGCCTCTGGCTTGGCCTTCTTGGTCTTGGGCTTGGGGTTCACGGGCTCGAGAACCAGCTCGATGACGGCCATCGGGGCGTTGTCGCCCTTGCGGTAACCGGTCTTCACAATGCGGGTGTAACCACCTTCGCGCTTGTCGACCTGCGGTGCGATCTCCATGAACAACTTGTGGACCGCGGACTTGTCGCGGATGACAGTCATCACCCTCCGACGAGCATGCAGGTCACCGCGCTTGGCAAAGGTCACCATGCGCTCGGCGAGCGGGCGCAGGCGCTTGGCCTTGGTCTCCGTGGTCTGGATACGACCGTGGGTGAACAGGGCGGTTGCGAGGTTCGCCAGCATGAGGCGCTCGTGGGCCGCTCCGCCTCCCAGGCGGGGTCCTTTGGGGGGTCTAGGCATTGTTGTGTTCTCTTCCGTGTTTCACAGGGGAATCGACGTGGCGTCGACTCTTAGTACTCTTCTTCAGACTCCAGGCCGCTGTAGAAGGCGGCCCCGTCGAATCCGGGCATCGGGTCCTTCAGGGACAGTCCCATCTCGATGAGCTTGTCGCGGACCTCGTCCACAGACTTCTGACCGAAGTTGCGGATGTTCATCAGCTGGTGCTCGGAGAGTGCCACGAGCTCACTCACGTTGTTGATGCCCTCGCGCTTGAGGCAGTTGTAGCTGCGCACAGACAGGTCGAGGCTCTCGATGGGCATGGCCATTTCGCTGGAGAGAACAGCCTCCACCGGAGCGGGACCAATCTCAATACCCTCGGCCTCTTGGTTGAGGTCGCGCGCCAGACCAAAGAGCTCGACGAGTGTACGACCGGAGGATGCCACTGCATCCCGGGGGCTCATCGAAGGCTTGGTCTCCACATCCACCACGAGACGGTCGAAGTCGGTGCGCTCACCGGCACGAGTGGCCTCGACACGGTAGGTGACCTTGAGAACGGGCGAGTAGATCGAGTCGACCGGAATCTGACCGGCTTCGGCATACTCGTTGCGGTTCTGAACCGAGGACACGTAACCGCGGCCCCGCTCAATGGTGAGCTCGAGCTCAAAGCTGGCCTTGTCGTTCAGGGTGGCAATGTGCAGCTCAGGGTTGTGGATCTCCACACCCGCAGGAGCCTGGATATCGGCAGCGCTCACGGCACCGGAACCCGTCTTGCGCAGGTACGCGATGATCGGCTCGTCGTGCTCACTGGACACCACGAGGTTCTTGATGTTCAGGATGATTTCGGTGACGTCTTCCTTCACACCGGCGACGGTGGAGAACTCGTGGAGCACACCGTCGATACGGATGCTGGTTACGGCTGCGCCGGGAATGGAGGACAACAGGGTCCGACGCAGGGAGTTACCGAGCGTGTATCCGAAGCCTGGCTCCAGGGGCTCAATCACAAAGGCTGAGCGGAAGTCGGACAGTGTTTCTTCTGACAGGGTGGGGCGTTGTGCAATGAGCACTCTGGTGTTCCTTTCGGCTAAGTGTCCGCTATATGACACTTGGTTGAGGATGCGGCCGGGGCCGCGACGAACTATGTGGTTGTGGTGGGGGTGAGAAGGTCAGCGGGTTTCCCCACGTCCCTTCTCGGAACTACACGCGACGACGCTTGGGCGGACGGCAACCGTTGTGAGCCTGAGGCGTCACATCGGTGATCGAGCCCACCTCCAGGCCTGCGGCCTGGAGTGAACGAATCGCTGTCTCACGACCGGAACCCGGTCCTTTGACGAAAACATCGACCTTCTTCATGCCGTGCTCCTGCGCCTGACGCGCAGCAGACTCGGCAGCCAGCTGCGCTGCGAAGGGGGTTGACTTACGCGAGCCTTTGAAGCCCACGCCACCGGAGGACGCCCAGGAAATGACGGCGCCTTGGGGGTCAGTGATGGAAATGATGGTGTTGTTGAATGTTGACTTGATGTGGGCCTGGCCCACAGCAATGTTCTTCTTGGTCTTGCGGCGAGGCTTTCTCGCTGCCGCCTTGGGTGCTGCCATTGTTTTCTCTCCGTAATTCTTAGTCGGTTAGTGAACCAAAACTGGGTTTAGCTGACCTTCTTCTTGCCAGCCACGGTGCGCTTGGGACCCTTACGGGTACGAGCGTTGGTCTTGGTGCGCTGACCGCGCACAGGGAGGCCGCGACGGTGGCGAATGCCCTCGTAGCTGCCAATCTCTACCTTGCGACGAATGTCGGCAGTCACCTCACGGCGAAGGTCACCCTCCACCTTGTAGGTTCCCTCAATGAATTCACGCAGCTTCAACAACTGCTCATCGCTGAGGTCTTTCACGCGAGTGTTGGGGTCGATGCCCGTGCTCTCGAGTGTCTGCTGGGAACGAGTGCGACCCACACCGTAGATGTAGGTCAAAGCGATTTCAACCCGCTTATCACGGGGAATATCTACTCCGGCAAGACGTGCCATGGTATTTCTCCTGCTGAACTGGAAGGTCTGTGACAGAATCTGCGCCCGGGCCTTCCCCCGAGGAGTCCCCCACGAATGGGTTCTTGATCCTGCCTTGTGTGTAGTGAGTTATTTAGCCTTGGCGCTGCTTGTGACGCGGGTTTTCGCAAATCACCATGACATTGCCGTGACGACGAATGAGTTTGCATTTTTCGCACATCGGCTTAACACTGGCGCTTACTTTCATGGTCTTTCCTTTTATCTCGCTGGCCTCGTGCCCCAGTGGTTCCCGGGGCCGTTCCTTCTCAGTGCTTACTTATACCGGTAGACGATGCGGCCACGGGTCAGGTCATAGGGGCTGAGCTCCACGATTACCTTGTCTTCGGGCAAAATTCGGATGTAATGCTGACGCATTTTCCCCGAAATGTGGGCAAGAACCTTGTGACCGTTGGTCAACTCCACGCGGAACATTGCATTGGGAAGGGCTTCGACAACCGAGCCTTCGATTTCAATGACACCGTCTTTGTTGGCCATAGCCTCATATCTTGTTGTATCGAGTTGTTGCACTGGTCATGCGTGGTGAGTGGAAAAGCCACAAGAGCCTTTTTGACACCAAACCACTATCTTAGACCGGCTTTCCTGCCGGCACAAGTCCCGATTCCCGGGTCTAAGACCGGGAAATTCCCCGCTCCGCGAGCTTGTCCATAATTCGGCCGGTGACCTCAGAAATCTCTCCCAGGCCGTCAATGGCCACGACGAGTCCCCGGCTGCCGTAGACGTCAATGAGGGGAGCGGTTTGCTCTTCGTACACCTCGAGGCGGTGGCGCACTACCGACTCGTCGTCATCCGAGCGGCCCTGATCCAGCGCACGCTTGCGGAGCCTCTCGACCACCACATCGGCATCCGCAATCAACTGAACAACCACATCCAGAGCGGTTCCGTGCTCGGCAAGAAAACCATCGAGGTGGCGAACCTGATCCGTCGTTCGCGGATACCCATCGAGAAGAAAACCCCCCGAACAGTCCGCCTGCTCAAGACGGTCCGTAATCAGGTCATTGGTCAACGAATCCGGGACGTTATCACCAGCGTCCATATACGCCTTAGCCTGCAGGCCCAGAGGTGTCTCGTTCTTGACGTTGTGACGGAAAATGTCGCCGGTCGAAATAGCGGGAATGTCCAACGCTTCGGAAAGCTTCGCCGCCTGCGTTCCTTTTCCGGCACCAGGAGGTCCAATCAGGAGAAGACGGGTGCCGCTGGTCACTTAAGCAGTCCCTCGTAGTGACGCTGCTGCAACTGAGCATCAATCTGCTTCACGGTGTCCAAACCAACACCGACGATGATCAGAATGCTGGCGCCACCGAAGGGGAAGTTCTGATTCGCATTCACCGTCGCCAGCGCAACCAGAGGGATGAGGGCAACCAAACCAAGGTACAAAGAGCCGGGCAACGTAATGCGAGTGAGGACGTAGTCCAGGTATTCAGCGGTAGGGCGACCGGCGCGAATTCCAGGGATGAAACCGCCGTAGCGCTTCATGTTGTCGGCAACCTCTTCGGGGTTGAAGATGATCGCGACATAGAAGTAGGTGAAGCCCACGATGAGCAGGAAGTACACCGCCATGTAGAGGGCGTTGTCACCGGAGGTCAGGTTGTTCTGAATCCAGACAACCCATTCCGACGCGTTACCACCCGCAGCCGGCTGGTTGAACTGGGCAAACAGTGCGGGGAGATACAACAGTGACGACGCGAAAATGACGGGGATAACACCGGCCATGTTCACCTTGATGGGGATGTAGGTGTTGTTTCCGCCGTATGCCCGACGTCCCACCATGCGCTTCGCGTACTGCACGGGGACGCGACGCTGCGATTGCTCCACGAAGACGACGAGTCCCATGATGACCAGACCCACCGCCAACACGATGAGGAAGATCTCAAAACCGTTGGACTGAGCAATTGCCCACAGCGCCGAGGGGAACGTGGCCGCGATGGACACGAAAATCAGCAAGGACATTCCGTTACCCACACCGCGCTCGGTAATCATTTCACCAAACCACATGATGAGGCCGGTTCCGGCTGTCATCGTGATGACCATCAGCATGATCGCGTACCAGGCATCGTTCGAGAGCAGCTGGTTACAGGCGGGAACGCCGGAGGACCCAAACAGAGCGCCACTCCTCGCCACCGTAATCAACGTGGTGGACTGCAACAGGGCCAAACCAATGGTCATGTAGCGGGTGTACTGGGTGAGCTTCCCTTGACCAGCCTGGCCTTCCTTGTGGAGGGCCTCAAAGTGAGGAATAACAACGCGCAACAGTTGCGTAATGATGGCCGCGGTGATGTAGGGCATGATGCCCAGCGCAAAAATCGACAGCTGGAGCAGTGCCCCACCGCTGAACAGGTTGACAAGCTCATACAAACCCGCGGTGCCGCTGGTCCCCGCGAGACACTGCTGAACGTTACGGTAATCCACGAACGGCGCAGGGATGAAAGACCCGAGGCGGAAAAGCCCCACCATCGTCAAGGTAAAGAAGATTTTACGGCGCAGGTCCGGAGTCTTGAAGATTCTGCCTATTGCACTAAACACGTCTTCTCCCTGCTCCTGCCTGGTGGCACGTGGACTCGAGCTTACCTGCTGGGTAGCCCCAGGGAAAAAGTCACGAGACTCTCCACTGGGGCACCAGCACTAGTTATTCCTTGACGGAACCGCCAGCTTTAACAATCTTCTCAGCGGCTTGCTTCGAGACCTTGTCAACGCTGACGGTCAGGGCAACGCTCACATCACCATCAGCCAACACCTTGACCTTCTGGTTCTTGCGAACAGCGCCCTTCGCCACCAAATCAGAGATAGTGACATCGCCACCCTTCGGGTAGAGCTCACCGAGGCGACCAACATTGACCACCTGGTACTCGACCCGGAAGGGGTTCGTGAATCCACGGAGCTTGGGAGTACGCATCACCGAGGTGAGCTGACCACCCTGGAACCCGGGGCGAACCTGGTAGCGGGCCTTTGTTCCCTTGGTTCCACGGCCCGCCGTCTTACCCTTGGATCCTTCACCACGACCCACGCGAGTCTTGGACTTCTTCGAGCCAGGAGCAGGCCGCAGGTGGTGAAGCTTCACCACGCCGGGGCGAGAATCCTTTTCTGGAGCAGCAGCTTTCTTCGAGGGAGCCTTCTTCGCAGCAGCCTTCGGTGCGGGAGCCTCAGCTTTCGCAGCGGTCTCCTTCTTCGCAGGGGCAGCAGCAGGCTTCTTAGCCGCAGGAGCCTTGGCTTGTGGAGCTTTGGTTGCTGCGGTCTTGGCTGCGGGAGCGTTCTGTGCCGGAGCTTTTGCTGCCGCAGGCTTCGCAGCGGGCTTCTTAGCCACTGGCGCCTTGGCTGCCGTCTCTTTCTTTGCGGCAGGCTTCGCAGCAGCCTTGGCCGCTGGCTTAGCGGCGGGCTTCTTTGCTGCGGGAGCCTTAGCAGCGGGAGCTTTGGCTGCGGGCTTTTTGGCCGCGGTCTCCTTCTTGGCTGCTGGCTTGGCTGCCGGCTTCTTAGCCGCGGGCTTCTTCTCTTCGGCCATTAGTCAATCTCCTCGACCTTCACCAGGTGTGCGCAGGTGCGGACATAACCACGGTTGGCACTGGTGTCTTCACGAACAACGGAGTCGCCGATCCTCTTGAGGCCCAGACTGCGAACAGTTTCGCGAATGTTGGGCTTCTCGCTGATGAGCGACTTGATCTGAGTTACTTTGAGCTTCTTTGCCATTAGGCACCTGCCTTTGCTGCCGCGGCTTCAGCCTCTGCACGAATCAGGTGAGCAGGCGCAATGTCCTCGAACTCCTGGTTGCGGCGAGCAGCAACACTGCGGGGCTCTTCGAGCATCTTCAGTGCCGCAACGGTCGCGTGAACAATGTTGAGAGTGTTCGAGGAACCCAGCGACTTGCTCAGCACGTCGTGGATACCCGCACACTCGAGAACGGCGCGCACCGGACCGCCGGCGATAACACCGGTACCGGGAGTTGCGGGGCGCAACAGCACCACACCGGCGGCAGCTTCACCCTGAACAGCGTGGGGAATGGTCTGGGCAACCCGGGGAACCTTGAAGAAATTCTTCTTCGCGTCCTCGACACCCTTGGAGATAGCCAAAGGCACCTCACGGGCTTTGCCGTATCCCACACCCACCATGCCGTTACCGTCACCGACCACAACCAGGGCGGTGAAGCTGAACCGACGTCCACCCTTCACAACCTTGGACACACGGTTAATGGTGACCACACGCTCCAGGAACTGGCTCTTGTCGTTATCCCTCACACCACGCTCGCGGGCATTCGGGTTACGCTCACGGCTGCCACGGCGCGCTTCGCGCTCCGGGGCAACGTCAGCTTCTGGCTCCGCGGCAGGAGTGGCTTCTTCCACGACTGCCTCGGGAGTGGTTTCTTCGGCCACTGCCTCGTCCTTCACTTCTTCGCTCACAGTTCCAATCCACTTTCTCTGGCGCCTTCAGCAATAGCAGCGACCCGTCCGGCATAGCGGTTGCCGCCACGGTCAAAGACGACCGAGCCAACACCTGCCTTCTTGGCGCGCTCGGCGATGACTCCACCGATCTTCTTCGCTTTGTCGGTCTTGCTTCCGGCAAACGACCGGAAATCGGGCTCCATGGTGGATGCGGATGCGACGGTGTGACCCTTGGAGTCATCCACGATCTGCACAAACACGTGACGGGCTGAACGAGTCACCACCATGCGGGGCTTGAGGGCTGTGCCCTCAATCTTTTTGCGGAGCCTGGTGTGGCGGCGATCTCTCGCGGCCGAACGGCTCTTTCCTCTAACGAATGGCATGACTACTTACCAGCCTTTCCAGCCTTGCGACGGACGTGCTCGTCGACGTAGCGCACACCTTTGCCTTTGTACGGCTCGGGCTTGCGCAGCTTGCGAATGTTGGCAGCAACCTCACCGACGGATTGCTTGTCAATGCCGCTCACGTGAATCTTGTCGTTGCCCTCCACGGCCAGCGCGATGCCTGCAGGAGGTTCGACCGTGATGGAGTGCGAGAAACCCAGAGACAGCTCGATGCCCTGACCCTTGGAGGCAACACGGTAACCCGTGCCCACGACCTGAAGGGACTTCTGGTATCCCTCGGTAACCCCGACGATCTGGTTGCGAATCAGGGTCCTGGTGAGACCGTGCAGCGAACGCGACTCGCGCTCGTCATCCGGACGGGACACAATGACCTGGTTCTCGACCAGCTTGGCCTCAATGGGCTCCTTCACGGTAAGCGAAAGCTCACCCTTGGGGCCCTTGACGGCAACATCTTGACCCTCGATGGTGACAGTGACACCCGCGGGAATATCAATAGGGAGGCGACCAATACGTGACATGTCAGATCACCATACGTAGGCGAGGACTTCCCCACCCACGCCTTTCTTGGTCGCTTCCTTGTCGGTCAGGAGACCGGAAGAGGTCGACAGAATG
>Ga0102945_1000639_pt1 | contig 10429 bp, 18 predicted proteins | sample SalPonred_H2O_MG_FD_78207 | JGI IMG/M metagenome (GOLD analysis project Ga0102945, IMG submission 78207) | Salt pond water microbial communities from South San Francisco under conditions of wetland restoration - Salt Pond MetaG R2_restored_H2O_MG ...
GGAAGTCCATCCCCATAGGCGTTGAACCCATCAGGCCCAACATTATAATTTTCGTAATACTGACAATTTACTAATAGATTAACTTTCATACTATTTGTTTTTGAATTCGATATTTAGTAGTGTTAACATCCCCATCAAAATCGTGATGACTGCAAATCCAATCTCATTGAGTGGGTCTGCAAATGGAATTACCTTTTGAACCTCACCCATAATGGTGAGAACTCCGATACCCATAAAAGCAAGGGCGGCTAAAATGTAAAGTAGGTTTTTCATATCTCTCAATCTTACAGTACTAATATAGGGAATAACTTTCAGACTACCAAATCTTTAATGTTAACAAATTGTTAAACTTTAGATTGAACCAACAACATCAATGTGTTGATTTGACCTCTATTTTGCCACCCCAATACATCATCACTATGGTCTTCGGAGAAGAACTCACGAACAAACTCACCATCAGAATTAAATACAGCTACCTCAAACTCTGAGAAGAAGTCTGGGTCTAAATTATTCTCACGAGGTGTGGAGTAAGCAAACTCACCTGCAATTACACTAATCTCAAATCCATTATCGAATTTGGTAGTACTTTTCAAATTACCTCCCATTGATTGGAAGAACTGAATGTCTTTGAATGTCTTCATATCTTATTTCTTAAAGTTGAGCCATTGCTCTTTGAATTACTTTTTTGTCTGACACGTATCGAGTAGTATCCTCAAGAGTACGGCCTGCATTCTTTACCTCATCGATAATCCACTCAACAGTTCCGAATCGTGGTGTGTTGGTTACGTGGGTGTATTTACAACCACCCTCGATGTGGTTTCCGTTGTCAGTTTGGTAAGTTGAATTCTTGGTTTCATACATATCAATCATACCATTGAACTTACCATACTCAAACATCTCAACGAAGTCTTTGATTTTCTCGAAGTCCTCTTGTGGGATTGGTGACCCATCTTTCATAGTCACGTAGACATTGAGTGAGTTACCCATACTAAAGTGTTCTGCTTTCACCTTACAAACGTATTCTTTGTTGAGGTGTTTCACGTATTGTTTGGTCATCTGACCTCCCTCAGTTGGTCCAATGTTTAAGTATTTACTACCTTCGTTCGCACCATAGGTGTAAGTTCGTAGGGCAGTCTTACGGACATTGTAACGGATTCCTTGGAAGTCAACTTGGATGTTTGGATTTTCTTTTTTCATATCTATATCAATTATCAATTCTCAATCTTACTATACTAATATAGTGATTATTTAGGAAACCACCAAACCTTTAATGTTAAAAGATTGTTAAGATTTCAACCACATTTCGTAGATGGTGGTGTAACTTAGTCGAAGTTGGTTTGCCAACTCTTGGAACACTCGTTCTCTTACAATACTATCGTGAGCTCCAAGAAAGTCGTACACATCACGTTTGGTGTGTAGTATATGAAGTAACCCAACGAAACTTGAGTTCTCGTTAATCTCATTACCCATATCATCACTTGGGTAGTTCTCTAAGTAAAATTCTTTGATTGTCATAACTGTTATCTCTCTCATTATTACATAGTAAATATAGTGAAAGATGTGGAGTTATCCAAACTTTTAATGTTAAGAAATTGTTAAAGTTTTGTAGGGAAGTTGTTGGTATTGCGTTGCTTCAACGTTGGTTTTGGACTACAATCCCATAAATGGTCGTAGTTGTCCCACTTACCATATCCTAAATTATCGTAGTCGTGTCTGAACCTATCGTATACCAACTCTCTGAGTTCTTCTTCATCCCACGTAGTTCCCATTGGAATTCGAGTAGGTCTTCTATTACTACGAGTGAATTCAATATCCATATCATCAGGCACAAATGGTAACTTACGTAGGTCCTCTTCTACCGACTCAGCATGGATTATGTAGTCCAATGGGTAGTCTGATATAATTCTCCACTCAGACCAAGCCCAACATCTCTCATCAGTAACACTTTTAAGTGCTGAGAGTGGGTCGGATGTATTTGGTGGTAATTCGGTCTGGTCGTGTAGGTCGTGTTTCCAATAAGACACCCACCTATAATATGGGTGTCTTACATTTGCTATGTATAGATAATCATCAGAACACCCATCAGGCCAACCTTGGGTATGAGTGAATATCATACGTGGGTTGTCTGGTTGAGGTAAGTGTGGGTTTAGGTCCGAATGTGTTCTGAAGAAGTCAGCAGTTGCTCTACTTGCTACTTTGAATGGAGCAGTCCATACAAATTTGTGTTTATGTGAATAGTTCATTAATACTCAGTAGAAAAGAAGAATGTTTGGAATAATCTACCATTTTCTTTGTCTGTTCCAAAGTAGTCTAATGAAGTGTGAAATAGGTCACCACGATACATAACCAATCTATTATACTTATTTGCAAGTCTATCGGTCATATCCCATTTGGTTATATCCTGTGCATCCACATAAACCTCATCTAATAACTTTCTATCAATTTCACCATTTGGTAATTTTGGAGTCATCTCCAATCCAGTTTTTTTATGTCTGAATAACCCAGTACCACCACTCAGAGGTGCATCGGGAGTTAAGTACACTAAAGCGGCCCAAGATGTTGTTGAATCTGAATGAATCCACGAACGTTCGTATTGAGTAGTGTATTGGTATGCCCCATTATACTCATCAGTAGTCCAATATGTAATATCGCCAGCAAATGGTCTGATTAAGTTATTTAAATGTGACTTTATACCATCATCTGCAAATGAATTGGTTCGTTGTCCTGGGTAGTTACCCTTTACACCAAAGTCTTGGGAAAGTGCGAATTCCCTAACCTCATCAACATTGGTGTAAAAGTCATCTATGATTAGAGTGTTTACTCTCATAACTTGTTTGTTTAATTACATATTTTTAGTGATAGACTCAGGTGCGTTGTTTTTCACCCAATCGAATAGTTTGTTTTTCCATATCTTTTCATCAAAGATACCACCACCTGCTTTTTTAATTGGAAGTGACAAGAATCCCTTCACAGCACCTTTGATAGTCTTACCATCTTCATCAGTATAGAATACAGTATGTTGTGGGTTGTTTAGGATAACATCCACTCTACCATTCATTCCCTTTGGAAGTGCTCTTGTAATCAACGACCATACAGTGTTTGCTGCTCCTTCGTGAGTTTTCAATAGGATATCTTCTGGAACCATTCTTGCACGACTCTTGTTGTTCTTCATTGCAGTAACGTAGTTAGTGAGTATCCAAGTCAAGTGAATATTTTTAGCATCGTACCCTGCCTTTTTCAACTGAGGTATTACATCGGTAATATCACTCAAGTCTTTTGCAGTAATATCAAACATAATATTAGGAAGAGTTTCAGGATTGTCTTTACCCTTGAGTAGATACATCAAAGACTTCTCTTTAATACCCATTGACTTAACTAATAAGTGAAGTACATAAACGTGGTCTGGATTCTTTAGGTCAAGATTACGTAGAGTTTGCTTGATACCAGTAGGAGTTTCAGAATTGAATACCTTATTGATTAGGTCCATATCTTTTGGTTTGATTTTCTTACCATATTTTCTGATAATAGTACCTACATCAATTTTACCAATACGATTCATTACTTGAAGTTGCTTCTTCATCTCATCAACATCACGAACCTTAAATCCAGCCGAGTCTAAGAAGTTTGAACCAGCGAATCCCTTACCACTACCAGCACCACCTGCCAAGAATACTACTTGACCATAAGGTTTTCTATTGTTATATGTAATCAACTTTTCATCGAGTTGTTCCTCGTTGATTACTTCCATTATCAGTTTGTTAATCAAATTCATATTACTCCTTGGTTGGGAATGATTTAGCTTCTCTACCACTATTGTATGGGAACATTCGGTTCAACTTTTCTTGTCTTGCCTTACACCCACAGTCTTCAGCACCTACTGCGTCAGCAATTGATTCAGCTAACTTATCTAATTTAGTTGCTGATGTAATCTTTGCAATGGTGTCTCCGAGACCTTGTGATTTAGTATCCTTCATAATCGTTTTCTAATCTTAGGTTATAACCTTCTTTTATCAACATTTCTTTTAGAAATTCCAAATCAGCAAATTCACCAATCTTTATTTCACACTCACCTTTTCGATGAACGAGGTCTGCAATTGATGCCCCTTGAGATGATGGGTATCCTAAATAACGTTGTAAAACGTGCACCACCTCATCAAAGGAGTGTACGTTATCATTTAATAAATATAGTCGTGAGTCCATTAAAGGTCGAAATATATAACTTGTTTGATGTCGTGGTCTGATTTTATTATGTATATGTAGTTTGAAAGTTCAGCACTACTACATACTTCTGCTCTTACATTAGTACCATCTTCGGTCTGAACGTATAGGAGGTGGTCTCCTTTTATAGTTTCTACCTCAGCACTAAGTCTTTTTATTATTAGATTCATTATCTTTCTCCATAACCTTCTTTAATTCTATTAGGTTCTTACACTTTTCATAGTCTTCAACATTAGTGTAGTATTCTATTAAATTTTCTATTAGGTTTAACTTAATAATATTACTTGCATCTGGATTATACAATAATATATCGTATGTCTCATCCATTGCGAGTTGTTCATAGTTATCCATAAATAGTTTTGAGAAAGTTAGTAAATTACATAAAGTTGGATTTGATAATAAATCCGATAATACTTACGGTTGCTCCAAATAGAATCCAAAGTGCTTTGGTCACACCATCTTTCCAATCCTTCATCTTTTGGAACTCCAAAACGATACTATCATAGTATGGTATCTTTTCTTCACGGTCGTATCTAAAGTCGGTATTCTTATTTACACGAACAATAATCCCATCTTCGGGATTGAGCAGAGTGTATTTTATGTCCGATACATCAGTCTTAATTTCGTTGTAGTTGTCTCTAAGTGAATGCACAGACTCTTCCATGCGCTTCAACTCACCATTAGGGAGTTTAGTCTTCATTGATGCAATCTCGATGAGTATTTGGTCTAATACTTCTTTTTGTGTAGCAGCCATTCGATACCTTAGTTACGTTATAGTTTTTGAGAAACTTATTTAAACTTATTATAAATAGTTAAATTATACTCAAAAATGAGTCCGTAATGTAATTTTCAATCAATTGAGTCTTTTCTTCTGAAGACAAATGTTCTACTGCAAGAACTGATTTGATTCTTACATCGGGATACTTCTTTTGAAGATTACCCACTGCTCTTACGTTCTTAATAGAATCATCCATAAATGCAATGTCAGTATATCCTTTTTTGATGTGTTTCTCAATCCAATCTGCTTTGTCTTGTGGATTGTTAGATGCAAGAGCAACTGGATATACATCGAGACCATACTCATCCTTGAAGAATTTTCTGATAGGGAATCCCAACTTTCTTGCAGTTAAGATAGTCACCTTCTTTTGTGGATTCTTCAACATACGTTGGAGTAGTTTGAAGTTCTTTTTAATGACTTGTGGTTTATTCAACATTCTATTGAAATCTCTGAAGTCGTACTCATCACCTGGTTTAGCATCGTATTTAGCATACTCTTCAGGTGATAGGGTAGTCTCAGTCCCATCTTTGTGTTTTACATAGATGTAGGACACCGTTGTTGCCAAAGTGTCATCAAAATCGAACACACGTAATACTTTTGCCATATTATTTCAGTTTAGGGATTCCACCAATCTTTGGGATTCGTTTCTTCCAAGTTTTGTAAATCAATTCTCTATTCTTTTTACTGATAATACCATCATCCACAAGTGAATCCAAATAATCATCCACCACTTTTTGGTAGGGTTGTTTCATTGTCTTTGCTTTAGAGTACAATCCGTGAATGTTAGCATCTACCTCTTTTGGTAGTAGGTAGTATTTGTAAAATAACTTTTCATCAGCTTGTATCTTTGCTCTTCTTGCAAGGTCACCCCTCATCCATTTAGATGCACGAGACCCATATGAATGTCTACTATGAGTAAGGTGTTCTATTTCGTGTCTTACTAAGTCTCTGAGGACTGGTTGAATCTTGGATAGGATTCTCTCACCATCTTCGGGGTGAACTGCGATGATTACTTCCATACTTGGAAAGTCTTTATCACCTTCAGCAGACCCATCTATGTAGAATGAACCTTTCTTTACACCATCCTCTGATACTGCGAACTTCAAATCTACATCAACTGACATACCACTAACATTGTCTGAAAAATCACCAACATAGATTGTTCGGTCTTCTTTCTCAAACATATTCTTCAATGAAGTCATTGGAATTGGGTCTTTACGAACTTCGTACCCTTTGTACTTCTTAGGTTTCTCTTGAGTACCACTGCCCTTCATCGCTGACTTGAGTGTCTTGAAGATTCCTTTGTTGATTTCACCCGTGAGTTTATCGTACATTCCCTCTAATATGATTTGTTTTAACTTCATCTCTAATATACGACTTTAATTTTAAATATCCAACTTTTTGTCAGGTGTTTTGAAATCTTTTTTCCTCATCACAGTCTTAGCAATTGCCTTGTTTGCCTGTTTCATAAATGGGATGTTGATGTTTGTTCTATCATCAACTGCTACTAATGAATTGTATTTGTTTAGGAACTCTACGAACTCTTTCTTCTTCTTACCCAATCTCTTAAAGAACCCAATGAGTTCTGCATTGGATATTTCCTTACCATTACGTGGGTCGTTCAATCTATCAAAGAAGTGTTTGTCGGTGAGTACTACATCAACTGGATTGAGTTTCTTATCTGCGAATTGGTCAATCTTCTCAAGGTCTCCCATTGGGATTTCGTTGATTGGTACACAATTTGGCACCATCTTACCATTCTTCTTTTTACCACCAATTTGCTTGTACCCTTTCCAACATGCCTCGTTGATTGGTAATTTACCCCAACCCTTCTCTTTGACTATCTTTCTACCACTATCCTTTACAGTTGCTAAGTGAGTTTTGTCGTAGTATATCTTTACATACTTAATACCTTTACCACTTTTGAATAGTTTCTCAGAACCATACTTAGCAACATCCTTCATAAAGTCATCGGATGCCCTTTTGATTATTTTTTGAACTGGTTTGTTATTTGAATCGAATCCGACTAAATGAAATAAAGTACCACCGAATTCGTTGAGTGCCGACTCTTCTGCTTTACTATACCCACTACCATATGGTGCTGATTTACCATTGTGATTTGGTGCAGTATTTTCATCTAATGTTCTATACTTTAGAAGTGGTCTACCATTGATTGTGATGTCACCCTTTTCGTTTTTACCGATTGACTTCACTACAATACGTTTGTTTTTGAATTTACCACCAAGAACCGTATCACCCACCTTAATTGGAATGTTGATGTCCTCACCAATTGGTTGCATTCCAGCAGACTTTCTCAATTTATTGAGTTGAGCCAATGTCTTCTTTTGTGCAGGTGAGTTAGGCATTTGTTTCATTGCCTTATTCAACAACTTCAACATATCGAGGTCGACACCTTCGGTGATTCTTGCACCCATATACTTCTTATATAGATACGTGAGGAATGGGATAAGTTCTTTAACCATCTTTGCCTTCTCAGGCTGATTCTCTTTAGATACAACCACCTTGTCTTTTGCATTTGGTGGGTTGTGTATGGTCTGAAGTGCTTGTCTCTTTATTGACCTTGTTGTTTTTGCGTATGGCATCTTAAACTCGTTCCATTTTCTTTAAATACTTAAACATCTCATTACCAAGTTTCTCACCAAACCGTGAGTCTGATGGGTAGTGTGCTCTTGCCACATTTCTTGAGTATGATATGTCTTTTGCCAAATCCATCAGATTGTGTTGATGGTCGGGGTACATATCACTCAACACCAAACCAATTAGAACACCTTGAGTTGAGTGTCCACTTGGATACGATGGAGTCTTCATTGAATCCAACTCGTTATCTTTCATTGGGACATTCACCATTGGGTGCTTTGCCAATTGTTTGGGTCTTGGTCTATTATATAAGTATTTGAGTCGAGTTATAAAAATACGTGAATCATCAAGTAATGTATCAACTAATCCCTTTGGAAAGTCTATATCAACTGTATCACAATATTCTTTGAATACTTTAGATACATCATCCATCTCTTCAACAAATGATTTATCCATTGGAAGTTTTGCCAATTGGTGTAACTCCATCTTTGTTTTGGAGTTATCATTACCATATGGAGGTTGACCTGCAAATTGTTTCCACTCAAAGTCTTTCAACATTGATGGGGTTTCTTTCATCCCCTTGAGGTGTTTAGGGTCAATCTCTTCTGAGTAACCCATTGACTTTAATTCCAATATATCTGATAGTTTCATATAGAACTCCTTTTATATAAGTATTAGTCTAAAGCGTCTATAATAGCCTTTTTGACTGCAATTGAGAATTCAGTTTGTTCGAATGGTAGATTTTCATCTTGCAACTGAACCATCATTGCTTTGGTCTTCATCTTAGCATCACCACTACCACGATACTCAACCCCATCTTTAACAATCACCACGGTTACAGTGGTCTTCTTTTGTTTGATTTTAAATGGTCCGATTTGGATACCTTTGGTTGGTGCTTTGATTGACTCAACTGTAACGTTGATAGGTGACCCATCATCACATAGAGGTGCTGATTGAGCAACTACCTCTTCTACGATTTGTCTTACCCCAAATGTGAATTTATCTTCACTTAATCCACCTAATGATGCGAGTGATATTACACTCGACACGAAATAACATAGTATTGTATTCATTATTTAATCTCCTTGTTTGGTGTTAATTGTCTAAACTTACCTAATGTAACTATATAGAATCTGTTTATATCAGTAAATTTTCGTATATCACTTCGTGGGTATTTCTTGTGATAGTTGAATGAGTTAGCATTTACTTCAATATCATCTTTCTCACTCTGATTGTATATTGCGTTTTCTGAGATTGGATTACCACTATCGTAATGCCACCAAATCTCTTTAACATCTTGGTATCCCACTACTTCATCACCATCAAAATCTACTATGTGAAAATCCCACGAGGATAAACTACTTGGAAACATACGTTTATACATTAGAAAGTTTAAATCATCCTTAGTAATATAACTCTCGAAGTTAGAGGCGTCTACTATTACATCGTATTTGTAGTTGTTAGGATTATTAAATGTCAACATCCCAGTTGGACCAGTTGTTTGAGTAGGTAATGTATCACTCACACCAACTTGAACGTTGTTTTCAATTACCCAAGCCTGCCCACTTGAATAGGTAGTTGATGATATAATGTTAGATGTAATCCAAGATGACCCATCCGATAGTCCTATTTGTTCTTGGTTTGACCCATCAGCAAGAAATGTTCGTAATACTACCATTATTGAGTTTAGAGTAGTCTTAGGTATGTAAATATCAATTTTAGTATTGATTCCTTGAACATTATATTTATAACTCCCCTCATATCTAATTCTGAATACATCACCCAATGATGGGTCGTTGTAAGTTTCAGTAGAAACGTGAGACATATTGTTATCACTAAACCCATTATTAACTGAGGTAAAGTGTAGAGTTGGTACGTTGGGTGCTGATGCTGAACTTGCGAAACTATTGTAAGTTGTATTTGGGAATGCCATCCAAGCATTAGCGTGTAGTTTACCACTCGAATACGATACCCCACCAATCTCAGGTTCATACCCACTTGGGAAGTTTATTACAACTGAACCTTGGTCTGAGTTTGTAGATGAGAATATTGTAGATGTACCTTGGCCTCTATCAGCAGGAATACCACTACTGACTTGTGATATTGAACCAAGTGTTCCACCAGGTTGATTGTGTATAACCGTTACCTTAATACCACTCATATCTTGTAATCCGACTGTGGCAAATGATATACTTTGAGCCATCACTCCGATTGGGAATAATAATATGTAAATTAAATACTTTATCATAATAACATTTTACCACCAGTCATCAACTGGAAGTTTAGAATACCTTGCCCTTGTAACATAACAGTACTCGTTGATATGTTTAATTTAAATGTATCCGTGACTTTAAGGTCGACACTTGTTAGTGGTACTAATAAAAACCCACCCTTGAACCATTGACCTTCATAGAAGAATGTATAAGGTGAGTACATACCAATACCCATTAGGTTAATAGATATCCCTTTGTAACCATTAAAAGTAGTAAATACCCCAACATTTGCAGCCCAATTACTAAAGTCCTCTTCACCCATTCTACCTATTGAGAAGTTTGTACCAAACAATACCGTTAGATAATTCGTTTGTTTGTATGCATACATAAAGTTACCCGTGTTGAACCACGTTTCTTGTTTGATGTTATATAAGAATGAGTTTGATGCAACTAACATAGACTCTTCTATTTTCCAAGACCCATACCCAGTTAGTGATATCTCGTTTTGTCCTGAAGTGTAATTCAGTAACCCACCTGCCGTTAGTGTTTGTTTCGTATTAGCATAGGTCATACCCATATTGAGTTTGAAGTTATCGTTACCACCTTGTTTGTAGTCTGACCC
>Ga0102945_1000640_pt1 | contig 10425 bp, 3 predicted proteins | sample SalPonred_H2O_MG_FD_78207 | JGI IMG/M metagenome (GOLD analysis project Ga0102945, IMG submission 78207) | Salt pond water microbial communities from South San Francisco under conditions of wetland restoration - Salt Pond MetaG R2_restored_H2O_MG ...
CTATCATATAATGGTACAGAATGGGTTAGTGCTTCACCAGAAGAACTGAACGTCGGAGACGCAGACCTGGGTGCATTATTCTGGATGTACGCATAATATGGCATCAATTATTCCAACACTACTGTTTATTGGTAACACCCAGTCAGGTGCAATTTACTCTGCCCCAGCCACAGCGGGTAGCTATTCAATCGTAAAATCTATTAACGTATGCAACACAGGAACAGGCTCAGAGGCATTTTCTCTTAATCTTGTAACTGCTGGTCAAAATACAAACACAGCAAATGCCATTCTTGGCAACATCGTTCTTTCTGGTGGGAATGTTTTTTCTTACGAAACCTCTATTGTAATGCCAGCTGGATCTCAACTTTTTATTAGTCAACCAAGCAACAATCTAACATTTACTATTAGTGGGGTAGAGTATGACGTTTAATTTTCTAAATCAGGGACAGAGTAGTGATATCACACAGGTAACACCTATTGATACTTTTATCGATCCCGTTTCAAAAATCAGGGTATCAAATCCAGGTAACCTTATTGACACTGACTTTGAGTATGGTCTTCAGCCTACAAAGTGGGAAACAGTTGAAATTATCAATAACACCCCAGCATTCTTCTCAAAGTCTGGCGACACCACAATTTCTGATATTACTGGCGTAACAACTAATTCTGGCACTAGAGAAATTACAGTTACTACCGCATTTCCTCACTTATTAGACGTTGGTATTCCTATTAGAGTTGCTGGGACTAAATCCTTGACCGCAGATGGCTCATATATTATTAACGCAACTCCAACTCCAACTACTTTTACTTATCTTTCAAGAGCCAACCAGAACGACACAGTTTCTATTTTTGACTTGTATACCTCTATTATTACTGGTGAGTTTTTTCAGGGATCTCAAATTAGTATTTCTGACTCAGAAGGTATTACAACAGACGGTGCTGGCCCAAACTCTACACTAACAGTAAAAACATCAAACAAGCATGGTTTTGGTCCACTAACACCCTTTTATTTTCTTAACCTTAACTCAACCGTTTCTCAAGAATTCGAGTCTCAAAACACAACTTCTCTATCTTTTGATCCAACAAACTCTGCAACAGCTCAAACCTTCGATGGATCCAATACATTAATTCAGACACCCATTGATCTAAGCAATAGTGCTACAACCTCAATTTATGAAAACTCAATTACTTCTACAGATCCCGCTGGATCATCAATTACTATTTCTATTGCAACAGGTGATGAAACAAACTGGTCTGAATTACAATATGGCCAACCTTTGTATCATGATGTAAATATTAGCTCTGGATATTTTCAGTCAAATCCAAGAGGTGTTGTTTTTATTAAAAGTGTGGCAGGTGTTGATGCTACAAACAATACGGCTACTTTTCAGGTAAGTGAAATTCCAGATGGAGACCCCCTTCCAGTTCTTGCAAATATGACTGGTTATTTTAAAATTGCTGATCAGGCAAGAACTTTTGCTGGTAATAACGTTAGTGAACAAACAGAGATTGAAATTTCAATTGAAGTTGGCTCAGAATTTATTTTTGATGGTGGAAATCAGGGATATGACGGCGAGCCAGATAATCCAATTAGTGGTACATCTACCGTCGTTGGATATACAGGAACTACTGTTACTGTTTTTACATCAGAAAGCATACTCGATTATTATGTAGGATCAATGCTAGAATATGTAACAGATGGAACTCCAGCCACTGGACTATCTAATAACACCACATATTTTGTTAGAACTTTTGAAATCGGACAGAGTAATGGCCTATACAATATGACTCTTTCACAATTGCCAGGACCAGAAGAGCCTGCAATTGAGGTATCTGGTGGCTCAGGTAATCAACAATTTAAAAGAGTTGGAGTTTCTTTAGACAAAGATATTGTGCACGTTAAAGACTCAAACTTCCAAGTCGACGATATGCTAGAATACTCTTTCCCCGAAAGCGGCAGATTTGTTTACGACACAGACCAATTAAAGAAGTTTTTCTTTGTTGTTGAGGCATATGATTCTCATAATTATGTTTTGGCAGATGGTGTTGGCTTTAAGTCGCTCCAAGCAACTGGCGGAGATGCAGTTACAACCATTTTTGCCGATTCCAGGTTCTGGACTCTCCATACCTTTACTACAGTTGGAACATCAAACTTTGAAATTACCCAAGAAGGCGAAGAAGATGCGAATGTTGTGGAGGCCTTAGTTGTTGGTGGTGGCGGTGCTGGTGGAAACGGCATGGGTGCGGGCGGCGGCGGCGGCGGTGTTATTGACCTTATTGGAAACCCAATTGCTGTTGCCACAGGAAGCTATTCAGTTGTTGTAGGTAACGGTGGTTTTGGAACTACTTCAAATGTTAGAAGGGGTGGAGAAAACTCTTCCGCTTTTGGGCTGGTAGCCCTCGGCGGCGGTGGAGGCTCCTCTCTTCAGATGTCTAGAGGTGGAGTAACCACTGCTGGCGAAAATGGTGGTTCGGGTGGTGGCTCTGGCTCTACTGATAATGGTGGACCTGGAGGAACTGGCTTGCAGCCAAGTCAGTCTGGAAATGCTGGCATTTATGGATTTGGAAATAACGGTGGAAACGCTCCTGGCGGAGGAAACAACTATCCAGGCGGAGGCGGAGGGGGTTCGGCACAAGCTGGAGAAAGTCCCTCTAATAGTGGTCGACCAGGAGGAAAAGGTGGAGATGGAAGAGTTGTAAATATTGATGGAAACAGCTACCGCTGGGGTGCAGGCGGCGGTGGTGGGTCATACGACAGGGGTCCAGGTGCAGGAGATGGTGGACTTGGAGGAGCTGGTGGAGGCTCAGCAACTTCTGGCCCAGCTGGCAGTGGCACTGGAGGCTCTATCAATTCTGGTCAAAATGGAAGCTCTGGCTCAAACCGCAATGGTGGTAACGCTGGAGCAAACACTGGCTCTGGTGGTGGCGGGGCATCCTGGAGTAGTGCTCGAGGAGGAAATGGCGGATCTGGATTTGTAGCTATTAGGTATCCTCTCACAAATGTTTTGCTTGTAGACGATATTGCCAATAGTCCAAAAACAATTAATGCTACTGGTGGCGATAACTCCTACCTGCTCTCCCAAGGAAACGCACTTTATGTTGTTCATGAGTTTACGACTACAGGAACTAGCACTTTTGACGTTACCAATGCTCCAACTGGAGGAACAAACGAGCTAGAGTATTTGATTGTTGGTGGTGGCGGTGCTGGTGGAAACGGCATGGGGGCTGGCGGTGGAGCTGGCGGTGTTGTTCATAATGTTGGCAGCCCTATTAGCGTATCTGCACAGCCGTACACAATTGTCGTAGGCAATGGAGGTGCTGGAACAAGTTCTGATGTCAGAGTCAATGGTCAAGATTCCAGTGCCTTTGGTTTAACTGCCCTTGGTGGCGGTGGGGCGTCATCACTTCAAATGCAGAGAAGGCAGGGTATTAGAAGTGGTGCAAACGGAGGTTCGGGTGGTGGCTCTGGTGCAAGCGATAGTCCAGGAGGAACTGGAGGAACAGGTTTACAGCCAAGCTCTAGCTCTGGTGGATTTGGAAATAACGGTGGAAACGCTCCTGGCGGAGGAAACAACTATCCAGGCGGCGGCGGTGGAGGATCAGAGCAGGCTGGCCAAAGACCACCGAATAGCAATTCTCGAGGAGGAAAAGGTGGAGACGGTATAGTTGTAAATATTGATGGAAACAGCTACCGCTGGGGTGCAGGCGGCGGTGGTGGATGTTATACGAACTCCAATCCAGCAGGAGCTGGTGGAGCAGGCGGTGGTGGAGGTGGCTCAAGTACAGATGGTGGTGGTGGTGGAGCTGGTGGAACTGGAGGAATTAATAACGGTCAGTCTGGTACGAGAGGTGGCGACCGCAATGGTGGTAACGCTGGAGCAAACACTGGCTCTGGTGGTGGCGGGGCATCCTGGAGTAGTGCTCGAGGAGGAAATGGCGGATCTGGCATCGTAATTATTAGATATAAGGTAGGTCAAATTGAGGACGGAAGGTTTGCTCAATAATGAATCTTATGCGAATTATTAAGGAGCTAACGTGAGCATAAACATTACAGCTGTCGGTGCCGCAGGCACACATTCTTTTAAAAAGGTTTCGGTAAATTCTGAAGACAACTTTATCTATTTTAGAGATTCAGACATTCCGTCAAACATATCAAGCGGCCAAACTTTTATTTATGATGATGGCACTGGTTCTGTAGACGGCATTACCGAAGGCTCCTTGGTTTACGCCCTCATTGAAACAGAGCAGGTTTTAAGATTTACAGATAGCACACTTCTACCTGAAAATAGTATTGATATTTCTGGCTCTGTCGGAGGTAGTTTTACTTTAAATGATCCAATTGTTTTTGACAACAAGCTTAACATTAATATTTCTACACCAAGCAATCAGGCAGTTAAATACTATACCACTGGATCACCTCTAACAGGGTTAACGCCTGGAGAGACTTACTTCTTAAAAAACGTAGCTGCTGACTTTACTGGTACGCAAGCACTATATGAACTAGAAAACGACACTCACACCTTTGCAACATGTGGACAAACTGGTAGACTTGGCCCCACCTCTCAACAAATTCTTGCTGGCTATTCTACTACTTGGCACGGCCAATATTTAAGTCAAGGGTTGTATCAAGGATATCAAGACTGGACAGTGCCAGTGTCTGGTACTTATGAGTTTAATGTTCAGGGTGCAGCAGGTTATGAGGGGGATGGTGCTGGAAACACTGGACGTGGTGCAATTATTCAGGGAAGGGTAAACTTAACCAAGGGCGAAATTATTACCATTGCAGTTGGACAAACAGGCAGTGCTCCTGCAGTTGGAAATACCTATGGAGGCTCTGGGGGCGGAAGCTTTGTTGTAAGAAAGTCTTCTAACGAGCCACTGTTTATTGCTGGTGGCGGATCTTCTGATGCTGGATCTGAAAACGGTAGAGATGGTCAAACAACAAATCGTGGTGGGCTTGGAACTTCTGGCAGACCAGGAGGAGAAGACGGTCAGGGTGGTCCAGCTACAAATCCAACGGCTTCTAGGCTTTCAGATCAAGGTAGGTCTGGTGGTGGTGGTGGTTTCTCTAGCCGAGGAGAAGATGCTGTATTTAGAACATCTACATCATTCTTTGCAACAACTTACGAGCAACCAGGTGGTGGAGCCTTTATTAATGGGCTGCTAGCAGAAGCCGCATCGCAGAATAACAGAAACGGAGGCGATGGAGGATTCGGTGGTGGAGCAGCTGGAAACCAAGAAAATGCACAATCTGGCGGTGGTGGCGGCTATTCTGGTGGTGCTGGTTCTAGGGCAACTAACGGAAACTACGTCGGCGGAGGCGGTGGATCTTTCATCACTAGAAGTGCTAGCAATGTTGCAACTTCGGACGGACAGTATCAAGATTTGCCAACCTTTAACGGTGAAAACATTACAAACCTAAATGCTTTTAATTCCAATCAAGGAACTGTTGCTGTCACTTTGGTCCAAGCCTTTACATCAGGAAACACTGTTCATCCAACAGCGCAAGATGCAGAAAATGGCACTAATGCAATCGCAATTCAGCCAGCTGGAAATTCTTATCACGCCTTTGTGCCAATTAGCCTAGATATTGAAAATGACTATATTTACTTCTCTTCCCCTCATGGATTTTCAAGTGGTCAGGCTATTTCATTTAGTTTTTCTGGAGAGGGGACACCAGATATATCAGAGCAAGCTGTCTATTATGTAAATAGAGTAGACGATTTTACAATCGGATTAATTTATTCTCCTGCAGCTAACTTTACTGTTCCTTCAACAATTTCTACAGACGATATTATTCGAACAGTTGTTGTTAATCTAGACCTAGACTCTCTAAATATTCCTAATCATGGTTTTTCTGTAGATCAGCCCATTCAATACAGTGTGGGTGGTGGCGAACCAATTCAAATAGCTGGAGGAACATTAGAGCAGCCCCTAACCTTAACTGATGGCGAAACATACTATGTTTCTGAAGTTGTTGACGCAGACAATATTAAGCTAAAGGGATCCCTAACTTCACCAACTAGTATAGATTTTATACAGGCGGGAACTGGGACAAGCCACAGCTTTATTTTCTTAACAGTAAACCTAAATCAAAATACTCTATATATTCCTAATCACGGCTTGGTTTCTGGACAGATTGTTCTTTACAACAATAATGGTGGAAATAGCGTGGGCGGTTTGACAGATGGTGAATTCTACTATGTTAGAAGAATTGATGATAGCACCATTGAGCTTTACGATGATCCAAACATTAACACTCTGTCTAACAGAGTTGCCTTAACCAGCACTGGTACTGGCACTCACTCATTGGCAGTAAGGTCCCTTGATTTTGAGTCAGACACAATGATTATTCCTGAACACGGATTTCTTCAGGGAGAAATTGTTGAGTATGATTCAAGAGGACAGGCCGAAATTGCTGGGCTGACAAGTAACGAAACATATTACGTAATTTTTGTTGACGGAGACAACATAAAGCTAGCAGAAACTGCAGAAGATGCTGAAGACAATATTCCAGTAGACTTACAAGACTCTCCACCAGGAGTTGGAACACACATTCTTACTAACCTTGGAAAAACTCCAGACGGAATTTATGAAATTTTAGACATCCCAACTGAAGATACTTTTGAGGTAGAGGCAAGAGGTCAGGTTTCTCAAATTGAAAAATTATTTAATCCTAGGTCCACTGTACTTATTGAACTAGATCAATTGTTTATTCCCTCTCATGGATTCTTAACAGGTACAAAGGTAACTTACTCAAGCGGTATTTCAGGAACTGATATTGGTGGTCTTGTAGATGGGCAGGACTATTATGTGGTTAGCGTAAATCAAGACTACTTTAAACTATCTGAAGAAAGCAGCCCTGGTGCGGGAGATGGCCTGCAAAATGCTTTGGCTGGAGAAACTGTAACATTGACTAATTTTGGTAGTGGGGTTGCTCACAGCGTTACAACAAATCAGCTTAATGGTAGCATTGTCGGATCTGGTAATGTATCTGTAGATGCTGGCTCTGTTTTAGTAAATGGCGTTGGTACTTCCTTCTCTAAAATTCTAAAAGTTGGCGACTCTTTTACTATTTATCCAGATAATCAAGAAAACACCCTTATCTTTGCAGATAGCAATGTTAACACAGCAAACAATAGAATTGAAATATCTCATAGCTTTAACACGGGCGATTTTGTTAGGTTTGATACTGGCGGAGGGGTAGCCCCAACACCGCTAATTAACAGCTATTATTACTATATTGGAGTTGTAGATGCTAACTCAATCCAGCTTTACACATCTCTGGCAGCAGCTCAGGCTGGGGGTAGCAACATTGAATTTAGTAGTACTGGTACTGGTAGCAACTTTAAGTTGACAAACACAATTCCTTCAGGTCCAATTGTTCGTAGAATTACTGCTGTTGGTTCAGACTCTCAGGTAACTGTAGATAGACCATATTCAGCTGGATACAACCAAGCAGCCTATGCCTATCCAACATTTGTATATGTACGACCCTCAGGATATTCTTTACACAGACCGTTCGATGGTGGAGTCGAAATGTCTACTGGCTCTGGAAATTCTTATGCACAAATTATTCGTCAGACTCGTAAATATTTCCGTTATCAGTCTGGTAAAGGCATCCAGACATCTTTTGCTATTAACTTCAAGCCATCAATTGATATTGAAAAAATGGAAAGATTTAGCCCAACCACTATCGAGGTAAAGACTAGAAGGCCACATAATTTGGTTTCAGGTCTATCTATTGAAATAGCTGAGGCAGAAGATTCGAGTGGTGAAGTCAGCAATTTGTATAATGGAATATTCCAGGTAACGGTAATCGATCTTACAACTTTTAGAATTGTTAGCAACTCTCCAGTTCCAGAAGGAGATGAGGCAAAAGCTTACGGATTCCCACAATTCCATGTCCGCTCGTGGACCAATGGAGCAATTCGTTCTGGAATGTTTGATTTCCAAAACGGCATGTTCTTCGAGTTTGATGGTCAAAAGCTTTACTGTGTTCGTAGAAGCTCTACTCAGCAAATGGCTGGCACGGTGTCTGCACTTAGAGGTAGTGAGCTTATCTTTGGAGACAAGACCAAGTTTACTGCTCAGCTAAAAGAGGGCGATAACATTGTTATGCGTGGTCAGACCTATAGAGTAATCGATATTCAAGATGATACAACTCTTTCGGTAAGGCCAGAGTACCGTGGATCAACAGGTCTCGAAATCACCTTCGACCCACAAATACAGGTCGACACAACAACTGATGTGATTGCTTTGGTTAGGCACGGTCTTAGCCAAAACATTCCTGTTATCTATAACTCTATTGACGGCGAAGCCATTGGTGGTCTCGTAAACGGTAGGACCTACTACGCAGATGTAATTAATGCCAACTCAATTCGTCTATTGCCCACACCTAATGCTCCTACACCTGTAAATCTTTCCAGTCAAGGTACAACGAATTTGCACTCATTTGTGCCAGCTAAGTCAGGCATTATCGTAACCAAGACAGTTGACACCAAGGTGCCACAAGAAGAGTGGAACATTGACACTTGTGATGGAAATGGACCTAGTGGTTATAATCTCGATCTATCAAGAATTCAAATGTGCTACATGGACTACTCTTGGTATGGTGCTGGTAAAATTAGGTTCGGATTCAAGACTAATGATGGTCTCGTAAGATACGTTCACGAATTTAAGCACAATAACATCCTGTTTGAATCTTATTTCCGCTCTGGTAATCTTCCAGCACGCTATGAGGTTTCTACTGGACTCAATCCAACCTATATCCCATCTCTATTCCACTGGGGGACATCAGTTATTATGGACGGTACCTTTGATGATGACCGAGGATACTTGTTCACCGAAGGTAGCCAGACACTCAGTGTGGAAGGCACTACAGCTAAATCATTTGCTTCTAACGGAATCAACCTTGAAACAGACCTATTCACAGTTTTGACTCACGGTTTTAAAACAGGAGATGTGGTCGAATTCCAATCTATTGCTGCAGATGGTTTGCCTGGTTTGGATGCACAAAATCCAACAACTGAGATCGTAGGAAATCAGGAATTTGCAACACTAACCAACAACGCAAAATATAAGGTATTTGTAAACTCTACAGACCTTATCCATCTAACGCCAGAAAATGCAACAATTACTGTTGGTGCAAATTTTGCTCAGTCTGGAACTACAGTTACGGTTACTACCGCTCAGCCACACGGCATTCCAGTATCAAGCAACAATGTTGGAATTTACAATATTGGAATTACTGCACTCGGCCTTGACAATGACTACTATGTAGGGCCAGTAACTGTAACAGGTCCTCAAGACGGAACTTCTACTACCTTTGAATTCACTGCCGACAGTAGTGCTACTGTTTCATCTACAGCATCTACCACAGCAGCAATTTCTGAGGTGCTAAACTTTACTTCACAAGGTAACGTTCAGTACACCTACTTCCTGTATCCAGAAGGATCTCTAAACAATACTACTGGGCCAAACTTCCAGCCACTCATTTCGCTAAGGCTGTCGCCATCAGCAGACTCTGGTCTAACTGGTAAACTTGGCGATAGAGATATTATTAACCGAATGCAGGTACGTATGCAAGAAATTGGTATTTCAACAGATGAATTGGTAGAGGTTAAGCTAATTCTTAATGGACGACTTAATAACCTAGGATTTACTCCAGTGGCCCCGCCATCCCTAGTTGAGCTGGTTGAGCATACCCCGCAGGACACCATTTCTGGTGGTGTTCAGGTCTATAACTTCCAGGCTGAGGGTGGCTCAACTACGACACTAGATATCGATACTCTATTTGAGCTTTCAAACTCAATTCTAGGTGGAGACAATATCTTCCCAGATGGTCCAGACATTTTGACGGTATGTATATCACGTCTAACTGGAAATTCAACCCGTACATCCGCAAAGCTAACATGGACTGAAGCCCAGGCTTAATATAGTTTTATTTGTGATAAAATTATATATATGGTCAATCCACTTAATCTCTATGCCACGAAAGTTTTTGCAGAACAGCCACTGGCAGTTTGGGCATTAGACGATACCGCCAACTATATTTCTTTTTTGTCGGATACAGATCAAGATTTAAACAATTGGACATCAACTGGTGTCACTAGTGTAGTAGATGCTACAGATGAAAATGTTTTCACGCTTGCCCCACCAGCCGCACCACTGCCTTCTGTAAATCAAAACGGCATTATCGCAGATGCTACAAATAATGGCCTTGTTACTTTCACTAGTCCTTTCCAGCTGAATCCCGCCGATATCTCTCCCGACATTAAAACTTTTGCGTTTAACATGTACCTGTATTCCTACTCTAAAATTATTGATTTTAGAATCGGGTACAGATATACCGATCCAGGCAATTCACAAGTCTATGAAGTAATTAAGGCAGCAACAACAAGTACAACGTTGGCCTGGGTATCA
>Ga0102945_1000641_pt1 | contig 10414 bp, 9 predicted proteins | sample SalPonred_H2O_MG_FD_78207 | JGI IMG/M metagenome (GOLD analysis project Ga0102945, IMG submission 78207) | Salt pond water microbial communities from South San Francisco under conditions of wetland restoration - Salt Pond MetaG R2_restored_H2O_MG ...
CATTCCCATGGTTGTCGATGGCGATTGGCCTCCGGACATCCACCTGATGATCGGCGAGAACCTGCCTGCGCCAGTCCTAGAGGAGTTCGCAGAGTGGACCTACACGACCTTCAACGGCGATGTCGCGCACATCCCGCTGCGCCACAAAGCGGCGGTCCTCAGCAAACTGGAGCAGTTGGGCCATACCCACAGGGAAGACAACCGAGTGTTCGAACTCATTCACGAGTTCTAGGCACCCGTGGCATTTGAATCGGACGATGGACTCAAGCAAGGCAAGTCTTGGAGCTCAGCGATTTCTGATCGGTCGGATGAGACCGTCTTGTGTTGCAGATTGCCTGATACCGATCGGCCCACGGCGGCGGCTGGAACGCCAATCAACTTGTCTGGAATCTATGTGGAAAGTCTCCGTTTTGTGGACTACGTTTATCTGACTAAAGCGGTTGACTTGCGTTGCGCTAAGTGTACGGGGAGATCAAATGACCACGATCGCCATCGGGCCACTTGTCCTACACACCAACAACGTTGGATGGCAGCCTTCCAAAGCGTCGGCCTTCGCACAAGGGGAATCTCTCGGCAAGGCCTACCCTGCCACAGTCACTGGCCCGGGCGGACTCGAGATAGATATCGAACTGTTCATGTCATTAGACGGTGAAGGAATGGTCCACTGCCCAAACCCGGCAACTGTGCCGGCTGACTACACCCGTCTTGCACATGGGGCTCGTCTGGGCGTCTATATCGATTCCGATGGCCACTGGACTGTCAGGCAGTTGCGGCTCCTGCGGTTTTCAGCTTCGGAACGTTGGGGAAATCCAACGAAGACGACTCTCGATGAACTGGATGGTTTGTTGGGTGGTTCGGTCAAGGAACTCATGAGTTCTCTTGGTGCTATCGAAGTGGGTCCGAAGTCGGTTGTTCTAGGTACGAGGGGAGACGATTTGGCGATGCGCTGGTTTTCCGACGAAGGTCCGAAACTGCCGTTGAGCGCCTATGTGCTGACTCGGGTGCTCCCCATCTATCAGGCACTCAACTGACTGCCATGTCTGCGCAAACGAATCCGTACCCAGTCATTCTGCCGGAGTCGCTCAAGCTCGGGCACTTAGTGGCGGCACTAGGCACATTCGTGAAAGCGACAGCCTGGGAATTGGGAGAGCGCTTCAACTCTGCGCTTGCCCCCAAGTATGGCCCTGATTGGTTGTACGACCACTTCCACGACAAGTACACCCCAAACCTGCATGATCCTGATTTCGTCATACAGCGACATCCACAGGACTCCATTCTGTGGGAAGCGCTCCCTCCATACAGTTGGGATCTCCAGGAGCGATTCAAACGTGCGCGGTGGACTCGAAATCGCTGGGAGCACGCTGCAGCTGAACAGAATATGAACTCCTTCATTAATGGCGTCGACCAGATCAAACGTCTCGCGGAACCACTGGGTCTTGGCACGCGCGACTACGCACCTGAGCTGCTCGCTCGAGTCAAGACACTCCAGATCTCGGGTGGAGTCCTGCCACCTTCAGATCTAGAGCTCGAACTTGAGCGACAGAGACAGGAGGCGCAAGAGGCTAGGGATGCAGCAGCCCATGCTGTGCGGGCAGCGACCGCCGCTGTTGCTGATGCCCGAGCAATGGGAAAGGTGGCTGAAGAGGCGGCGCAAGCCAAGGCTGAAGCCGAGCAGCAGGCACTGCACGCAGAAGCCGAAATCCGGCGCCTCGAAGACGAATTACGTCATGCGGCCAAGGCAAGCCGCGTAGCGCTTGAGGAGCCAGCCGACGTCCTCCATGCTGGACAACCGTGGGGGGATCTTCCGCTGGGTGCACGAACGCTGTCCCTTAAGGCGAACATGATTGATCTCATGGACCAGACAACGCAGACGCTCCTCTCGGAACAAGTCGGTGAGGTTGCTATTCAGGCGGCCGGAAAATGGTTGGCGTTCATGCCGGCAGGCGGGCGCGTCCATTTGACACCCGCGGGTCACGCGGCTGCTTACGTCGGTGGCCAATACATTTACCTGGGTCGGCTTGATGTAGACGCGGAACAGGCGACCTAGATCGGTGCCAGCATCAAGCGTTGGAGTCTCAGGGCTCACCCTGGAGGAGCGAGCTCTGATTCCTACGGAAGGCAACGATCGTCAAGCTTGGTGAGCACTGAACTCTGAAAGTACCTACCGCTCTCATTCAATCGGGAATTTCCTTGACAAGATCAAGTCAGCCAGGTCCCAAAGAACCCCTGTCGAGCAATCTATCAATGTGGGGGGATCTACGTAGAAGTTGAAGTTGTCCTCCCAGAGATCACCGCTCTTATTCCAGTTCGGCAAGCCTTCAATGCGGGGTACAACGGGAATGCGTTCATCCATTTCGTCAATTGTCACTTGGTCCATGTTGTTGACGAAGTAATGGTGCACCAGATCACACCGCCATTCATCATTGAGAGAGTGCAATACACTGGCTAACTCGATGGCAACAGCCAAAAGATTACGATCACCAGGATCTTCGAATTGGTTCAGAAACTCGCTCTCCAACCGCATGGTCTCCAAGCGGTTCACAATGAACAAGTCCGTGGGCTCATGATCTTCAGGCCAGTCTGGATCCCGGGAGTAGTCCTTGTCTTCCACGAGGGCGGGATCTCGTGGTGGTGCTTGATACCCGAGTTCCTGCAAAGCTTTGCGGACTTCTCGACCAATCATGGAGGCCACTAGAAAGCCGTGGGATAGGTATTGATATTCATCCGCCCACGCAAGCCACGAGATCGTCTTCGCCTTCTCGGGATGATCCCAGTCAAGAGTTGTCTCGTCCAATTCCGTCTCGACTCTTGCCCTGATCGCTCCATGCCACGCGAGTGTCGCTTCAAGGCTTGGGACGGAGAGCAGCCTCTCGTCACTGAATGACTCAGTCTCGGGCCTCAAGCGGAAATACCTGTCAGGTTGAGACTCATCCATTCCTTGGCCCTCTTCAGTAGATCAATGCATGCGGACTCGCAGTGCCAGAGTGCTACAGCCTGGCAGGCCTGAGACTAGTGGCTGGTGGAGAACGCAGCTGGCGCCCCAGGGAGCCTGGACGCCAGTGGGCGTCAGAGGCGGCTTAGGTCAGGCGCACTTCAGTCGTTTGTTTTGCCGAGGCGGACGGTTCGGGTGCGACTTGGCGAGTCTGATCCCTGGAAGTGGAATCATGGGACTGAACCTTCGTGGGCTATTGCCCGTGCGGAGCGAACCGGAATCCGCCTGCGAGTGGTTCGTAGCCGTACCCAACCTCTTTCTGCATGCTGTAGCCTCTAGTGCGTCTTAATGGATGGCGTACGGGGGAAACTGGACATGTTTCTGGATTGGCATTGGCTGCCGAAACAGTTCGGCTTTGCCGATGGTGGATCGTATTCTCGGCTCCTTGATGCTCAGGCGCCTGTCCATGATTTGGTAGCCCGTGAAGTCACGCAAAACTCTTGGGATGCCGCCCAACGGCATCGGGCCCGGCTAGCAGCCCAGTCTGGCAGTCACCATAAGCCTCCTAGATTTAGGTTGATCTACGACTTCAAGTCGGTCAATGGGTCGGAACGGGAGGATCTCCTAAGCGCCCTGCGCATTGACCAGTTGCGCAGTCGACTGTCTGGCGTCGGCCATAAGGCGTTGGGCTTTCAGCCGGGGGCAACGGTGTTGGACTCTGGTGACGCGTCGGAAGCCTTGCGACTCCTGTACATCAACGACTACGGAGCAACAGGACTGCAAGGAGACCCAGTCGGAGACGAATATGACGAGTCTGACTTCTACAGAGCTTTCGGACAAATTGGGGGAAATGACCGAGGAGAGGGTGGGGGATCCTTCGGGTTTGGCAAGGCCGCCTTCATTAAGGCGTCGCGGATTCGATGCGTGATTGCCTACTCAAGTTTCTTACCGACCGACTCTGACAGTGTAACGAGGCGACTCTGGGGGTTCGTTTATTGGAAGGGACACAAACGAGAATCCGGCATCGCCCAGTTGGGACAGTTGGTTCAGGACGCTGAGGGGCTATCCAGGCCGCTGACGGATGACGCGGCGGACCTGGTGGCTGAGAGCCTTGGCTTCTCAAAGCGCAACGCACACTCCCCAGAGGAATCTGGCACGAGTCTCCTAATTGTTGATCACGTACTCGAAGCAGAGACTTTGGTGTCCTCCCTCAGCAAGTATTGGTGGCCTGCACTTGAAGAGTTCCAAGGATCTTTTGACGTTCAGGTTCGCAGCGATGACAGAATTTTGCGCCCAAAGCCAAGGCAGGATTCACCACATCTACTTCCCTATTTGCGAGCGTATGAGATCGCGCAAGACCCAAACGCGCAATTAATGAAGCACGAGATGAAACCAACGCTCCAAAAACTAGATTCCGGATTAAAACTTGGAGATATGGCGCTTGTCAAAGGGGAGCCTGAGCAAGCGGAGTACCACAATGATGGAAGCTTCGCGCACGTAGCCCTAATCAGAAAGCCACGCATGGTGGTCGAATACGAGGAATTCCCCGGATCAACACCGAATACCACGATCTGCGGGGTCTTCGTAGCTAGCAGTGAAGCGGATCAGCCGCTCAGGATGACCGAGCCAGCCAGTCACAACGAGTGGAGCCCGGACATTGAGGAGAGTTACGGTGAGGGGTGGGAGGAAGCGAGGCAGGCCGCCGCTGCAGTCCATGAGCGGATTCGGCGGCACGTCCGCAAGTTTCAGAAAGAGCTGCGCGGCAATCAAACTAGGCATCGGGACCCTCTAACGGTCGCTAACGAGATTTTGGCGTCGATATTTCCCGACAAGCAGCCAAGAAGGGACCCGGGTGCACGGAAGAGGAAGACCAAGAATAGAGCGAAGACAAAGAAGCAACCGGGCTTCTACGTGTCGAGCCGGGTAGATCGAGTTCTAAGAATCGAGCAACCGGGATACGTCAGTGTTGCCGAGACTTGGTCTGTGCACATTGCCGAATCTGCACCGGAGGAAGTGACGTTTCAATTGCACCCGCGGGTGTGGGTTCTAGTTGATGGACGCGATACCGAAGCCAATGATCGACTAGCGTTTTCAACAATCACTGCGACCTGCGCGCATGTGCAGGATTCGGATTCGGGCATTCGCTGCACGGCGCGAGCAGGAGAGTCGTTTGAGGTGTCCTTCATAACCCAACCGTATGACGAAAACTGGACGACCAAGTCGGACCTTCGCATCGTACGCTCTGGTGGGGCGGGTGAAGAGAATTGACTTTGTCTTCCAATGACGAGGCACTACGTCCATACGATGGTGTTGACGCCTTTGACGATACGTTGGATGACTTGGCTATCCAAGTCAAGAACCAACGAGTGTGGGTGGATGACGGCGATCTTGAATTGAGTCGTGAGGACTTCAATCCCCTGTCCCTTGTCTTTCGTTGGCCGCTGGAACTACAGGCTTCGCGAGAGACGCTGGAGCATAAGCTGGAGAAGGCAGACCTGAAGGCAAGCGAGGTGAGTCTAGTTGGGCTTGTACGTTCGAGCATTTCCAAGCAGATTAGGAGGTTCTACGACAAGTCGTTGGCGGACTTGCTCGAATGCGAGGGTGAGTCGGATTACGAAATTGACATGTCGTGTCGTCCCCGTGCACTCCCAACGCACTCGGTTGATGTCGAATTCTTCTTGCTTCTTAATCAGACCAAGGAAAGGCGTGGGCTCTACCCCTTCATGAAGGGAACCTGGCTATGCAGCAAGACCTTTACCGTGAAGACGAATATCGGAACACGTTTCAATTTTGAATGGTTGCCTCTGGACGCGGAACAACGACAGGAATTGGGCGCAGCAGTTGGATCATCAATCTTCATCACGAATCTGTTATCTATGCGTGAGGCCGAAGACTTTGGTGACTGTGTTGATGCTTACATGGACGTTGACATCAAGCGCTTCCTAGGGGAAGAGGGCAAGTCAGCTATTTCCATATTGACGCAGACGATGTTTACCGGTGAAGTCCTGTCTTCGGCCTGCGAAAAAGCCTTTCGTGAAATCCGAGAGTCGTCATCCGAAACCTCATGGGCGGATGTGTCCGAAACACCCGTCTTGGGGCAGTTCATAGAGACGATTGCAGCCGATGGAAAGCACTCGGGAGGAGAGGTTACTGCGGAGCAGGTCTTCAATGAGTTCCTCGAAAGGCCCGAGAAGATCCGGGATGCGGTAGATGATCTTCTCAAGGTCAAATCCCTCATTCTCGCAGCAGGTGCATCGACCTCAATCAATGGACACGATGAATGACTGAATACCCGGTTACGACGTTGCGACAGGCCCAGCAGTACATGAATGCTGTCCAAGGGGGCAAGAAGTCGGAAGTCGACGTCACCCCCTACGTCGGTCAACGTGGTGAGGGAGACGGTGGAGTTGAGGACGCCGTCCGAGGGCTAGCAGAGGATCTTGAAGACTACAGCGATGAATTTGCGAAGTCGTCGTTTGATTCACACGCACGATCGATCGTGCACCGGAATCTGACTGAATTAGACGATGAAGTTCTGGTGGATGGAGACTTTTGGCGCTACCTCAGCAGTGTTCGCTTCCACTACATCGTTGCGGCGCGGCATCCAAAGTCCAGCAAGTCCCGCGCTGCGAATGGGATTGATGGCAACTGGAAGAACTATGGCGCCTACAATACGTCCGTTGTAGAAAGTCTTTTCTATCGCCTGTACGTCGGAGCTGACTCAACGTATCTGGACGGTGGGGAAGGGGATCCATACGATCTGTCTTACGCCGCAGACGTTGACTTGTGGCAAGCGCATATCGTTCGCGTATTGTCTGGAGATAACCCCACGTACGCACGGAACCTGGTCAAGTGGTTCTTGAACCGAGAGGCCTTTTATGCTTCACCCGCGGTTCAGCCGCTGACGGCAGGGTTCCCCTCGCTCCAAAATCCGAAGACGGATCACTTGCGTGACTTGGTCAAGCGCGTCAGACGCTTAAGATCAAACCTAATTCATGAAATCCTTGACGATGAGGAAATGTACGACATGTTCGAACAAGAGGCGCGAGAGAGCCTCTTGGCAATTGACTCGTGGGGCAGGCCTAAAGACTGAGCCCTCCGCGTTGCGCCGGTCTTCTTGTGAGCCTTGAATCGGGGCCGCCACTGTGCGTTGCGAGATCCATCTGGGTGGCTCGAATTCAGAATCTCGGCTGCGAGTTCTGCCCTACACTTCAATTGTGACTACCCCTCTGTTCCCCTACGTGACTGGCAAGCAGATATCAATTGAGTACGAAGAGGCTCGCGAGATGAGTCTTCGGAGAAGAATCCAATTCCCCTCAGGTCGCAGATTCGAGTCGCGTATGTTCGCTGAATTGAACGCATCGGGGGATACGTGGGATCGTTGGTGGAAGTCCTTCCTTAATGGTTCGTCATCTCGCTTTCTTGGAGGAAGGACACGCCCACTGAGGGTCGTTGATCTCTTTTCGAGCGTTGGCGGATTAAGCCTTGGAGTCAGGGAAGCGGCCAAAGCGCTTGGTTTTGGATTCGCAACGCAGATGGCCGTTGACTTAGATGATGATGCTCTGGCGACTTACTCGGTGAACTTCTCTCCAAACAAGACCGTCAACGCCAGTGTACGATCACTGATTGATTATAGTGTGAATGCGTCCCGGGGCGATGCGTGGTTTGAAGAAGAGCCGACAGCCATCCGTGACGCGAGTGACCTCACCGGCATTGACCTCATTATTGGAGGACCACCGTGTCAAGGGCACTCAAGCCTCAATAACCACACTCGTGGTGACGATGTTAGGAACGATCTGTATTTGACGCTCCCGGCCATGGCCGTCGCACTCAAGGCGAAGGCTCTCATTGTAGAGAATGTGCCGCGCGTGGTGCATGACGCTAGGGAGGTGGTCGACTCAAGTATCCACTTGTTGGAAAGGGCTGGCTACGCTGTGGTTAGCGGGACACTATCGGCGGACGCCTTGGGCTGGCCTCAGACGCGATCTCGACACTTCCTTATTGCGTCACGGACTGGCGTTCTGAGGTCACCTGACCAGGTTGCTGATGAACTTGGTCGTCCAGCAGCGTCAATCTTCTGGGCAATTGAAGGCCTCGAAGATGATCCTCCCGGTGATGAAGTAATGCGTTCAACCCCGCGAATGAGCGATGAGAACATAGATCGAGTCAAATGGCTATTCGAGAACGAAAAGTACGATCTGGAGAACCATATGCGCCCGGCCTGTCACCGAGACGGTCACACCTACCCTTCTGTTTACGGGAGGCTTCATCCTGACCGTCCTGCACCAACCATTACGACTGGGTTCCAAACTCCTGGGCGAGGTCGGTTTGTTCACCCAACTCGTCAAAGGGTGTTGACTGCGCGGGAGGCCGCCCGCATTCAGGGCTTTCCCGACTCGTTCGAGTTCTCTTGTGCGACCGGCGACGTCACCCGGTCCATGCTACAGAAGTGGATCGGTGATGCTGTGCCGTCGATACTCGGCTTCACCGCGGGGCTGATAGCGCTTGAATCTCTGGTCTAGTCGTGCGCTCCAAAGATACAAAGCCGGAACTCTTGCTCCGTAAGGCTCTATCGGAGCTAGGTCACAGGTATCGAATTCATGTTTCGACTCTCCCAGGAACGCCTGACATCGTCTTTCATAGGAAGAAGGTGGCGGTGTTCGTGCACGGTTGTTACTGGCATCGGCACTCCAAGTGCGTTGGAGCCCGGCTCAGAGCGGCATCTACCCCAGAGCAGGTCAAACGATTTAATCAGACTGTAAATCGTGATCAGATGACGAAGGGCGTTCTTCAGGCACAAGGCTGGAGAGTGCACGTTGCCTGGGAGTGCGAAATTCACAAGAGTGCTATGGGTGAAGCGATTCGGATTGAGCGAGTGTTGGCCGAGAGGTGCTGATTCGTAGCGCTGCATTTGTCCTCGTATTGACGTTACGGCCCCATGAACAATGATGAGACTCGCGCCAGGTCACAGCGCACTGTCGGGGGCAGATTTTGATGACTCGTCGAAATCCTGAAATGCGCATACAAATTCGTGGAGGGATGTGCCCGCAGGAGGTTGTTGCGGTTTGACTAACATCAAAATGTTGAACAATAGGGGCCGTGATTCCAAGCCCGAGCTAGCGGTTCGCCGCATTGTCCATGCTGCTGGTTTGCGGTATCGCGTTTCGGCACGTCCGCTCGCGCACATACCTCGGACCGCGGATCTTGTTTTTCGGCCCTCTCGAGTTGCGGTGTTCATTGATGGGTGTTTCTGGCATTCATGTCCCGTCCACGCCAGTACCCCCAAGTCGAATACGAGTTACTGGACGCCCAAGCTTGAACGAAACATGGAACGGGATACTGAGACAAATCAGCTGCTCATAACAGCGGGTTGGCTTCCTCTAAGGTTTTGGGAACACGAAAATGCTGAAATGGCTGCGGCGACAGTCATTCGCGCAGTTATGGATCGACGCTGAGCTCGCTGCTCAGGCGATCGCATGGATCGTAAAATCGCTGAGGTCGCGATCGTTGATCAACCTAGTCGATCATCGCTGGAGTGCCTACTGCGAAGGCTCGCTGATGCATCCCTGTTGCAGCGTCGCTAGAGCGCGTGGCCTGCCCCTGTTTTGGGTCGGGCCTGATTAGGAGCCAGTCGGGTCTGGTGCAGGTGCAACTGGATCAATTGCCGGTACCCGCTTGCTGGAGACCTTGCGAACCCTTGGGTTGGCGCACAAGCACAATAGGGGGTGTCACACCGGCGATGGTGGCCTCTTCGAAGTGGTATCTGGGTCACCCGATCGCCGACTAGGCAGCGGTTACTCGTTTGACCGCATGCCTGCCCACGTGAACGCGGGGTGTGTGTTTCCATGGGTGGCCTATGCGTATTGCTCGGGTGGTCGTCACGGTTGTTGGTGCCTCGCTGTTCCTTGCCTCGTGCGGTGGTGGTGAGGAATCGAGTGCGCCGTCGCCGGCGTCCTCGCCGAGTGTTTCGCCTACTGCCGAGCGTTCTGTTGAGCCGTCACCTACCGATACCGCTGAGCCAGAGCCTGCGCGTGAGGTGACGTTCACTCCAGTGGATCCGGGGATGCTGGGCATGCATGTGGCCGGGGCGCAGGAAGGGGAGTGGCCATCGGATCGGGTGCCGGTGGAGTCCTTCCGCTTGTGGGACACGGGGACCTCGTGGTTGCAGATCGAGGCGAATCGCGGGCGGTATGACTGGCGGTTGTTGGATCGGGCGCTGGAGACGTCGTCGTCGGCGGGTGTCGAAGGCGTCCTGATGGTGCTGGGACCCACGCCAGTATGGAATGCCAGCACCACGCGGGGCGTGCAGTATCCGGTGCCGGGGGCGGCGTCGGTGCCGAGGTCCTTCGCTGCGTGGGATGAGTTCATCGAGGCGGTGGTGGATCGGTATGCCGGGCAGATCACGGCGTACCAGATCTGGAACGAAGCGTCCTTGAAGATGTTCTGGCGGGGGAGCCCGGAGCAGATGGCCGAGCTGACCGA
>Ga0102945_1000642_pt1 | contig 10414 bp, 9 predicted proteins | sample SalPonred_H2O_MG_FD_78207 | JGI IMG/M metagenome (GOLD analysis project Ga0102945, IMG submission 78207) | Salt pond water microbial communities from South San Francisco under conditions of wetland restoration - Salt Pond MetaG R2_restored_H2O_MG ...
ATGGTGGACGCGTTAGACGCAACCCAGCCGGACGTACTCATCCACATGGCCGCTCAACCCCTTGTTCGTGAGTCGTATAGAAGCCCCCGGTTGACGTTGGAAACCAACGTTTTGGGGACGCTCAATGTACTTGAGGCTGCAGGCCAGGCCTCTTCGTTAGGGGCTCACCTGGTTGTGACGACTGACAAGGTGTACCGAAACGTCAACCGAGAGACTGGGTACGGCGAAGATGAACCGCTGGGGGGTGTTGATCCGTACAGCGCCTCGAAAGCTATGGCTGATCTGCTCACCCAATCATGGATCACGAGTTTTCCTGGTCCAAGGACTGCGATTGCACGAGGGGGAAATGTAATTGGTGGTGGCGATTTTGGTCATGAACGCCTCATTCCAGATCTCGTAGAGTCGCTGAGGAGCGGTAGAGCGATCCAGTTGCGCCACCCCTCTGCTGTTCGCCCTTGGCAGCATGTGCTGGACTGCTTGTCGGGCTATCTGTTCATTGTGGAAGACATGCTGGACGAGACAGCCGCGCATCGAAGTGAAAATGTTTGGAATATCGGTCCCGAACAAGACAGTCTTCGAACAGTGGGTGAGGTCGCTGGACTCGTGGCTAGCGAGTGGGGGATGCCTTTGAACTGTGACGTCGACCCGACTTCGCAAATGCCGGAAGCCGAGTTACTGGTGCTGGATGTATCGCGAGTAAACGAGTTGCTTGGTTGGCGAAACCGAATCGGTTTTGAAGAGGCGGTCCGCCTTACATGTGACTGGTACCAGGAAGTAGAAAGAGGACAGAGCCCGAGGTCCGTCACCATGAAGCAAATCGAGAATTTCACGTTCGAAGAAGCAGGATTTATGAGCGGATTGTGAACGAGTATTACAAGATTTCAGAGTGCGCTCACGTAAACCCGTGTCGCCAGACCTCTTCTTTTTCGCGATAGGCACCTCAGTTTTGCCGACCTTCCATTGGCCGGGAGCGCTCGTCAGACTGGGCATGGGTAAGCGTTTCGCTAGGCAGGTCCGTGCGCAGCGTGTTGTGGTTGCTTGTGCCCGACTGAACCTTTTCCTAAATGCCTTTGGGCATTCATTCCGACGACCTCCGATGCGATTCAGGCAGGGTACGAAGCGCTGGAAGACCCACACCCGTGCGGGTTAGACAATCCTTATCGAACCAAACTCAGCCAAGGCCCACCCAATTGACTTGCACAGCCAGGTACCGTCGTTGGGTAGTTTGTAAGACCATGCGGGCACCACTAGTGCCATACTTGCGCGAATGAAGGTGACCCTCGTCCTTAGCTTTGTTTATGAGATGCATGATCAACGCTTGCTCGTGGATTCGATTGCAGCTCAGAGCAAATGTGGATTGGTTGGCGAGACGAAGTATGGCCTATTCAGTTAGGACCGTGGGTCTTCCAAGGGAAACCCCTGTGCTTGATAGCGCCGGCGACTTGTTGCTTCGCTGCGTTGGCGAAGTTGCGAACTCCGTGGTTACTCAGACTAGTGCCCGGGACGCAGATCTGACGATCATTCACCCGTACCATTTCCCCTTCACCTCCACCGCGGCAGGTTCAGCACTTGAGTCAATCGGCAGGCTGGCCCCGATTGAGTCCAACCCGGACGCTCTTCTTAGACGAATCTATGGGATTCCTGCAAAGTCCGCGATCCTTGCAGTCTCGCATGAGAATCTTGACAGACGTCCCTGGCAGGCCTTTGGCAATTTGATTCGAAAAGGTAGTGTTCCGCGACTGACTTTTTGGCCGCACGAGATTGATCCAGGAGGGTTTCGCTTTCCCTACTGGTGGAACTATGTGGATTGGCCCGAATTGCCGCGATCCTTTTCCGCCGTGCGGAATAACTTTGGTCGGCTCTACAACCTCACAGAACTAATCGAACCTCAAATCGTCAAATCTGAATTGGATAGACGACAGAACAGAGCCGTTTGGCTGACACGGCATCGTGATTTTCCACGCGAGCCTATTCACATTGAGTTGGAAAAATCTGTGCCTGTTGATGTGGTTGGTAATCTCGCTTTTGGTCAGAAGGCGCAAGTGCTGAGTCGCTACCGCTACTGTGTTGTGACGGAGAACTCCACCGGATATGGCTATGAAACAGAGAAATTGCCGGATGCCAAGTCTGCTGGGTGCATACCAATAGGGCATGTCCCGAATCCGCTCGGTGATTTTAACGCTCGCTCAGCCTATTTTCGTCCCCCGGAAGAGTTACCCGATGTTCTGCCACCCATGCTGAATGAGCGACCGTTGCTTTCGGGGCTATTGGACTATCTCTCCCTGGTTCTTGACAGGCAGAGGTGAGTTTGACATTCGCCACAAGGCAATGCCATCTAGGTCCCGTGGCAAGTTAGAGAGTCCGATGTTCGAAACGGGCTTCGTCCGACAGCAGTAAATCATGCGGACGTGGTGACAGGTGCGAGGGAGCCTTAGAATATGCAGGCTGACGGTAAGGGCAACGGAACCCATGCTTGCTCTGCACCGCCAGGTGCCTGGAAGGGGAGCGGATCGAGTGAGAGCGACTGAAAGCCCAGAGTGGTCCGGAGCTGACCGCATGGCTGAGGAGTTGGCCAAACGGGGAGTTAGAGCCCTCTTCTGCATAACCGGCGCAGGGAATCTTGCCCTTGTAGATGCGCTCGAGCGCCGAGGTGATGTTGAAATAATCTACTGTCACCATGAGCAGGCTGTTGTTATGGCAGCCCAGGGATACGCTCGTCTCTCGGGTGAAGTAGGCGTTGCGCTAGTTACAACTGGTGGAGGAGCAGCTAACGCATTCACCGGGGTTCTTAGTGCAAACCTGGACTCAGTTCCAATCCTGGTTGTGAGTGGTAACGAAAGCTCCTACCACTGCATCGGCATGGCTCAGTTCAGGGCGTATGGCGTCCAAGGTTTCGACAGCGTTAGTGCTCTCCGTCCGGTAACGAAGATGGCTTCGCGAATCATGTCCGATGAAGAGATAGTTTATTTGCTGCAGCGTTCATGGACAGCGGCTTCTACCGGCAGAAAGGGAGTGTCCTTCTTGGACTTCCCGATGGACATTCAAAGGATGGCGGTTGATCGGACAGCCCCGCAAACTGACGGCCAGGACCATCAGGAGGCGAGAGTCTCGGGTCGCTTTGATTCAGCCAGCGTTTCCTCTTGTGCCAAATCTCTTGTTGAAGCGAAGAGACCGATGCTCTACTTGGGGAATGGAGTCCGCGACGTAGAGGCGCTTACTGTGCTGCGGAGCATTATTGACAGGCTCCAGTTACCTTTCTTTCTCTCGTGGTCCGCTGTCGACTTGATTGAAGATGAACATCCCCTCAATATGGGACGCGTTGGTATTTACGGTGATCGCGCGGCTAACCTCTTGCTTCAAAAGTGTGACTTTCTTTTATGCATTGGCACTCGATTGGCGATTCCCCAAACCGGATACGACAAGGACGATTTTGCGCGTAGAGCCGAGCGGTGGGTCGTCGACGTAGACGTCACGGAGCTCTCGAAATTTAGTCACCGTGGCTGGCAGACCGTTGCCTCTAGTGCGGAATTGTTCGGTCGTGAACTTGATTCCACGCTCGAGGCGCTTGACTCTCCGACAACCGAATCATGGGTCACGGAATGCAACCGAGTGTGGGAGAAACTGCAGCGGGAAGACCAGGTCGGGCCAAAACCACAACCTGACAGCGGCTACGTCCACTCCAGTGACGCCATAGAGGTCCTTAACTCACTGCTGCCAAGTTCGGCGGTTGTCGTGACGGACGTCGGAGCTGGTCTGCTATCTGGGCATTACTCTATTCGAATCAAGCCAGGGCAACGCATGTTTACATCTCAGGGCCTTGGGGAAATGGGTTTCGGTCTACCGGGTGCAATCGGTGCATACTTTGCCGACAAGTCACGGCCAGTGTTCTGCCTCAACACCGATGGTGCCCTGATGTTCAATCTTCAGGAGTTGGCCACCGTTCAGGCTCACCGGATACCGCTCAGGCTCTTTGTGTTCAATAACGGCGGGTACGGCATGATAAAGATTTCTCAGGACAACCTCTTCGATTCACGCCACGCAGGTATCAGTCCCGCCACAGGTGTGGGGTTTCCGGATTTTGGCGAACTAGCCAAAGTGTTTGGCATGACTCATTTTCGCATAACCTCACCCGATCAACTGACGCAGTCACTTCGTGAGTACGAGCATTCGTCCAACGCACTGATGTTTGAGGTCATGATGTCCCCGGAACAACAGTACCTTCCTCGTCTGGCTACGCGCAGAGTTGCTGATGGTTCGCTGTCGTCACCGCCGCTCGAAGATCTTGATCCGCCACTTCAGGTGAGTGAAATCGAAGACTTCCTCGGCTACCCAGCGCAAGAAGCGACGTATTCCTCTCGAGGGCTGCCACGTGCCGAATGATCCGGTGCGGGTCGCGGTTCTAGGCACCGGCAATATCGGCGTGGATCTTTGCGAGCGGTTGTTGCGAGACCCTGATTTTGAGGTCGTTGCGCTAGTTGGACGGCGCGCTGAAAGCCCCGGCCTAAGGAGATTCGAAAACCGAATTCCGATGCTCCTCAGTGGTGGGATTGAGGAGTTCCTTCCTGTATGCCAAAGGGTTGAAGGAGTCTTTGACGCCACCAGTGCTTTCGATCACCTGCGGCACTGGACAGCTCTTCGTGAGCACGGTCTGTGGGTGATTGATCTGACACCCTCGCGAGTCGGAGACGCTATGGTGCCCGCACTAGCGGGGCGCATTTCAGAGATGCAAATGGAAAATCGTGCTCAGCCAGCGAACTTCTCTATGGTGACCTGTGGGGGGCAATCGGCTGCAGGAATTGCCTTTGCGATCAGTCAGCGCGCTGAGAACATTGCTGAGGTTGAAGTATCATCAAGTATCGCTGCACTCTCGGCAGGCCCAGCGACGCGAGCAAACATTGATGAATACATCGAGACAACCGAGAGTGTCATTGCGCAAGTAACGGGCTGTCCGGTCACCAAGGCGATTTTGGTCTTGAATCCTGCTGATCCTCCGGTGATGATGCGAACGACTGTCACTGTCAAGGCTGAGCGTTTCGATCTAGGCTCAATCACCGAGGGCTGTGAAGACATCGCGTCAGCGATCCGGAAGTGGGTGCCTGGCTACGCTATCTCAGTGCCGGCCCACGAGGTGTCTTCAGGAGTGTTGAGCGTCACTGCAAAGGTAACTGGATCCGGGTACTACCTACCACCGTATGCTGGAAACTTGGACATAATTAACGCGGCGGCTGTCGAGACTGCGCGCGTGCATGCGGAGGCGACTCGAAGTAACAGCGCGAGGAACTGAAGATGCTGCAGGTGTACGATGTCACGCTTCGCGATGGTAATCATGCCCTCCGGCATGGACTCACCTCAGACTTTGTCCGTGCCTACTGTTCTCTTGCTGAACGCTCAGGCGTCTGGGCAGTGGAGGTGGGCCACGGCAATGGGCTAGGGGCTTCATCCTTCTTGGTAGGGAAGTCTCGAGAGAACGACGCGAGCTTGTTGCTTGCGGCAAGAGAAACCCTGACCAATGTGAAGCTTGCGGTTCATGCCATTCCGGGTTTTGCCACTATCAAACGTGACCTCGTTCCAGCACTGGAACTAGGGGTTGATGTATTTCGAATTGCTACACATGTAAGTGAGGCGACGCTCGCACGGAAGCACATTGAGTTCCTAGCTGAGCGGAACGCAACTGTGCATGGAGTGTTGATGATGAGTCATATGTCGGATATTCCGGCTCTGGTACAGCAGGCTCAGATTTTGAAGGTCAGTGGCGCATCGACTGTTGTGCTTATGGATTCTGCTGGGCACTTTGTGCCGACAGATGTCCGCGAGCGAGTTCTTGCCTTGCGTGAATCTCTCGGGGTGGAAGTTGGTTTTCATGCACACAACAACCTGGGTGTCGGGGTCGAAAACGCTGTCAGGGCTGCGGAGAACGGTGCCAGAGTTATTGATGGCGCGGCAATGGGGCTTGGGGCAGGATCTGGCAATGCGCAGTTGGAGTGTGTAGTTGCGAATTTGGGTAGGCTTGGACTTAGTCATCCACCACTCGCAGGCGTTTTACCCCTCAGTGAGGCTGTGCAAGGGGAATTTGCTGATTCATTGCCGCGCGTCACTGCATCGAGCGTTGAGAGTGGGGAAGCTGGGGTCTTCAGCGGCTATGCGCCGCAGGTGGAGGACTTAGCAAGGGCTTTCGGAATCAGCCGAAGCGAACTCTGGGCTGAAATGGGGAAGCGGAGGCTTGTGGCCGGCCAGGAATCAATGATTCGTGAAATTGCGCAGGATCTGATGAATCTGTGAGAAAGCATTGCAATCTGGCGCAAGCGTTGCTGCGTACTGGATATTCGATGAAGAGGAGTCCCAGAGGCAGTTCGAACTTCTTACAAAGCTTATTCAGGTCTTGAGCATAGTTTTGATCAGCGCCATGTGTCGCTCTTGACTTTGGTGTACGAACACAAAGTTCGTGCTTGACGTCTCCTCAGTGATGTTTCTGATTTTCCGGAGTCCGTCTGGTTGTATCGCGTGGCATTCGTAGCCCATTGGGATCAAGATTCCAATGACATCCTGAGGGTGATGCCCAAATGGTTTCATCCACTTTCGCAAGAGTTCAATCACGATGGTGGGATAGTGCTGCGTGATGAGGCCTAGGGCTCCGCGGAGAACTGAAAGTTCATTGCCTTCGACATCTATCTTGATCAGGTCACAAGGCTGCGTCGAGGGAAACAATTCCTCGAGAGTATTGAACTCAATGGGATGCACTCTGGCGGCTCCTTCCTCGGGATGAAGGTTTCGTAACGAACCGCCTCCAGAACCCGTATGAGGTGGAACATGCAGTTGGCCGGTGCGGGAACCTGATTCGCTAAGAGCAACTGTGTGCAGTTCTACCTGGCGAGAGACGCCGTTTAGCAGCACGTTGCGAAGGAAGACCTCTGTCAAATCAGGATTGGGTTCAAACGCCAAAACGGTGATATTCGGATTAGTTCGGGCACATGCGGTGGAATAGAAGCCAACATTCGCACCGACGTCAACGAGTGTCTTTGATGCACAGGCCAGTTTGACGATCAGGTCCTCTTGAACAGGTTCATAGTGACCTTCGCTCAAAATGGTCATGGGAGCGGTACGCAGGTCGTCCGGTTGTAGCACCATCGCGACAGTAGTTGAGCCGTCATTGAGCGTGTATTCAATGAGCATTTCACCTTGCTTGATTCTTATCTCAATCTGTCTTGAAGCAACAAGATTCATGCTTTGAATAACAGTCACATCATTCTGAACTTCGGTCCAGAATTGGTCCCGTGTAACTTCCCCCCTGAGGCGTTTATTGCGCCAAATACTCAGATCCAATATTGACGAGTCGAGATTCCTCATGTCTCAATTGTGTATTGCCCAACTCTAAGACATAGATTTGGCCGGATGCTAATAACTCCTCAGCCCAACTGGCAAGACACTCTGCTCGCTGGAGCACACTGATGAGAGTAGTGGCAACAGGCCTTGGCTTCGGGACGGCGCCTCCATATGGCGCTCAGTTCACGTCAAGGAAACACTAGGTCTGCAGATTCCGTTGGTGGACTAGACCTAGGTCCAAGTCGCTCCCCACCAAACAAGAAGTCTCGAATCACGAATACAATGCCGGCGTGCTGGCCTTCTCAGATCCGATTGTGGCCAGCGACGCCCGTGATCTCGACATCAGCGAGCCCCTGCTGAGAATGGCGTCCTCATCTCTGCTGATTACGGGTGCGAGTGGCATGTTGATGGGATATCTGACTGCATTGGTTTGGCACATTCGCCAATTCAGGGGAATCAACGATGTTCAGATTGCTTGTGCTTCCAGGGTTGAGCAACCCGACCGACCGACAGACGTGGCGTGGATGGACTACAGGGGCGTAGTGGCCTGGATTCGCGAAACTAGGCCGCAAATTGTCATCCATGGGGCTAGCCCGGCTGATCCACGCGAATTTGTAAGTGATCCAGTTGACTGCCTAGATGCCAATATTCTGCTGACTCGTGATATCGCCCGGGCGTGCGCGGAAGTTGGTTCAGCCATGTTATTTGTCAGTTCGGGGGAAGTTTATGGCCTGAATCCACCGACTCCGACGGACGAGAATTCCTTTGGAATCCTGGATCAGACGTTGCCACGGAGTGTTTATTCTGAAGCGAAGAGAGCGGGTGAGGCATACGTTGCTGCGTACGGACGCAAGAGTGGCCTGGATGTACGCATCGTTCGTTTGTTTCACACGTTCGGTCCAGGCGTCAGTCTTTCTGACTCGCGAATTTTTGCAAGCCTAATTAATGCCGCGATCCAGGAGAAACCATTTCCGATGCGGTCAGATGGAACAAACATTCGATCATTGCTCTACGCATTTGATGCGATGAACGGCATGGCGTTTTGCCTGGATAGGCGGCCACGCTTGTCAGCGACGAATGTTGCGAGTGCAACGGGCCTAAGCATTCGTCAAATCGCGGATTTGGCTATGTCTGTGATGGCGCCCAACGTGGAGCCGGGCGTCGTACACGTTGGGAGAGCCAACGAGAATGGGTTTGAATCCGAGATAACACACAACGTCGCGGACAACCGCAGACTCCTGCAAACAGGCTGGCATCCGCAGGTGGAATTGTCGTCAGCCTTCTTGAGGACCTTCCAGAGTGCACTATGGAAGGTCGCCCAAGAGACTTGATTTTGGCTGGGGGTCCGTTCCGATCAGTGTCCTAGCGAGGTTGTCAAGGGGCATATGGGGTTTCAACCCTGCGCAGCGCACGCGTGCGCTGCGCCCCGCTCAAACCTCTGGCTCGCGCCGCCTCTACCCGTGCTACCGAGGAGTTCGAATTTGGCGACGGAAGTGCTTGAACGCTGGTCTCAGATTAGGGATGAGGCTGGGTGCATGCCACAAGGATCGAACGAGTCGAAGCAGAGTGAGGGTGCGCATCCGTAGGCTCGTCGGGTAGGAACTGGCAAGCAACCAGAGCTGAAACAGTGCCTCATCACTGCTCCACAATTTCCTCGATATCGAGTTTGACTCTCGATCCTCGTGTTCGTTTACGAAGGCAATCGGAGAATCACTTGTCAGAAGACACTCCACATTTGGCTGAGTAGCAAAAAAGAACTCGCTTCGGACTCCCGTGAGTAGGGCTCGTGAGTTTTTCTTAATTGACATGACTGCACAGCCACGTTGGAATGTGGCGGCAGTCATGACAAGGCCGCTGATGCACACGAGTGTGGCGCCTGGCTGACCCCGGCCAATCAACGCCTGCTCGATCTGTCGATGATCCTTCTTGACCTGGATCGTCGCCGAGCGGGGACTCCCGTACCACCCATTGGCGTAATTCCATCGGCCGAACAAGAACGAGTTTGGAAGTCTTCTAGCCTGTTCTATTGCCGGTATTAGCGACTCAAAATTTAGTAAGTCATCCTCAGCGAGTAGCACTAGTAGGCCGCTATCCGGAATTTCCTGAAGACGTGTGTGCTGAGAGGACCAGATCGCGTGGTCTACAGCGCTAATGTCGCTAGTTGTCACGAGTATTTCTGGCTTTAGAGCCTCCCATTCAGGTTCTAGCAATTCCTTGGCAAGAGTCGATCGTTGCTGGCCATTGCAAGAGATGATCACCGAATCGAAGATGTGTCTTTGGCTAGCGACGCTCCTTAGGGTCTCGTGCCAGAGCTCCCCTCCGCGATAAACCCAGATGAGGAGGTGAAGTCCTCGTCGGTCAGGAACTGAACATTCAGCCATATTCAGCTCCCCGTCGGACGCCGGGTAAACGGAGATGCAATTGACCTTGGTGACCACACGGGGGTGGCCGAGGATGCGCGAGTCTCCAGTATCGCCAGACAGAGCACGGGAGCAAAGGGGCTCTCGTGGACGGCTTGATCGGGCCAGTTATAGATTGAAAAAGAGGGGGGCGTTCGCACTAAGTGACGCTTGCTCGGCACGAAAGGAGTCTAGTCGGGTCATAAGGCCCGTATCTGCCCGAAGGGAGTTGGAATCAGCGTTACTCGCGGATGGGCTGCCCGCGGACGGATCCCTGACGTCATGCGCACTCGTAACGCTCTTTGCGCTTGTGTCCATATCAGCCACGGGTATCTTCGCTAAAGACTCAATCAATCGAAAACGGCATTGGACCAATGGGCGTCACGTCAATTTTTCCCCCGCGAAGGAGTAACGTTTGCATCGCTTTCTCCTCAAAATGGAATAAGAAAGGCACTACCGTTGCTACACGACTCATCCTGGACTCCCCAGGCAATTGCTCTGCTCTTGGGTGGAGTCGGAGGGAAAACATAATGGTGCGAACATGCATTGCACTAACCGCAACCGTTACCCCACCTGCGTCTGTGCCGAGTCTAGCGCTCCGTGATCAGCGTCTTCGGTTGCGCCACTACCGCCGGGCGGTGGATTGGTGGGCGCGTTCTGCGGAAAAGCATTCCATTCCAGTGTTTGTTTTCGAG
>Ga0102945_1000643_pt1 | contig 10410 bp, 14 predicted proteins | sample SalPonred_H2O_MG_FD_78207 | JGI IMG/M metagenome (GOLD analysis project Ga0102945, IMG submission 78207) | Salt pond water microbial communities from South San Francisco under conditions of wetland restoration - Salt Pond MetaG R2_restored_H2O_MG ...
GGCTAGCTGTTCTTTATTAAAGTGAAGTTTAAGTAGATTTTCTATTACTACGAAGAATTGGTCTTCATACATAGTCATATCCATTCCGATCTCATCTTGCATAAAGTCTCTTCGATCTTCGATCTTTTTGAGACCTTCTATAACTTCTATAAATAACTTTTTGTCCATATAGTCTCTAGGAGGTTCAGTGACCTTAATTCTATAAGATAATGGATGTATTGAGTGGAGTACTTGACGTATTCTTTTCTTTGGATCTATCATACTTCTGGATTCGGTTCATCTACTGGGTCATTAGGGTTCCGGCCTACTAATGCTTTTCTGATCATTTTATCAAATTGATCGGCGTAAATGAAAAATCCAACGATAGTTTTATCCTTAAGTTCTCTATCTCTTTCTACTCTTAAATCGTACTCAGCTAATCCATCGTTCAATCTTTCGGCCAATTCATTAGCAATATCGTTCTGTTCTGTTGGAGTTATCTTTCCGAACTCCGTAGGAATAAACTGTACCTTAACACCTTTTTTATTTGGATCTTCATTCGTGTCTACTTTAAGTACGAACTGATGACCGGCAAAGTTTATCTTGGCGGCTTCGTTAAGAGTCTGTCTAACTAGTTTTTCTAACTTATTCATGTTAATAAATATACGAAATTAGTCTTTATTTACAAACGTAAGATTAGGGTCTTTTGTATAAAAATTCATTACGACTGCCTTGCGTGGTTTATCTTCAGGTATACCTGCCCTGTGAAGTATATGGCTATTAAATGCAACTACAGTACCTTTAGGTCCGTGTACCGGTGTCCCTTTTATTTGTCTAATGAAATTTTTAGACCCGAATGTCTTATTTTCATCTACTTCTTTGTACTCATAGTTATCGGAGTAGTTAACATCCCTGTATACAGCCAATGTAACTGGATTGGCAAATTCGGTTCCTCCTCCGATTTCAGATACGTCACTTAAATATAGAATACATGCAATATTATTATAAGGAGCATAATTATCAAAGTGCCATAAAGTCGGTGAGTGCGGTTTACCTTCTTTAAACGATCTAGAATCTTCAGCTAAAACCTTTAGTTTTTTAAATCTAGAATAAGAAATAGGGTAATCTTTTAACTCCGGAGCAGGGAAAGATTCTTCAAACCTTACCGAAGAACTGATACAGTCTTTACCTATTTTAGAAACTACCTTAGTAAAGAGTATTTCATTAATGTATTTTGGAACAAAAGAGTTTAAGTCTTTTTGATAGGCAAACCCTTTTTCTTTTTGCATGTTAACTAATGTACAGGATCTATAAATCTCACTACTAGGATCTAAGCTATTAACTAACTTACCGGGAGTATTTAAATAATCAAATACTATACTAGCAGCGGATGCAAGCTCTGAATCGAGAGAGACTTTAAATGTTTTATAAGAAGAAGGGAAATATTCCATTATCCAAATAACATTGACTTACTATTAGAAGTACCTTCTTCTATAATTTCATGTTTAGCTACTTTTCTATTTCTACACCATTGCTCTACTGTCCATTGTGGGTTATCGGTGGTAAAAGCAACCTCTTCTATAGACCCGTCAATCATAGTAAATTCAACTATATACTTTCTCATAATTTAATTAAACTTTCAGTACGTTCTTCTACTCTATTAACTGTAACCTCCAGGTTACCTAATTGGAAGGTACCTGATTGAGGATTATTCTGCTTTATTATTAGAGCCATTCGGGTAATATTAGTAAAATCATCCTCTCCGAACTTATTACCGTCTAACCGAATAACTACATCACTCTCAACTTCTTGATTAATTCTATTTTCGAGAGGAATGATAGTGTTTACCTGCTCTTCTTTAATATACTTATAAATAGTATCCTGGTCTAGATCAACATAGATGTTATCTGCCCAAGGTTCTAAAGTTTTAAGAAGGTTAAACGAAGCATTAAATACTCTGATCTCAATATTATATTTAGGCGGTACAATCGGTTTCATAAGTCTATCGTGCATTACCATGTGCCCCCACTTACGAATAAAGTTACGAGTTGATCTCATATTTTGTGCAAGCCATTCAGGACTGTCTTCATATATGTTTTTAGCTTTGTCTAAAGTATTTCGTCTACTACCCCTACAGGTCATATGGTAAACGAATCCGTCCCAAACTTGTTTAAACTTAATTCCGTTTAATTGGAAACGGTTAAAGATATCTGAATCTTCTTTTGATTGAGGAGCATATAGTGGATCATGTCCCCCTATCTCCTGGAAGTCTTTTCTGTAGAATGCCCAAGGAGCAAATATACCTTCAGTAATTTTAGATACGTCTTTGAATCCTTCTAGCTCTTTGAGTAGATCTTCTTCTTTAAACTCTTCAGGTTCTACTCCTCCATCCCATAAGATCTTTTCCGGACCATCCGGATGTAAAGGAGGTTCAATTCTAGTCAAAGAGACAATAGTTTTATCCCCCATCTCCCTTTCAATTGCATCTAATGCTCCAGGACAAAGGTACATATCAGCATGATAAATCATAGCTATATCATTTGTAGCTACTTCGTTTATTAATCTATCATATAAAATTGTATGACCTAATCTATCTGGACCTTCATTCTTGATTGCTTTAAAGTTTGGATCTTTATCTATCACCTCTAAACACCAATCCCAGGTTCCGTCTGATGAAGCGTCATCTGCTACACATATTTCTACCTCATGATCGCCCTGATGCTTTCTAATTGAATCGTAAGACCATTTAAGATATTTTAAATTGTTTCTTCCAGGCTGAATTAAACTTATCTTCATGAAAATGTTCTATATAATTATTTCTTGCTTCTTTACTGCAGTATTCGTAAAAGTCTTTATCATTGTTTAATATACGAATTAAATTTTTAGCCTCCGACAGGTCGCCTAAATTGATGGACAATGTAGGATGACATATCTCTTGAGTATCTAAACCTTTATACCCTATGCACGGAATACCTAAGTAAGCACAGTTAAGAGCAAATGTTCCTGCAGCATGTGTACGCATTAGGTGAACACCAATTTTTATTTTGTTAAGTTCCTTTATCCAATCAACCCAGTTTAAGTAAGGAAGTTGAGTAATACCTAACTGCTCTTCTCCTTCTTGTCTTTGCCCCATTCTTGGAGAATAAATTGGTTCGGCTATTTCTGATGCTACTATAAAAGAATCAAAACCGCTATACCAGCTTACAAAATTACCTCCAATCATAACACCTTTTCTTTCTACAGAAGGAAGATCTGATATTAAATCCTCAATCATAAGTGAAGGAAGAACTATAATGTCTTTTGTATTTAATAGACCTTCATAGTATAGCTTATCGTTACTATTATGGCAAAAAACTATATCTGCCTCTTTTAACGAATTGTAGTACCACACTTGCTGGTATAAAGGGTAGTCTTGAAAATACCATCTTGGACCTTCTTGCATTATAGCTACCTTATCAGCATACTTGCGTACATTGCCTAACAAATTCCCTTCAATCCATTTATCTATATTAATCTTTGGAATAATAACTATAGCCAGATCGTATCTTTCTTTAGAGGTATGGGTACAGGGTATACAGTCAGCATTTAATGCACAGGGCCAAGCTAAATCTGTCCTCATGTTAGTAACATTACGTGGGACTTTTCCTACAACCCCCATTTCTGATACAAAACAAATTTTCATACTCTATCTAAAACTTTAACGTAACCATTATTAATAAGGGTACTTGAAATAGAATTTCGAAGTTCACCATGATTTGACACCCAATGAGAAGCATTTTTATCCATTCCGTAATCCTGTTTAACACTGCCCCAAATATCTTTATTACCTTTAGGGTGAGGAGGCACAGCAGTTTTAATGCCGCCATACTTATACGCAAAACCAGACAACTGTATATCTTCACCATTTTCCCAAGAGATAGGATCTTCATACCATAAGTACTGAAGGGTGGATCTTTTCATAAACCAAGAATGACCTACAAGATCTACGTATTCTAACTTATCGTTATTTTCAGCATTATGCCCAAATTTTTTATGAGGAGAGTACCCGTCCCCTAAGTAAAGCACTCCTGTGCTACCTAAGATTAAGTTTTCTTTTTCTATAATACTAAGGCAGTTTTCAAACCATTGAGGGCCGGGGATTGTATCATCGTCAAAAAATGCTACGTATTCACTCTTAGCTAATAAGCCAAAAGAAAATCTACCGTGAAATTTAAAATTACAATTTGCGTATGCAGCCTTTACTCCTAATTCATCTAAATTGTACTGCTGCCCTTCTTCCGGTCTATTAGACCAGACCATAATATCTTCGACAGGGACTGACTGGTTACGTATTGCCTGTATTTGTTCCGGAAGGTATTCTGATCTTTTATAGCAATTAAGTATGACTGTTATACTATTCATTATCAAGTATATTTTTTACTCTCATAGCTGTATACCCATCACCATAAGGACATGTTACATCAATAGAGTAGTTATCTAAAATTTCTTTAACTCTAGAGAAGAGTAATTCAGGAGAAGGACAAAGTATTAAATGTCCAGATTCTAATCCTTCTGGTCGTTCTGTAGTACTTCTACATACAATTACCTTTTTATCAAAAAAGGAAGCTTCTTCCTGTATACCGCCGCTGTCTGAAAGAACAAACCTACATTTAACTAAAAGGTTAAGTAGCTCTATATGACTAAGCGGGTCTACAACTTTAACTTTCTTAAAGATATTTCTATGTTTACTAACATTAGGATTAGGATGGAGAGGTATAATAAATTCTAATTCAGGATTAGAAGTAGCTATATCTTCAACTGCTTGAAACCATTCATTCATTCTTTGATGGTTTTCCCATCTATGAAGAGTAACTAACACTTTATTAGAGTACTCACAATCCTCTTTTATGCTTACTAAATTATCCAGTACTGAGTTCCCAACAATAAACACTTTACCTAAGACTCTTTCTGAGATTAAGTTATTAGCAGATAGGGCAGTAGGGGCAAGATTAATTGATGCTATTCTTGAGACCATTTGTCTATATCCTTCCTCAGGAAATGGAGCTTTTAGGTCATGGGACCTTAGTCCGGCTTCTAAGTGGACTACTTTTAGACCTCTACTATACCCTGCTAAAGCACAACCTAAAGCAGAAACTGTATCTCCGTGAACTATAACATAATCAAAATCTTCATTAGGAAAACCTAACATACAGTCACTAAGTACTTGATCTAATCTATTAGTATTTTCCTTAATATTAATGCTATAGTCTGTTGAAATTGAACTAAGAAGGTCTAAATGCTGTCCGGTAAAGAGAAGCTTTGCATTAGGAAGAACATCTATTAAAGGCTTTACTTTAATCCATTCAGGTCGAGTACCAAAGCAAATTAAAATTTTTTTCATTTAAACTCTTTATATAGTACTTCAGCTGCTTTAAATTGCCATTCGTAATCTATATCGAAGGCCTCTAGTTCATCTATTTCAAACAATTTAAGATTTTCTTTTGTAAAATCCACCATAAACTGCTCTTTTTCTATCAAGTCTAAATTAGAAGCATAAAGACAATGACCTGCCTCGTAGATAGGAGCTACTTCTTTAGTATTCATGATCTTCTGGTTCTCAGACCATGGAGTAATCATTTTACCGTTTTGATCCCAATAGTAAGTTTTCTTTTTAATGACTGCAAAGAGATTATCTTCTGGTTGATTAGCAAACTGCTCAACAAACTTATCTATTGTTTCTACCTTTAATAGAGGGTTACAACCAGAGACTAAAATAACATACTTGTACTTTGCTGGTAATTTATTATGCCATTCGTAGACAAGTTTTATATCACTTTCAGCATTAGCTGATTCCTTACTTCTATGCCAATAGTTTAACTCTCTCTTATCTAGTTCGTCTATAAGTTCTTGGTCATATACTGAACCGTATATGTTATGTTTAGGAATAATATTTGAATCGAGTAACTTGTCTAATACTATGCCGAAAAGATTAGAACCTGCAAAAGGCCTTAACATTTTTCCAGGAACTCTTTGACTGTTTAATCTTGCCTGTACTACAATGGCGATTTTATCAAGGTTCTTCATCCTCTTAATTTTTTAATAAAAGGAACTTCTGAAGGAGTTACTCCTAGTTGTCGATCACCGTACGATTCTTCTAACTCTCTTACTCCTTTCACTAGCTTGATAAGACCTTGAGGCTCTATAGAACATAGTTGATCCGTACCCCACATACTCCTATCTAATGTAATATGTCTCTCAAGTATAGTAGCACCTAAATAAATCGAAGCAACCGTAGGTACTAATCTAAATTCATGTCCTGAGTATCCAATTTCAAAATTAGGAAACATCATTTTTAATTCTTGTATACTAGCTAGGTTGAGTTCATTTAAAGGTGCTGGATAAGATGAATTACAGTGCAGTAAAGCCACAGATTTATCACCGACTTGTCCTTGAGTACCTCTTGCTATGTTTGCTGCGCGAACTATTTCATCGTAGGTAGACATACCAGTAGATATAATGACCTTTGGAAAAGTTCTTACGCTAGCTGCTATCAATTCATCATCAGTAATTTTAGCAGAAGGAATTTTAATAAACGGAACATCGTAGTTTTTCATAAACTCGACAGAGTCTAAATCCCATACAGAAGCTGACCAGTGTATTTTTCTCTCCTTACAGTATCTGTCTATCTCATCATACTCCTCTTTGCCGAACTCGATTCTATGTTTATACTCAATATAGGACATTTCCCCCCATGGAGTATCTTTAGGGAGTAATTTCTGTTCTTCCGGAACAGCTACATCCGGGTTTCTTTTCTGAAACTTTACGGCATTACATCCTGCTGATTTAGCCACGTCTATAAGCTTCTTAGCAGTCTCTAAACTTCCGTTATGATTGATACCAATCTCGGCTATAATGTATGTGTCAAATTTCTTCAATTCTTTTACTTTTATCACAGATTAATAAATCATAATTAGGTTTATGTCCTACTATCAACTTATGGTACTTACACCCCCAGGTCCCTAACTGCTTTAAAGTTAATGTCCGATACTCTTGTACCTTATCTTTATGTACTGAACCTCTGGCAGTGTAGTAAGTAATGTGGTGTCCATCATCAAACAATTCGTTTACCTTATCTATGTTCATCCAAATTGGTCTAGCCAAACGATACTCTCTTGGACCGTCTAGATCGTAATCACATATAGTTTCGTCTATGTCAACGTAAATATTCATCTTAACTTAAGATAGGAAAACTATCTGGATATTTGCTAGGTTGTACTTCTAATTCTTTATCTAAAAGTATTTTATTATCTTCAATACTGTACCAAGGGTTTCTAATTACATTAACTCCTTTAATGAGAGCTAAAAGGCTCATACCTGTACTAGTATTAACCGGAGTCTTACTAAACTTAGAGTACTCTTTAAGAAACACAGAACCTTCGATAGGGTAGTGTTGAATATCTTTACAGAATTTATTAAAATCTGGGATAGACTTTACTTCGTAAGGGTAGAGTTCTAGGTACTTTTGTGTTATTTTTATAAATCTATCAATACTGTCCTCTAAGGTATGCCCAAATAGGTCCAACATTTTTCTAGGAGTTCCGATCCATAATTTATCTGGGATACTATTAGGTGTAACAGAAGGGGCGGTTAAGATAGTATCGTACGGGTAATTATCTATTTTATGAGTTTCTGGACAGTAGTTTATAAGTAGGTTATTTATATCCTCTTGATAAATGTGTAAAAAATCTCTTTTAATAATCTCTAGCTCCCTGAACACTAAACTAGGTTTAATACTAAGTAAAGGGTATTCTACAGGTTCATAAAATCCTCTTGCATTTGCTATACGGTCGTATGTATCCTTATACCCTACTTGAGATATAATCATAGGTATAAGCCGTTTATAGGCTACTTTGTCTACTGCAAAGGATTGAGAATTATACCGTATTCCTAACTCATTATAAATATATTTCCATATCTCTTTAACATCAATTGTAGAGTAAATAGAATATGAGTTATAAAATATATTAATATGTTTAAACTTCTTCCCATCAGCTAATATCTTATTAATCCACATTTGATTATCTTGAGGTGACCAGGTATTTATATAGAAGTTTATACTCTGTAACCCTAATCCTTGTCTTATTGCATCGATACCTGGAAGTATAGTAGAGTTAAACCCATACACAAACCCATTGAGTATAACTCCAAAGTTGTGAGTGTACTCTAATAATGGTTTTTTGTAAAAGTTATAAAAATTCATATATCACTACTTTATACCTTTACTAAGAATTAGAGAGTATTGTTACTCCGTACCTATCTATTGGATAGAGTTCTAACTTAGTCCAGGTTTCTATCTTACTGTCAACTATACGGTACCACGGGTTTTTAATAGGAAAATGCTGATAAATAAGGGTATCAATTCCTAACGACGAAGCATAGTTTAGTTTTTGTGGACTTAAATCAGCAAATTTTTTCATAATAGCTGAGCCTTCTAAAGGCAGATGCTGAGGATTTTTTGAGAAAAGGGCAAATTGGTGACTATTTTTTACTTCTTTGGGGTATACTCCTAAGTAAGTTTTAAGAAAAACTTTGAACCTTTCGACAGTATCTTCTTTTGAATATCCGAAAAGTCTTAACCCAGCATCAGATGTACTTATCCAGTGCCTATCCCCTATAGAATTAGATGTTACCGGAGGATCCGAAAAGAATACATCAAAAGGTGTAATATCGTCTCGAAACTCAATATTACAGTATGTTTTTAAAGTATTATTTAAATCGTGCTGTAATGTTGATATAAAATTTTTCTGAATGTATTCTTCAGGGTGAAATACTACATTAGGTTTAATACGTATAACAGGTTGATCTAACCAATCGTAGACATCATTATTATGAGTTACTGCATAGTTAATAAACTCATACCCTTGCTGCATAGCTAACATTGGTAACAGTCTTTTGTAAGTAAATATGTCTATATTTACAGGCTCTTTATGTAGTTTTAGTTCTAACTCATAGTAAATTTTATTCCAAATATCTACAATATCTATTTCTTCTAGAGAAATTACTTTCGTACGAAGCTCAATATCAGGAAATTTAATAGCCTCGCTTTTAATTACATCTAATATTTCAGCATTACCGTCTAAATCCCAAGTAAAGATATAGAAGGTAATTTTTTTATACCCCAGTACCTTACGAGTACTTTCTATACCTGGAAGTATGCTAGAATTAAAACCATACAAAAATCCAGCTAACAAAAAGCTAATATTTGTAGCATATTCTTGAAATGGACGTTCAAAATACGATTTAAAATCCATTACATTAACTCGTTATAGTAAGTATTCTGTCTTTCTTGACGTTCTATTGTTTTAGGGTGATGAAGGGCAAATTTATCATCATCTGCAGGAAGAGGAGCATAAGTCTTAAACCCGTCTAATTTTTCATGTACCTTATTGACCCATTTAATCTCCGGTTTATTTTTCCAGATACGCCATTGATAGTCCGGCCAGTTTACCCATCCTACATTATTTAGTTTCCAATTCCATTTTAATATATGCTCTTGAGTAAGCCCTTTAACTGTATTTATTCTAGGAACTAAAAAGACTTCATTGTCAGGATTTCCTTCTAATACGGAAGGAAGAAGCATAATTAGTTTATCGGAGGGAATCTCATCCGCATCTATCTGAAAGATGTAGTCTCCAGTGCAATATTCAGTCAGTTTATTCTTCCAATCGGCAAAATGTCCATCAAAGTACCCTCTCCAAAATTGTACGTTGGGGTATTTATTTTGCTTTGTTAACCAGTTAGCTACTTCTTCATCACCATTTGTCTGATCGTAAAGTATAACAATTTCATCTTGCTGTCTTTTTTTCTCTCTGAGAAAATTGACAAGCTTTTGAATTTCTATAAACTCGTTACAAACTGTTATTGCGTAGCTTATCTTCATTACTGTATATCGTAAAAACCAATTACTTCTAATGCATCCATAAATTCTCTTTGACCGTACTCTTTAGCAGCATACATATCCATCTTATGAGTCTGGTCATCCGGGTATTGTTTGATTTTTCTATCTTCTTCTGTAATCTCAGAAGCTGTAACTGCCTTCCATTTCCAGTTGTCCTTATTGTTACCATCGATAAAGACCATTCCTTTCCCTGGAAGAGTAATAGTAGAAGGGGCCCACATACGTCCGTCTGTATCTTTGTAAAGAAGGTCTTTATAAAGTTCTGGCGATGTAGCTAGTAAGTCCTGTACTAATTTACTTCCTTCTAACATCATAGTCGAGGTTGTAAACCCACATCCCATACATAGCCAGGTAGTTGTATTTTCATCTATATGTTGTTCGTAACATGCGTTACCACCGCATCGTTTACATTCTACTAATTGATCTTGCATTACTTTAATTTTAATTTAGGAATAGATAAGTCAGGTAAATTTAAATCAACTTCTTTAGGAAAA
>Ga0102945_1000645_pt1 | contig 10384 bp, 6 predicted proteins | sample SalPonred_H2O_MG_FD_78207 | JGI IMG/M metagenome (GOLD analysis project Ga0102945, IMG submission 78207) | Salt pond water microbial communities from South San Francisco under conditions of wetland restoration - Salt Pond MetaG R2_restored_H2O_MG ...
CAACAAACGCTACTTGTCGGCATGTTTTTCTCCTTTTTATGGTGGATAACAGTGTGGCCCAATGGAACCCAATTGAGTCCAGTTTGCCGGAGTTGTTGGCTGCGCCGTCTCTTTTGGCTAGCGCTCGGAAGCCGACATCAAAACACCGTTAAAAGTTTGTAACAAACGATTGAAAAAACACTGAAATGATTGATTAAGCAGCGGTTTGCTTCTAATCTACTCACATCAAGGAGGCACGCCATGCGCATGACAAACCCACTCGACTTTCTGAATCACTTTATGTTTGCCGGTGTGTTGCTATGGTTTTTTGTGCAACATAGCCTAATCAATCCGCTACCCATCAAATACGGGCCAGCCGATGTGACCAAAGCGATGTACAACCAGCCTCGAACACCACCGCCCGTGCTCGATTTGGATCAGTTCGACTCCTCGTGGGAAGAAACACGCTACGGTTCTTTCGGATCGTCATTTGGGCTGCTTACCCACCGCTAATGCTCGCGCGACCGTTACGCGAATGTCTCGCGACTGCTGACTGAGTTGATCTGCGTGGCGCCGCAGTCTTTTTCATCTTCTGTCATTTGCGGCTCTTCTTTCTCTAATTTCTCCTCGGCACCGCTTAAGTCCCTTTGACCGCTCAAGTTGGCGCGCTCATATTGACTCACAATCAGTGCGTCGCTTGTGAGGGGGTGTCTGCGCGTGGCTTGGGCTTGCTTTGGGTTTAACCTAAGTTGAGCTTTGGCTCAGCGATGGTGGCCGTGTTTTGGCCCTGTTTTTCGCTGTTGTTCGGTCTGTGTACCGAAATCGGCTAAACGATTGAATTTATGCGGAAATACACCGTAAACTACTCATTTAGACAACCAACTAAGAAATATTTCTTGGTCAAATGTATAACGATTAAGAATAAAACCGATGGGTAACTGTTGATAAACACCTCCACCATGACGTTTAGAGCTTCTTTTACGTTTAAAGCTTCTTTTTTATGCGCCGCCATCTGGGTTGTCGCCTTGGCCCCCTCGTTGGCTTTGGCACAATGGGTCGAAGTGGATTCAGCAGATCCCGCCACTTTTTATGCCGACCCTCAATCGGCTCAAAAGGTGGGTTCGCTTGTCAAAATGTGGGAACTTGTTGATTACCATGAGCCGCAGGTCTTTGCCGGCGAAGCTTTTTTTTCAACGCGTGTTTTACGAGAGTTCGACTGCAATGCGCGTGAGATGCGCACGCTGGCTTTCACCATTTTTACCAAGCCCATGGCGGGTGGATCCATTGTTCATAGCCATCGGGTGGATCAGCCCAAGTGGCAATTGGTGGAGCCGTATAGTGTTGGAGAGTCTACTTACTTGCTCGCTTGCCGCACGTGAGCATTTTTTGCCCCCGAGTAAATCAAAATAGGCCATCAGAAAAATGACAGGCGTCTTATTAAATAGCGGTGACCTACAAAAGTACCAACCCCTTGGCGATGAGGGGCAACCGGTCTATTCAGTTGCGACCCAGCTTAGGGAAGTCATCCGGGCGCGGGTCGGGGCAGATGCGGCCAATTGTCTAGCCATTCCAAAAGTTAACGAGACTGGCTCGACCGTGGATTGGTATGCACCGCAAGGCGGCATGGTTGTCCCCTGGTCAGCTGCCACGCCTGAGGAACAAGCCTCAGCGGTTGCTAGCTTGGATCGATTTAAACAAGCCGTGACGACATCGCTTGGGGCTGTTTCTGGTGTCTCAGGTCGAGAGCAACAAATCATTCAAAGCCTAAAGGACAAGGTCTTCACGCACCCCGATAATGCTTGCGTGTTCTTGGTCAATGGGGAACCCGTTTTGACCTTTTGGGGGTTTCATGTCGGTGAAGCGCCGTCGCCTGACCCTTTTTATAATTTACGACCCGCGCCTGCGGTGGTAGCCGACGCGCCGGTGGCCGGTGCAGCAGGGATTGGTGCTGGCGCAGCCACGGCAACTACCGCAACCACCGCTGCCGCCGTCACAACCGTCGCGCGCCGGCCTTGGTGGCACTGGTTGTTATTGGCTCTTTTACTATTGCTCCTGCTGTTTTTGTTGCTGCGTGCCTGCGCCCCAGCAGGCTCCATCAATCTACCGGGGTTCCAGGGCGTTGCCGTCAGCCCCACGATAGATCCGCCAAATGCGCCAGCGATTGAGCGCGACCCTAATGTGGATGTCACTGTCCGCGAGCGCGACCTGACTCAAAACCGCATTGACCTGACCGGACAAGCCGTGGGCGACGTCAACACGGTATCGCCAAACCGCAGTGGCTCGATCGCTGTCGCCCCGGTTGATACCGAAGCTGCCATTGCCGCCGACGGCGTGGAAACGGCTGAGGGCGGTGGTGAGAGTCAAGCAGCAATCGACTCGGCCCAGGGCATGGATCCTTCAATTGAATCCCCGAATGACCCCACCGCTGACCCCACCGCTGAGCCCTCCACTGATCCCACCGTGGATCAAACCCTCATGCCTGACCCATCAGCTGACCCATCAGCTGACCGAGGGGCCCCCGACGCGGATCAAACAGCCATACCAGCGGTTCCTGTACCCGATGCCACCGCGGGCGCTCAGCCCAGCGGGGCAACACCACCGCTGGGTCAAGCCATGCAAATCCCAAGTGGCGCCGTTCAGTCGGGTTCGGTCTCCTTTCTCGATGGTCGATGGCGAGCTGCTGGTGGTATTCAAGACGCCAACACGGGACAGCCGGTCAAACTCTTCTATGACTTTAAAGACGGCAAAGGCGCGGTGACGGTTGAGAAAAGCGGTGGCATTCGTTGCCAAAGCAACGCTTCTTCTCAGATGACCGGCGGTCAGTTGGTCATTTCAAATGATGACGGGGCGGCCAAATGCTCTGATGGCACTAGCATGGTCTTACCCACCATTTCGTGCACGCCTAACGCATCGGGTCAGACTGATTGCGCGGGTGTTTCCAGCGATGGCAAACCCCTGCCGATTATGATCCGGCAATCACCCTAAGATAGGAATACATGATGTTTGCGGAGATCACCAAATACGAAGAGCAAACCACGCTGATCATGAATAGTGGTTTGCAGTTCATGGATTTTGCAGCGGATTTTTCTGTCAAGGGGATGTCAGGAGCCTTCGCGCGACCGACAGGTGACGGTCCTTTGGCTCGGCTCGAAGAGAACGAGCGTAATGGCCGCTTTTATCTTCCACCAGATACCAGTCATGCCGTGACACCCAGTCTCGAAATTGACGTCGATGAATCCTTGCGTGTGCTGGAAGGGCAATGGCTGCCGGCGCCCATTTTTAAGCGCAGCAGCGCACAACAGTTCGAGCAGGGTCCGTTGAATTGGGCGCGTGTGCGGTTCGTCAAAGTGACCGACGAATTCGATGAAATCAGCTGGCGTGTCACCATTGCGTTTGACACCAAAATCAACGAAGGCATCCATGACACGGCCTATCTCTCGCCACGCGAGGCCGACATCAAAGCAGGCGCCACGTTCGCCTTGGCTTATCGCGCCGACGGACTGGGTTGGTATCTAGACCAAAACTGGGTGACGGATTGGATCGCCGAGATCTTCAAGGAGCAAGCCCCCGAACGCCTGAAGCGCGATAACGAAGAAATACAAGAGAACCTCTCTGCATTGGTTCACCAAGCGCATTACTTAAACCTACTGCATCTGCTTGGCACGCAATTGAACTTACCCGACATCAAAGTCGTCACGAACTCAAGCAAAGACCTTCTTCAACCGATACAGGTTGATATGGTGCTTGACGTCGGTAATTCACGCACATGCGGCATCCTAATTGAATCGCATGAGCAAGATAACACCGGTTTCAGCCAGCGTTACGAATTGGCTTTACGGGACCTGAGCCGTCCTGAATGCGCGTATTCAGAGGCCTTTGAGAGCCGGATTGAGTTCGCGCAAGCCAGTTTTGGGAAGGAGGAGTTCTCCGCCAAGAGTGGCCGTGCAGACGCTTTTTTGTGGCCCACCATTGTCCGAGTAGGGCCAGAGGCCACCCGGTTGGCTGCCATGCGCCGCGGTACCGAAGGCGCTACCGGTATTTCCAGCCCCAAGCGCTATTTATGGAGCAACGATCCATACGAGTTGCGCTGGCACTTCAATACGGTGAACGCCAAAACAGATCGCGAACCCATGGCCACAGCCGCCCCACTCTCTAGCCTTATCAACGAAGTCGGCGAAGCGCTTTACACGCTTAATCCTGACGAGCGCATGCCCGTCTTTCACCCGCACTATTCACGAAGCTCGCTGATGATGTTGATGCTCAGTGAAGTACTCACGCAAGCACTCACACAAATCAACAGTCCTGCACAACGCTTAAAGCGGAACCATGCGAATTTACCGCGTCACCTGCGTAGCATCGTGCTGACCGTGCCACCATCGATGCCAGCACCCGAGCGAGAGATTTTTAAAGACCGCATGCAACAAGCCATTGGCGTGGTCTGGAAAAGCATGGGCTGGCACCCTATTGACGCTGATCTAGACGATGACACCGTCACGGCCTTCCCACCGCTGCCCAAAGTCCATTTGCAGTGGGATGAGGCAACCGGTGGCCAAGCGGTCTACATCTTTAACGAAATCTATAACAACTACGGTGGGCGTGCTGAAGAGTTCTTTCGCACAATGGCCAGGCCCGATCAACCCCCAAGAGAGGACGGCGCAAGCCCTTATCTGTCGGTGGCAACCATTGACATTGGCGGCGGCACGACCGATCTCGTCATCAACGAATATTTTCTTGATCATGCCACGAGTACGGGTGGCTCGGTCAGGGGTGGTTCTACCATCGTGCCTGAGCAACGGTTTCGTGATGGCTTTCGGATGGCGGGCGACGACATCGTACTCGACGTTCTGAATGAAATGGTGACGCCTGCGGTGACAGCGGCTATCAGTGCTGCCGGCGTGACCCATGCCGACGCGGTGGTCTCAAAGCTCATGGGGTCGGAACAGTTGGATGCATATGATGCTTTGCTGCGCCAACAGCTCACCTTACAGATTTTTTATCCGGTCGGTTTACGGATCATCAAAGAATACGAGAATCACAACCCGCTTCATTCAGGCAATTTGGGTAAGCTCAGTATTCGCGAACTGCTCGAAGGCCGAGCGCTACCTAGTCAGGCGGTATTGGACTATGTCGATGAGGCGGTACAACGCTCAGTGCGTGGCAGTGGGGGCGAACAAAAGCCATTCAGTATCTTGGATGTGATGGTTCATGTTGACCTGAAAAAGTTACACATGAACTTTATTCTTGGGCGACCTAATATTTGTAAATCCTTGTCTTCCTTGGCTGAAGTCATCCACCACTTTCGACCAGACGTTCTATTGATGACGGGTCGACCGTCAAGACTGCCGGGTATCCTGGCATTTATGCAATCTTTGCAGGCCATGCCAAGCCATCGCGTCATCAGCATGCATGGATACCATACGGGTGGTTGGTATCCGTTTCATCGCAATGAGCGAATTGATGACCCTAAGAGCACGGCAGCGGTGGGCGCGATGATTTGTCTGCTGAGTAAAGACGGCAAGGTCCCTAACTTTTATTTCCGCTCGGGTAGTTTCAAACCGTACTCGACCGTTCGTCATCTTGGACGCATCGACAACACCAACACGATTGAAGAGGCCGCCGTTTACTACCGCGATATCAACATTGATGACGATGATTATGAGTTCCCGGACGAAAGTTTCACTGTGCCCGGTACACTCCCAATCGGTTACCGGCAAATCAGCGCAGCACGTTGGCCCGCCGCACCGCTATATACCCTGAGTATCGATGATGCCAAAGTTCGCCAGAAAGTCATTTCCAGCGAGACGACGGTCATGGTTAAGTTACGAATCAAACCCAAGCGCGCTAACAGTACGCATCGGGAGAGCTTTGAAGTGGCTGAAGTGGAGGGGGCATCAAAGGGCCACATCACACTAAAACTCAACACCATGGCTAATAATGGATTAACCCAGTACTGGCTCGACAGCGGAAGCGTGAGGTAAGCACCATGCAAGAGGATCAATACGGCCAAACACTCAGCAACAGCTGGCAAGCCTTACATAAAAATGCGGGTCAGGCCATCGAATGGATTCATGAAGCCCGACGTGGCTCAGCGACCATTGCCAACGAGGCGCAAGAGTTAATCCACAAGCTACGTCAGCACCGTAACCAAGCCAAAAAATTGGCGCCCGTTTCACTCACTGGCTCGACCGTTGGGTTTTTTGGGTTGTCACAAGCGGGCAAATCCTATTTGATATCGGCTTTGATTGCAGGGCCCGAAGGTCACTTAGAGACCCGCTTAGACGGGCAGTTGTTGAATTTCATTGACCACGTGAACCCACCCGGAGGCGGCGCTGAGGCGACGGGTCTGGTGACACGTTTCTCTAAGCGTGAGCATGCGACCGAACCAGGGTTTCCATTGCAATTGCAATTGTTTGCGGAAGTCGACTTGGTCAAGGTGTTAGTGAACTCGTTTATTGAAGATTTCAATCAACAGAAGCTCGGTTTTTCATTCGATGGGGTCAACCTCGAGGCGGCTCACACCGCGTTACGTGAGGCCCGTTCGCGCAAGCAAAGTGAGCGTGTGCCCGGGGTCACCGAAGACGACGTGGTCGAGCTATGGGATTACTTGCAAAGCGACTATGGCGGGGCAATTGCGCCGCTCACGGCCCAATTCCTGCCAGAACTGACCGAGCTGGCGCCGTATTTGACTCGTACCGATCGGGTCAAGCTGTTTTCATTTTTTTGGGGGCGCTTAGAAGGCTTTACACAAAGTTTTGACAAGTTAACCGCAGCGCTTGAGCAACTCAACCATGCCACGACGGTCTTGGCTCCCTTAAGCGCTTTGGTCGAACCCCACGAAAACGGCCAGGGCTACAAGCAGCGCCGCGACAGTATCATGAACGTGACGACCTTGTTCCAACTCGATCGTGACGATGATGGTCGACTGCCTGTGTGCACGGTGGGTAAAGCCAGTGAAGCCGTTGAGTTGCCACGTGCGGTTCTGGCGGCCTTAACGGTGGAAATCCTTTTCCCCTTAGAAAACACGCCCGCACAGACCGCATTCAATACCGTTGATATTTTGGACTTTCCCGGTTATCGCGGGCGAATGAAGCTCGAATCGTTTGAAGAACTCAATAGCCCAGCAACGGCGGGTGACGGCGAGGCCGAGCAGGGCAACCCCATCCCCCGTTTGATCCTACGCGGCAAAGTGGCCTACTTGTTTCAGCGTTACACCGACATGCAAGAGATGAATGTGTTGGTCATTTGTGCGGCTTCAGATAAACAGTCCGACGTGGCCGATGTTGGACCGGTGCTGACCCGGTGGGTCAAGCGCACACAAGGGGCAACCGCCGCTGACCGTGCCAAGCGACAGTGTGGCCTCATTTGGGCGATGACCCGGCTGGATCTCAAAATCCAGTCTACGTTGCCGAATGCCGAATCGATGCTTAACCAGGTCTGGGACAGCGTTGTAAACATCACACTGACAGAAAAGTTCTCTGGTTGTGATTGGCTAGGCGAATGGTCACCCGAGCAGCCTTTCAACACCTCGTTCTTGGTTCGTAAGCCAGGCATGGCCGAGGCTTTCATTAACACCGAGAATGGTCGTGAGATAGCGCTTGCCGCTGATAAACAACCGAAGCTAACGGCCATGGCGCAAACTTGGTCAACCAATCCGACGGTTCAGGAGTATGTCAAAGACCCCGGTGACGCTTGGCAGGCCATGATGACGCTAAATGATGGTGGGATCACGCGGTTGAGTGATTACATCAGTCAAGTCGCGGTGCGTGCCAACAAGTTGGCCAGAATCCATGAGCAACTCGAAGAAACCATAGACCACGTGACGCAAGGTCGCCTAAGCGATTGGTACAACCCGAGCGGCGCCGATGAAGTCAAGGTCAGGGCCAAGCGCGCCAAGGAATTGACCAGTGAGTTAAGCAGTAAAGCCAAGCTACTCGGTTACCTGCAAACCGTCCTGCTGATGCCAGAAGAGCGTGTTCGCTCTCTTTATCTGAGCAGTGATTTTGATCTGTCTTCCCCTGATGATGACGCCGACAATGACAGTTCAACGCCAAGTCGCTCGGCAATGGATGAAGCCTTCGGCTTGGACTTTGACCTGGATTTCACCGGCGACGGACCCGAATCCAAGCCAAGTGAGCCAGCTCAGCCGGCGGTGACCGGCTCTGACGCCCGGTTTGGTAAAGCAATCTTTCAAGCGTGGATCAATCATTTGAGCGCCCAAGTCGATAACGAAGCCATGCTCGGATTTGTCGGCTTGCCCAGACGCACCATGGAGCAGTTGACCGCCGAACTCATTATTGCGATGTCGCGCTTTGACGTCGAATCACGCCTGGTCAAGAAGGTTGTGCAAAGTGAGCAATCAGGCACAAAACGAGAAAACCTGGTCGACCGCCAGGTCCTTGCCGTGCAAACACTGATGGGTGATTTTTTGACGTGGCTTGGACAGCAATACGTGGCGCCCGAAGACCGTGCCGAGAGTCGACACAACGTCGGCCAAGCGGTATTTGCGCAACCACCTAGGGTACCCAGTGGCGGTTTGCCGCCGCTTGGCGATCAGCCCACCGACTATTACAGGCAATATGTATTTGATTGGCTCGTGGCCCTCGGTAAGTTGGTCATTGAAAACGCGGGTTTTGATGCGGGCCGGGACATTTCTGCCGAACTCAATGCCAAGTTGGGTGATATTTTGGAACAACTTAAAGCTGCAAAAGCGACCACACCGTGAAAATCATCAAAGCCAACGTCTTACCGGATCCTGTTCAAGGACCGGGTTATGCCATCATCGCCTTGGAAGGGTCGTCGATTGAGTCGGCGGGCGACCTGTCGTTTTCTATTGCACGAAACCAGGACGGCCGGTTTTTGGGCGCCAATGGTCAGTGGGAACCGTCGGAGACATGGCATGAGCCGCAGGATCAACAAATCGAGGGCGGCATTGTTCGTTGTTGGGTAGGCACGCTGATCGTGGATGCCTTGCTGGCAAATCCTCAAATGCAGTACCGCATTTTAGTCAAAGGGATGGAAGACACATTTCAGGGCATCATGCGCTTGGGTACTGAGCTGTATCCCTCAACGGCTAGGATGGCCTCGCCGGTGGCGGCAGCGCCTACGCCGCCAGAGCCGGTAGCAGATGAGGTGGCGCCAGAGGTTGCGTCAGAGGTTACCCCCGATCCTATCCCTGAACCGACACCCGAACCGCCGCCACCAACACCGCCACCCAAAAAAAATAAGTTCTTGTTACCGCTGATACTCGGTTTGGTCTTGCTCGCTTTGATCGGCGCTGGTTTGTGGTGGTTTCTCTTTGCTGCTGACCAACCAGGGGCTGAAACCGTGGCCCCTTCAACGTCCACCGAACAGCCGATCAATGTGGCTGAACCTGAAGTTGTCGCCGAACCCGACTCGCTAGCGACAGCCGCACCTTGCTCTGTTGATGCACTGGACCAAACTGACGACGACATTGCTTACCTACAGCGCTGCGTACAGTCAGCGCCCTCAACCGAACAGGTTTTTGAGGTGATTGCTGCGGGTAAAGCGGCACAAAAGTGCGATCTCATTCAACGTTTGTACGCGCACGCTGCTCAAACGGGCGACTCGGCCGTGGCTTTGGCTTATGCCAAGGAATTTGACCCATTGACCTTCAGTGGGGGGTGCTTCAATGCCCCGGAGCCTGAAACGGCGGTTTATTGGTATGAGCTTTACTTGCAGCAAAAGCCCGATGACACCGCGATCGCAGCGCGCGCCAAGTCACTGAAAGAAGAGTAACCAAGACAACTGTCTTCAAACCAGAGGATCGGATAAGTGATGATTAAGTCAGTATCAGTTGTTGCGGCATCGGTTTTGTTGGGCGTCTTAGCAACGGTATCCAGTGCGCAGGCGCAACCAAAGCCGCTTTTGCAAGAGAACAAAAAGAGCTTGCACCAGCGGGTGCTCACGACGCCAGACTGTGCGTTGTATGAACAAATCGGTGCCGCCAACGGCGAGCCCGTGCCTGCGTTTTCTCGCTACTACGTTTATGAGCGTACAGAGACCAACGGCGTGTCATGGATTCAGGTGGGACCTGATACCAAAGGGAACTTGGTTGGATGGTTGGACGAAGCGTGTACAGTTGAGTGGAAAATGCAGCTCACGCTAGCATTCACCAACCCGGCTAACCGCAGTCCCGTGCTTTTTTTTGAAGACAGGGAAGAGGCGCAAGGGTTAGTGGACGCCGAAGATCCGGCCATGGCCATTGCCCCTATCATGGCTGAACTCGACAAAACCGGCAAAGCCACTGGTGTTGTTGCCAAGGAACCCGAGCTAGCTGTTGACCAGCAACAACGTTTTTACTTGCTGCCTATTTTTGAGTCTGAAGAGCTTTATACCCAAGCCGGCGAACCGTTAAGGGTTTTGAACGTGGCATCAGTGAGTGCAC
>Ga0102945_1000646_pt1 | contig 10380 bp, 12 predicted proteins | sample SalPonred_H2O_MG_FD_78207 | JGI IMG/M metagenome (GOLD analysis project Ga0102945, IMG submission 78207) | Salt pond water microbial communities from South San Francisco under conditions of wetland restoration - Salt Pond MetaG R2_restored_H2O_MG ...
ATACTCTGATTTTCCAAATTTTTCGCACATACTAGTATACCAGTAATCCCAGTAATAATCAAGTATTTCCTGTTCAGACATTGTAACTATTTCTGGGGAGAAATTGCCTCTGGCAGGATCACGTGGTTCTATGTATCTATAGTATTTCATTGGGTTGTCTCAATAATTTTTGTGATTTGAGATGCAGTAGCAGCACTCAAAGTCCAACCCAAATGTCCATGGCCAGTGTTATAGTAAACATTTCTGTTCTTTCTGCTCTGTCGTACAATAGGCATCATAGAAGGTGTCATAGGTCGCAATCCCGCCCACGGAACAATAGAATCTGTATTCATTTCTGGAAACAGTGTTCTTGACCAATTTTCAAGAGGCTGTATACGTGCTCGCATAATATCTAAATTTTTTCCAGCAAACTCGGCTGTGCCGGCTACTCTAAACCGTGATTCTCCCAATCTTGCAGACACAATTTTAGTTTCGTCGTCCAATAGACTAACCCATGGAGCTGATTTGGGGTCATTGATTGTAATAGAATATCCCTTTACCGGATAGATCGGCAAACGATCTCCCACATATTTTGCCAAAGAAACTGATTCAACGCCAGCACAGATTACCACGACACCTAAACTGGAAAACATTTCAATGTCGTATATTGTGGCAGGCAAATGTATGAATTTCACTCCGTATTTTTGTTTGAGTGTGCTAGAAAGATTTCTGCAAAACAAATGTATGTCACCTGTGAAATCCTGCTCATTATAAAACCCACCTATGATCGGACTTTCGCTCTGATCTAACGCCGGTTCTATTTGCCGCATTTCCTGTGCGGTAACTTCTCTTCGGTCAAGACCTGCTTTCTTGTACAATTCATTTATTTTGCGGGCATGCTGCAACTCCTTCTCGTTGCGATAGATATGAATTATACCTTTTTCAACTTTGTCAAATTCAATACTTTCTTCTTCTGCAATAGATTTATATAAATCGTGAGCTTTGAGTGCTAGTTTGCAGGTTTCTAATGTATTCTGATTTTTGTTAGGGATGTTAGCAATAAACCTTGCCATCCAGCCGATTTTTGCTAGTTCTGGCCACGGGCTAATCTTAAGTGGGGCATCCTCTCGAAACATCCACTTAATGCCTTTTTTTACATTTCCCCAACTGTTCCAAGTTTCTGCGTTGGATGCAGAAAGTTGACCCCCATTTGCATATGAAGTCCCCATAGCAGCATACCTCTCTCGCTCTACTATAGTGACCTCGTATCCCTTTCGAGCGAGGTAATACGCTGTTGTTACCCCGCTTATACCAGAGCCTATTATAGTGGCTTTTATTTTATTTCCCATTCTTTAATCTGTTACCCTTCGTCTTTTAACTCATCTTTAAGATAGTATCATTGTACTCTTTTGATATTCGGTTCTTTCATACGTCATTAGTATAATTAGCTCACAAATAATTCACGAATCAGTTTTCCTTTTTCGTCGTTGGATTTGTTCCTTGACAGCATTTCATACACTGAATCTATATGTTCTTGATCTTTTTCTGCAACCACTGGATCGTTCCAGAGATAAGAAAAATACTGATTTTTTCTTGTTTCGGCCAATACATTAAATGTTTGCAATTTTTCGTGATTGCGTTTCAATTTTGGCCAGTCATCTAGAAATATCCTATAGTCCCAACTGTACACCTCTGGCTCTGGATAGAAAATTTCTCGTTGGTGTTTGCAATAGTAATACTAGTTTACTATAAAAACTCTAGCAGTCAAGAATATTTTACAGATTACACAACTTTTATCGGCAACACAAGTATATTGAATATTTCGATAAATACTTGGTTGAGTAAGGATTATGATGGATTTTCTTAAAGTAGTGGGTGAACTGGGTTTTCCAATAGCAGGGGCGCTGGCCGCGGGGGTGTTCGTGTTCATAACTCTCAAATTTATACTTGCAAACGTCACAGGGTCAGTTCACGGATTAAAAAACATCATAAAAGCACTAGATAACAGGGTTCAAACCATGAATAATGATCTTGTTAAAATAGATGCACTACTCTCCCATACCCTTCACATAAAACCCAACATAGACAGACTTGCTGCCAATGAAGGCAAGGAGGATGCTAGACGTGACTAATGAAATTGCCAATGCGATATCAGAGTATGGATTTCCCATTGTCGCCGCAATAGGCATGGGAGGATTTATATATTATGTGTGGAAATGGGTAACAACGGAAATCAAGCCAGTTCTCGCAGATGCAAACACAACTCTTATTAAACTGGTAGACAAGATACGTATGTTAGATAACGACATGATACGCTTGAATACTAAACTCTCAATAGTTCTAGAATATAGATCCCAGATATTAGACCCTGAAGAATCGAAAGAAATAAACGAGATCATATCACGGAATAAGTCTATCTCTGAAGTAATCACAACAGACGATAAAGAAAACAACGAAAAATAACTACTATTTAGAATCCGCTATCCACACACCGTTCCAGTCCTCAGACAACTCCTGTTTGCTCATAAAGTCACATCGTTCAATCCACATATCATAGTATTTGTCCATTTTAGAATCGAACTCGCCTTTCAGACCAGTGCATATTTCCCGTGCTTTGCGAAACTTTTGTGTTTGGTATAATTTGTGCATTTTTTGATGCTCTACCTGTGCAAATGTGTAAGCACCTATATCCACACCTTCTATGTCCAATACAGTGTAAATACCAATCCCATAACTTTTTCCTTTTACTGCTAAATCGTCTACCTTAAGAAAAAAATAATTGTTTTTACACCGTTGAACAGTTTCCTCTCCTACCAGTAATAAGCAGCCATACTCTTTGCACTTGGATTCTATTCTTGCTGCCGTGGATACGGAGTCTCCGAGTACATCATACGAGTGGCGTTTGGTAGATCCCATTTCACCAAGATATCCTATACCTGAATTAATGCCCGCACCCATGCCAACAGGAGGTCGGCCTTGATTCGTGATTTTATCATTGAATTGTTCAACTGCTCTGAGCATTTCTAAACCAGTTTGAACAGCAGAATCTGCATGCGTAGCATCATCTAACGGGGCACCATGAACGTGCATTGAAGCATCCCCGATATATTTTATTATCATGCCTCGATTGTTTAGTACCGGCTCGGTAATGGCATCCATGTATCCATTCATAAGTTTTGTTAAACCCTTTACATCATCACCAAAACTTTCTCCCAGCGGAGTAAATCCTCTTAAATCCGAAAACACAATGGATATATCTCGCTTTGTTCCTTCTTTAATAAGTGCAGGATTATCCTGTAATATTTTTACAACTTCTGGTGATGCATAACCCGCAAACTGTTTTTTGATTGCTTGTTTTTCTCTAAACTCTTTTACAAAACGCAAAAATACAGAGTGTAAACCTATCAACACTACTCCAATCACAGCCATAGTACCATCAAGTAGATATAAGTGAGTTTGCCATGCCCAGTATACGGCGCCTGCTGCTCCGCTACCCAACACTACAATACCAGCACCTACCATCCAATAAGGAGTAAATCTTCCCAGCGCGATCACTGTTAAACCTAGAAGCAAGGTTGACGCGAGTTCTGCTTGAAACGCCCAATAAGGTCGTTCAATCTGTTCACCATCTATCAGTGTTTGTAAGGTCACGGCAGCAGGTTCCCAATTATACCTTGCGCCGGTTGGTGATGCTATGATCCCGCCAATACCTGCCGCTTCTGCGCCTATGATTACGGTTCTCCCAGCAAATCCGGAAAAATTATCTTCCGAGAGTGATATAGTTTCAAACTCTTTATTCCAACGTAGCCATATTCTACCATTAGGATCTGTGTTAATCACAGGGAAACCAGGCACCCTAACTGCTTCTATCCCTGCCCCCGTTTCCTTTACTTGATATGATGGCTGTTGGGTTGCTACTCGTATAACTTCTATACCTATTGATGGGAAAACCTCGGTGTCCACGCGCATCAGAAGTGGTACTCTGCGCACTACGCCGTCTCGTTCTGGTACAGTATTAATAATACCTACGCCGTCGGCAACCCCTCCTAATTCAGGAATTGGACCTATCACCCCTTCCCATTGAAAAAGGTATGGAATAGGATTGCCTATTTTTGCTATTCCCCTAGGAACTGGGTTTTTACTATTTCCGTGAATTCCCGTTTGGGATATAACAACGCCGTTGTTTTCGAGTGTATCTGCAAAATATGAATCACCACCCAGTCTATCATCTTCAGAAAATAATACGGGTATAACAATAACTCCAACACCCGCTTCGCGTAACTTCCACACGATATCTGCCATGACTTCTCGACTCCACGGCCATTGACCATATCGGGCTATTGCTTCTTCATCTATAGTTACCACACCAATGTCTGTAGAATTTTCAATGATATCTGTCTGCTGGACAAGATCAAATTGCTTGAGACGCAATGTTTCTACTACCACACCATCATTGTAATGGACAACCAAAACAACTAAGAGAGTAAGTAGACTAGTAGTCCAGTGTGTAAGCCAACGCATAGGTATATTTAGTGTTGCTCTATTGCAATAGAACATCCTGCGGGATCTGTGCAAATTTTCGTAATTGATATACCATTACTGTTGTCATTTTGGTGTATCATTAAATTAACAGCACCACCAGAATTTGATAGGGAAAAATTTGCAGAAGCAGAACCTGACTGATCTGCACTCACGGAATTGCCCTCGCCTGTGCTTGTTCCAGTAAGATAGTTATTTCCGGTAGTCTGGAGTACTGACAGTTCAAAGTCGTTGCCGCTTTGTGTGACGTTTACTTCATCGCCGCTAGCGAGATTGCTCCACGCGAATATCATTATTGCCAATACCAACATCATAGCCGTACTGGACAAAATTTCCTTGTAGTATGTCGATTGAATATCCATAGCCTTCCTCCAGTCTAAATTCAAATATATTTCCCGCTGCGTCTTGTCTTCTCACTATGTAAGCCGGTGGTGGTGCTTCATAGTATATGCCAGTTTCATCATCTAACCCTTCCGGCCTGTCCCCAAAAACATACTGATTATCCAGTTGATTATTCAAACTTCCTAGGATAGCGTTTTGAAGTTGTTCCATAAGTTCAAATATATTAATTTCTAGTAAATCTCCGGTTTCTCCTAAATCGGTATCCCAAATACTATCTATTGATTCTGCTAAATGATCAGCGTCTAAATCATCAAACTCTAAATAGTCCACGTCTAGTGCCCCTGCCTGCTCCTCCAACTCCTCTGCTGTGATATCATATTGAGATCTGTTTCTAACAATTAACATGTTGTTAAGCATAGAAGAATCAATATCTAATATAACAGGTTTCAAAGGAGCAGCATTGCCAGTTGTCGTTACTGTAGTTTGAAATGCTTGATTCATTACAACCATACCAGCATCCGTAGACACGGTGATTTCTCCCACAAAGCATTCTAATCCAGATCTAGGATGATTTTGTCTACAGGAAGGCAAGAGAGTGATTGTAGATCCACCTATTTCATCCACAATCATAGCAAAGTCCGTTCCCCTCACTCCTATAGTGGCTGAGGGGGTTTCAATCTTTACATTTTGCTGGTGATTTTTGGCTATCTGCCCAGAAGCATACTTTACAGTGCCTAGTGATGCTTTAAGTGCAAGTGACCCTTGATTTTGTGCAGGATCATATACAAACTCATCTATTATTAGTCGAGAATGCTCTGTCACGTCCACTCTAGTTTCATCTATAAAGTCAATACGCATCCTTCCGTTTTTGGTTACAGCAGCATCGTAAGACTCAACGGAAATACCATTTTCTGCAGTGATTTCAACACTATCTCGCTCAAGCACACCTGTACCTGTGGATTCAGAAACAGTGCCTATGCTGCCATGTGCAGAAATAGAAGCACTAATCAGACTGAATAATGTCAACTGTTTGATTGTCGCCTTCAAAAGTTCCTACCACAGTGTTGTCATTAATGCCGCTCTGTGTAACATTATACACGCCACCACCGCCGGTGATGTCAAGATTAACAGTGTTGCCATTTATGTCACCGTCTCCGTCCATATCTATGTTAACAGTATTACCACCTACTAGACTGGCAGAGTTATCTATAATAACTGTAACGTCTGCGTTGGTACCATCCACTTCAGTGTCTATCACGTTTGCATCGCCATCTACTGTAAATGTTGCTACAAGACCCGAGGCGTCAGCTGATTCACCTATTCTAAGATCAATATCTGTATTATCGCCATTAACTGTGACATCAACGGTTACCGTTTCACAAGTCACACTGCCTATGCTATCACACACGAGATCAACATTATTGGCATTACCAGTGAGACTAATTGTACCACTGTAAGTGTTGCCATTAATGGTTGCTGCTATTACGTTGGTATCGCCTACTTGATCAATATCAAACGTCATATCATCTCCATTAAACACCATAGGAGCCTCTGCAGTGCCCGCCACATTGTCAGAGCCGGTCTGCGTAATATCCAAGTCTAAGCTGTCTCCGATCTGCTCTACATAAATTTCGTTTGTATTAGCAACATTAACTGCTGCCAAAGTCAAAAATAGTGTTAGAATCACCCTCTTCATTTAGTTTACCCTCTTTAAACTGCCAAAGATTTCTTGATTGGCCTTGATAAACTATCTCAACCACTCCAGCTTCTATTGCTGCCCTCACAGCATAATTTACAGGCTCATTTGCTGTCATTCCCATTTCAGTCTCAACCAGCTCTGTTCCCATATCAAAAAACTTAAACACATTAATGCCTGTTCGCGTGCTTAATATAGTTTTTTCGGTTGCTACAGAAATAAGCACTCTCCCTGTGTTGACGCTCACTATTCGCATTACCACAGTTACAGTATCTACTCTGTACTCAGCGGTTGCTCCTATGCCTAAATAGCGCGCCCCTGCTCCTCCAGTTACCACGTTGGCATCATAACCTACAATGCCGCCTTCCAATATCAATCCTGCAAATTGCATAGGTCTGAGAGATACGTCACTCTCACCATAATTTTCCCGCGTATTTCTTATTAACTGACGCTCTTTTACAAGATTGTCTAGTCCTACTCTTTCTACTACATCGAACCAAGTACCATTTCCTATGTCCTGTAGAGTTTTTATTACCCAGACTTCTGCCCCTTGGGTTACAGCTGTCGAAAGACTGGCTACTTGTTGAGTCGGTTGCCGTTGGCCGGTTTTGTCAGTAAATTCATATACTGCGATTGTAATCTTCTTACCATCGAGTTCTGGTATATTTTTTAACTCATCCTGCATGGGTGAAACCTGTACTTCCGCAGATTTTGACTGAAATCTATTCTCTCCAGTTGCTGCACACCCTGCCAAAAGCATTAAACAAAAAACACCACAAATCCATTTTAAATTCTTCAAAATAGTAGTTCTCCTGGTCCAGGTATTTCTATCTCCGTAAATCCGTCTTCGCCGTCCACAGTCAACGTAATTGAACCGCTACTGCTACGTTGCCAAGTAATAGTTGATCCTTCAATGGTAGTACTCCCCCCGTCTGGGCGACTGCAGGTTTCATCACCTTCTTCGCACTCAGTAAACATATTGTCAACTATTTGCTTGGAAAGAGTGGCATAAATTCTAGACTCAAGATTTTTTAAAAACTTATTGAGTATAGTATCTTCCATTTCTCTTTCTAGTCGCCGTTGTTCAGCCTCTTTGCGATCTCGAATTTCCTGCTCTCTGTTGTACCTTAATTGTTCGGTAGAAAGGACATGATTTGAATACCCTCTTCCAGAAAAAGCAGGATTCGAAAACTCGAACATAAGTTCGCTTGCACTAGCAAGTCCTGCAAATAACATTAAAAAAATACAGAAACCCCGCATATTACACCCCAATTTATACTGTTATTTAATGGTGTATGTGTAAAAATAAAGTAGAGAGATAATTTTTAGACGCCCACGAGTTTTTTCGCAGGGTATAACGAGAGGAAAGGAGTTTGAAATGAAAGAAGGGTGGTGGGATCCCTAGACTCGAACCAGTAACAAACGGTTTAAACGCCCGCTACTCTACCATTGATTTATGATCCCGTTTTATGAAGAAGAATTGGAAAATAAGGGAGCGCCCTATCTCACGGCCGTGACCATAAGATTAATCTCTTATCATACCGACGCCCAGCATGATCGTATCTGATGAACCAATGGGTTAATTCCCATTCAGAATCACAACACCATCAGCAATGTTGCAATTCCTATTCCCCCCAATTAGGAAAAATTATCATAAAGTTACAATTATCCGGTTACCAACTTTGGTCTTGTTTTGAAAGATAACTATCTATCCCCTGATCGCGCATATCTTCTTCTCCTTGCGCCTCTGCCGCAGCCAATCCAATTTCATAACTATATTCCTGAACCAATTCAATGAGTTTTTCAAAGAACTCTTGTGCATCTGATAGAAATTTTCTCAATTCGCCTGCAGTTTTTGGTAGATCATCCAGATGTTGAAATTTATCTGCAAGGCGATCAAATTTTTCATCATAGCTTCGTGTATCATCGCCGGCATTAATATCTGCAGGCATTGCAGCAAACATCTCATCATAATTTTCTTTGTATTCCTTATATGCAGATTTTGGATCAGTTTGAGCTGTTTGTTGCATGCTCATGATCTTTTCCTGTTGATTCTGCATGGGTATCATTAACTCAGAAACAGATTCGTGCTCGGAATAATCAGTGTCATCTTCAATCGGAGGCTCAAGTGACGGCTCTCCAATAGCATTTTCATTTGCTGAAATTTTTTCCAGCATATTTCTAATATGATCTGATTCCGTAAGATTGTTTTGCATTTCTGTTTCCTCTTAATTGTATTATTTATGATCGTATTAGTATTGTATCACGTAACCTAAAGTAGAAAACAGAAGCGGTGAACAAGTAATGACAGATAAACAAACTACATGTGCTGATATAACGAATCAGTGACCTCGCACAAGCAAACCACAAGCAGTCAAACTACAACCTGCTTACATCCGAAGAACAATTAACAAAACTACTCTACTTCGGAACACTGCAGTGGTAATGCGTTTCCGCATTTATCAGTTGGAGCAACTAAAAGTTGCAGTATCATCCTCTTCTTTCACCCGCTTCTGGGCGATTTACCTGCGAACAGGCTTAATCACCAAAATCGGAAATAATGCCTAAACGAGCAAGTAATTTCTCCTCGTCCTCGTTAAGTTCAATTTGAGTGTCAATGTTAGCAGCAAGAATCTGCTCTTGAACAACTTGCTTCTCACGCTTCAAATTCGCAAGTTCTCTACGATAACGATCAATTTCGTTTTGAGCAAAAATACCACTGTAGACATCTCCGCTAATGGTCTGGTATACAGAACCTTCAGCGGTATTGCGACGTTTCTCTAAACGACCTTCCAACACTTCTAGTGGCTGCTGTGGCTTCGCGTCAGCAAACTGTTGGTAGAGTTTAATCTGAGTATCTAGTAGAGCAGCATCTGCGAGTAGGTCTGAAATACCTTCGTCTACGTTTGATCGAGCAACCCTCTTACGAATATCAAGAAGAACTCCATTCAACTTTTCGTGTGTTTTTAGAGAACCTTTAAACTCGGAACGAGCAGTGTCGATCCGATCTTTGGGATTTTCAAACTCACTTAGAGTGACGCTGGGCACAAGATTGAGACGACTAATTTCTTCTCGAATCTGTGTTTGAATGGCGTGTGCCTGTCTAAGATTAATTTCCATTATCGCTTACCTTTATTTTATTATGCAAAACTCTAGTCGGGAACTTTGATGTTTCCCGACTGAGTATCTATATTGATCAGAATTCCTGTGGATCAATTACCGGTTGAGTAGTGATCTCAAAGCCGTCAAACGGCCCGTCAATATCAAGAAATTCATCCTCTGAGTATTGAGCAAGGTCACTCTTTGCTTCCTGTAGTTTTTCTTCAGAAACTGCAAACTGACGGCCGTCTGACAAATGGATGACGTAGATCATACTATTACCTCTTTCATTATACTGCTATATATTTTTTGAGTAAAGATATAAACCATTTTTGATGACATCATTTTAAATTGAACTGATCCATGAGTTTACCTCTTACCCGCACGTTGGGCATACGATACCGAAAGCACTCGTCAAAGCCGATCATCTCTGCAACCTCGACCACTGCACCTGATCTACATATACCTGCAACACAATGTACCAAAACATCATGGTCATTGTCAAGTGATTTTCGCAAAATTCTTGCAATATGTTGTGCTTGGCTATCAGAAAATAGTGCTGATTCTGGAAAAAACTGTGATGTCTGCGTTTCGGCATCAAGGAATTGAAAGCAGTAACGTTCAACAAAACAGTTTTCTGCTGGTTCGGGGGGCACAGCTCCAGGATCCACAATCTGTATTCCCACCGTGTTTATGGGCGATATTCTGTGATTGCCCACCTTAAA
>Ga0102945_1000648_pt1 | contig 10363 bp, 2 predicted proteins | sample SalPonred_H2O_MG_FD_78207 | JGI IMG/M metagenome (GOLD analysis project Ga0102945, IMG submission 78207) | Salt pond water microbial communities from South San Francisco under conditions of wetland restoration - Salt Pond MetaG R2_restored_H2O_MG ...
CCACCGCCACCGCCTCCGGTGTTTGCACCTGCATCACCAGCTGGTGTGTTTGTTTGAGCAACAGTTGTTCCACCGCCACCGGGTTGTCCGTCATTATATCCAGCGCCGCCTGTGGTAGTTAATACGGCGCCGCCTCCGCCGCCGCCTATGCCGCCATTGCCTCCACCTATGGTATAACCAGAGCCGCCTCCGCCGCCGCCCCAGTAATATTCTATACCTAGGATATCCACCATTATTCCAGGACCACCGTCTGATCTCGCAGTTGATCCAACACCGGGTCCTCCAGCACCACCTCCTCCGCCTGAATAATATTGAGGACCACCTTGGCCTCCGTCGTTGCCTTGACCAATTGTGCCCGTCCCCCCGGCTAGCACTGCACTGTTATTTGAATATCCGCTTCGGCCACCACCACTTCCGCCATTGCCCGGTGTGCCTCCTAAAGGACTTGTGTAATAAGAACTTCCTCCGTGGCCGCCACCTATTGCGGTTAAGTCACCGAACACACTATTTTCACCAGAGGTTGCAGGAATAGAAAAATCATGCGATGTGGCATTCTGTGTGCCAGGGCCAGTTCCGCCCGGAGGAGCTCCTACACCGCCAGCACCCACTGTTAGAGTGTAAGAATCACCACCTGTTATCGAATACCCTTGTTCATAGATGACACCACCAGCGCCGCCGCCACCACCCATGTCCATTCCGCCACCGCCTCCACCAGCTACTACTAGAACATCTAATTCACTGAGACCCTGAGGTGCTGTCCAGGTAGTTGTTCCTACATCAGTGAATGCTTCAATCACTTTTGCAAATGTTACACCAGAGTTGTCAATAAACACATTTCCAGATAAAGTTGATGCATCTGGCAATGTTACTGTAAGTGTTAGGGTTTTGGGAACTCTGGTTCCTGTGACAGTTGTGTTAATGTTAATTGATGTTTGATTATCCACAACCTCAAAAGTTCCAGACAGCACTCCGCCTGCGATCTCAGAGCTGTCTACTCCTGAAATTTGATAAGATAGCTGTGTGTTGTCATCTAATCCTTCTGTGATGACAGAAAATACTACATTGTCTCCCCAGGTAATACTGGTTTGTTGTGTAAAGACTTGGGCACTTGATAGGTTGTATTTTAGTAAAACGACACCGCTTCCGCCGTCACCGCCGCGACTAGGATTCCCCCCGGTGGCGCCACCGCCACCGCCACCGCCACCTGTGTTTGCTAGACCGTTTTCTCCTAGAGGTGATCCCGTGCCTAATCGCTGACTGGTTCCGTTGCCGCTAGCACCGTTAGGACAGTCACCAGCGCCGCCTCCACCTTGCCCGCCTTGGCCAAAATTTTGTCCTACATTACCCCAGGCACCACCACCGCCACCACCTGCAAACCATCCTTCATCGCCATACGCATCTCCAAAAACATCTCCATAATATTTGCCATCGCCACCATTACCTGCGGCACTTCCGCTGGGTGCTGGGAATCCTGCTTCTCCAGCACCACCACCGCCTGGACCAGGATAGGGATTTCCATATCCGCTGCTTCCGCCATTGTTACCGAATCCGTAGGTGCCACTATCTCCTGATTGACTGGGTTGTAATCCTGTGCCGGCAGTGCCGCGAAGTGTGTTTGCTCCACCACCTGATCCGCCGTCATTGCTGCGACTGTCTTGGTCCCAGGAATCACCAAAACCACCTCCTAGCGCAGTCAATAAAGTATCGAAACTGGAGTCACCTCCGCGAGTGGCGTTAGGCATTCCTGCATAACCACCTACATTGTTAGAACCTAAACCGCCATCACCGACTGTTATGTCGTAGGAGTTTCCTCCGGTAATTGATAATCCAGGTCGATATATTAATCCGCCGGCACCACCACCGCCCGGAACATGACTTCCGCCTCCGCCTCCACCAGCTACTACTAGAACATCTAGTTCGCTGATATTTTGCGGAGCAGTCCAAATCGTTGTTCCTACATCAGTGAATGCTTCAACCACAGTTGTACTTGCACTAGAATTTATTAAATCGACAGATTGTGTCGCAGTTCCGCCGTCTGGATATGTTGCGGTAAAAAGTAGCTGTTTGGGTACACTGTTATTGGACGAAGTTTCTACATTTACCACTGCCTGTGCGTTGCTTACTGTGGTTGTTCCAGTTAAGCTGTCACCATTTATATCTGCGGAGGTGACTCCTTGTATTGCATAAGAAATAGAATCACCGTCGGCTAAATCGGTTGCATCAACAACAAAGCTGATGGTAGAACCATACACTACTTCAGGTATGATTTCAGTAGATTCAACAGCAGGTATGAAATTATAGAGAGTCGCATCAGGCGGTGTAAAGTTGGCTGTATATCTAGCCTCACCCTGAGTCACCCTAAAATCTTCGATGTATCCATTAAATGCTGTGCCAGTATTCCCATCAAATCCAATAGTTAATTTGTCTGATTGCGTATCTCCAATACTAGCAGAACTTGTTGTTGTCGATTCAGCAGTACCATCAATAAACAATTTCCATGTAGATCCTGAACGGGTATATGCAATATGATGCCAATTTCCATCATTTACTGAACTTGAACTTTCTAAAATTTCCGCGGAAGAACTGTAGTTGTAGACATACAATCCAATTTTACCTACATTGTCATTTAAACTAATAACAAAATCATTGCTTGACCAACTGCTATTTAAATTCCCTACAATCCTAGTACTACTTGTTTGTGAAGTGTATAACCAAAACTCAATTGTAAAATCTTTATCTGTAAGTAAAGGAGAATTAATGTCTGTTATATAATCCCCAGTCCCGTCAAAATACATCGCAGTATCGGCATACTTAGTCTGAGTCGTTGATGTCGCAACATTACCTACCAATGTCAGAGTGTTATTTCCAGTGGTATCGTACACACCCGGATTGTCAAAAGGTAGATACAATTCTGCATCAGTGCTAGTAAGTGGTGCTGCAGGTATATCGTAAGTAGTAGGTGCAGATTTTAGAAATACCAAATCAGAAATATATCCTTCCTGTCCAGCAATATTGTTGTATGGACTTCTGTTTGCACCTAAATTTCCAATTACAAGGGTGCTGTTGTAAGTGAAAGTGCTGGAATTATTCAAACTTCCAACCTCAACGCCGTCAACATGAATTTTCACTACACCTGAATCTCTGGAAAATCTGATATGATGCCAGTTATGCGAACGTAAAGCACTTGAAGTGGTTAGGTCATATCCATCACCAGATAAATTTACACCGATGGTGCCATTCGTTAATGCGACAACAGCCCAACCATCGCTTACGCCATGATAGGTTGAAAGCAAAATACATCGGTCTGTGGATAGATCTTCGCTATAGTACCAAAAAGAAATATCAAAGTCAGAATCCAGTGTCAACCATGATCCGCCGGTGACATTCAAATATGTAGAATCTCCTCTATGGTATACGGATCCTTTGTTCTCCTCAGCATTGTAGTCTGCGTTTGGAAAAGGAGAACGACTTGTAACCTTTGGTGTGCCGTTAATAGTTAATATTGTTGACCCACCGTTGTCAATAAAGCGATTTGATTGGTTAGTTAATAAGACGGTATTTGTAACATTTGATAGTGGACCTGTTGTCTCAAACGATGTTAATTCAGTGCCTGCAATAATACGCAAGTTAGATATGTAACCGTTATATCTTGTACCGCCTGCGCCGCTTCCGATAGTTAACTTGTTTGTAGAATCTCCGGCACTATTAAATGGAACACCTGTTATTGAACCAGTTGACGATAAATTCCCATTAATATAAATTCGGATACTATTATCATTATTTCTATGCGTAAATGCAATGTGAGTCCATTGATTTTGCGAAATGACATCAGTTGTGCTAAATGTAATTGGTGATCCATTATAATAATAAAATCTGATTACCCCGCCATTCACCACCCCAAAAGACCAATATTCTGAAGAACTATCTAATCTACACACTCCTACGCAAGGAGATCCATTGTTAGCTGTCTGAGAAAAAGTTGACGGATTAAGCCACATTTCAATAGTATAATCTTGATTGAACCAACTGCCAAAATGTGACGGTGAAACCGCTGCGGTATCAACAAGTGCTGAGTTGTTAAACTCTACGCTCCAATTCTCCAAATAAGGATGGAATGCTGTTTGAACTGGCGTTCCACTGGTCGTTACAGTATGAGCATTAGTTGAGCGATCAACAAAGGTATTGTTTTGTAATCCAGATACACTGTTTGTTTTTATCAAAAGATCGGTTTGTTCGGCGTAGGTGTCTTTCTGTGCAACTTGAGAGGATTCAACGAAGTTTAAGGTGCCGCTGGTCTTCATATAAAAGTAGGTAAAATTGCCGTCTGTCACAATTTCTGAATCACCAGTATAAGTTGGATTACTCAAACCAGCAGGATATCTAATTATCACTATGCCGTCGCTGCCGCCGCCGCCACCGCCGCCACCACCTGAACCAGTGTTCGCTACAGCATCCTTTGCGGCTGAAGAGGCCGCAATGTTCATGTAACCGTCCCCGCCAATGCTACTACCGCCAAAGCCTCGTGTTCCGCCGCCAGCTTCAACAATCATGCCGCCACCGCCGCCCCCAGCGTAGAAATTACCGTCCAGCCATTGTGATCCTGTGCCGCCGTCGCCTGCATCGTCGGTAGCTCCGTTTTCACCTGCACTGCCCGAGCCGCCACCGCCGCCGGATGCATAGGTATTACTAGTCCAGCTTAGTCCATTTCCTCCAGAATTACCTTGGCCAGTGATGCCGTTTCCGCCACTAGATGAAGTTGCGGCAAATATACTTACACCGCCGCCTCCTGAACCACCATTTTGACCACCGTCTACATTGTTATATGCATAGAAATTTCCGCCGCGGCCGCCTCCAACAGCAGTCTGTGATATGAAACTTGTATCGCCTCCGCCATTGCCGCCTGTTCCGCCTGTGCCTATTATAACTTCTAGAGCAGATGATTGCCGTTGATAATTGGTTCCAGATATAAAACCACCTGCGCCACCACCACCACCTGCACTGCCTGTGCCACCACCACCACCACCACCAACTATCAAATAATCAAAGCTTGATACAGAATCGGATGCAGTTAATGAAAATGACGAAACCGATGGTGTAGAACTTTCTTGTCCTGATATTGTAGACTGTAATCCCAACACCAAACCTTGATCTTGGGCATCGATGTTATATCCAAACTGGACTCCTAGATCATCGCTGGATTCCAGCAAGTAGAAGCTACTCACACTGGGTTTGACCCAGGTTTCTATTGTGAAGTTATTGGTACCAAATGCAAAATCTGGGGATGCATCTATGCTAATAGTTTCGTCTGCTTCAAACTCCACCGACAAATCTTCTTGATAAGGTGTAAATGAACTCTGCTGAGAATCGCCATTGGGAGTGATAGTTTGACTGCTGGAGCTTTTATCTGTGATCACAGAGTTGTCTTTGCCAGCAGATTCTTGTAAAGCCAATTCAAAGGTAGAATCTGTGTATAACGGAGGAATATAGGTAGCGGCAATCAAGCCAGTGCTGTCAAGACCGTAGGAACTGTAGGTGATTGTAACATCATGAGGAAGTTCATCTCCTGTAACTGTGCCCAAGCTTGTTGATTTGACAACACTGTTGTTTGGAATATTTACAGTACTGCTCGAACCACCGTTTGATCTTACAGTTGCAAAATTTGTGACCGTGGAAGTGATTGAACTGTCTTTGTTTGAAAAACCAATAATTTCAAACTGAAAGACTGTGGTAACTGTACTAACGCCATCAGTTTCAGCCATATGCCCCTATAAAGTAACACTGGAAATAATGCTACTAAATCCGCTGTCTATAATCTTAATTGGTACTTGCACTGTTGCACTACTGCTAGTAGTAACAATTTTACTCTTGGTGTCATCATCAAAGGTCATTGTAAATCCGTCAATTACTAGAGTAACATCCGTTTCTATTCTATTTCCCTGTGCATTAATAGCTTCAAGAGTGATAAAACTGTTGATAGTAGTGCCTTGATAGTTGTAGGTGTCATTTTCAGCAACAATGTTTATTGTCACAGGCAGGGTAGGTGTTATCAAATGCACATCAGCATGACCACCGGGGCTGTAAGCCACACCCCATATTCTATCGTTTCTATCGCGACCAACTGCCCAAAACTGCTGAGCAATCACAGTGCTTTCAACCCATCCTGTTGCATCTGTGAAGTTGTAAATGCCAAAGCTGGTTTCATAAAAAATCCCCAGCAGTGTTTTTGCGTCATTTAGCCAAACAATGTTTCTGGGGGTAAAATTTAATTCTAAAGTACTGTGTTCAATTAATTTCTTTGGATCTGCAGCGTCTATTTCGTAGGTGATGAAGGTTCTACGATTTTGACTTGCATCATGAGCCCTATAAGCACCATGCAGAGCCATTAACACCAAAAAAGTCTTGTTTTCTGTGGTGAAGTGTTCGTTGTAAATCAAACTACCGCATCTAGAATTGTCTCCTAATATTCCTGGGAGATCTGAAAGGTGAGTGCTAGACGGAGCCGCAGTGTCATTACCATCTACCACGCTTATATCTTCGTTTCTCACAATGGTGTCATTGCTGAGATCCCATTGAAAGAAGAACGGATGATAGTTTTGCGCGGTGTCAAAATAAGGCACATACCAACACTTGTTTCCTGCGCTGGTAGGATCGTCCATAAGCTTGGAGGCCAGTTTTCCTTGTTCAGCTATACTTGGGGCACTTTTTGATCTAGTGCCGCCTAGGCTGGTGCCGACTGCTGATGGGGCTGCCGAAAATGTGTATAAATCAGTGGTTGTATTGTCACCCATGTTATGTTGAACAATTTTGTGCGTATGATCATCGGCAATTTCTGTGTAAAAGTAAAGAGGAGAGCCTCCGGTAGATGTTCCTAAAAATTGAGCTGTGTAAAAGGTTTCGCGACCGCCAGCATAAGTTATGTCGGCAAAATCAGGAAATGTGCCTATTTTCACAGGTCTTACTACAGCACCTGTTGCAGCACCATTTAGCCTAATTCCGGATGCTTCTGAAATTCCAGATATTGCTTTTTGGTTAGGATCATAATAAAAAAGCCAATTAGGAAAATCTTGATTATAAGTGATATTATTTGCAAAGTTATTCGAGAAGAAAGAAGTACTGCTACCAAAACCATTAAAAATTCTTGAAGGTCGTTCATTATAAAACTCCTGTGAGGGATTGGTCCAAACTACTATATCACCGTCAGTACCTCCTGCACTGTGGTTTGACCACAGGTAGGCTGTTCTATCGCCTTCTTGGACCTCTTGAACAGCCGACGGCGGATAACTAGGATCCATAGAAGCCGCAAAACTAAAACTGATATTAGTACTAGGGTGGTCGCCAGTGTTAAGAGTGTGTCTAACGCTGGAAGTATCTTTTGTCAAAACCAATGCCGCATTTGTTTGCCCGGCGTTATTGTAAGTTACACTGTCGTTACTGGCATTCGAACTAGAAGTAATTACGCCTTCGCCTAGAGGTGTTAGAGTATGTCCAATCTGTGAAATAGTAAAACCATCTGTTCTTGTCACTAGACTGAATCCGAAAATAGGGCTAAGTGTGCTTAGATCGTGAGCATCGCCGTAGATGTAAATTGTATTTGAATCTGATCTTGGATCTTCCCATACTATACTGGTGTCAGTTTTGTTTGCTTGTCTTAGTTTTGCCATTTTTTATCCTTGATTTTTTAAAATTGAATCTTCAAACCAATCAAACGCATCTTCTGCATTCTTGAATAAATTGTTTGGATTGTCCTTCCAAGGTTGTCTTTTTATCAGTGTGCGAGCTTCACTGCTGTCATCGTTTGATATAATTTTATATATGTTTAATTGTGTACCGTCGTATTCGCATTCGAAGATACTTAAAACCACAGTTTCATTATCTTCTTCGAAGTGCTCGGTATTTTCAAAACGCTTGCTTTCCATATTGATTCTCCTGTGTATTTATAAAAATAAAACACTCTGATTAAATTTCGTATATGATTGTTGTGTATAAATCTGAACCAGAGCTAGCTGACAGTATGTCTACAGTTATAGAGTCATCTTCGTTGAGCGTGATATCTAAATCATTGACTTCGTTCAATGAATTGCCCGCCAACACCGTAACCTGTTGTATGCTTACTCCATTTCTTTTAACATCAACCAATACATCAGCACCGCTTGTTGCACCTAGTTTGACTTTAATAGTTTTCAATAAACTGGTGCGATGAATAAACAGTTGAACCGTTCCTGTGTTTGGCTCTAGGTCACCTTCATAGAAATAGGTTTTCACAAACTGTGAACTTGCCAATACTGTGTCAACATCGACATCAATGAACACCAAGCCATCTTCACCTGCCTTGACTGCGATTAACTTTCCTGCTTGACCGTTATAAGATGCAGGAGTGTCCGTTAAATCTAAGAATCTCACACTGGCAGAACTCTCAGTAAATTCTAAACCAGTTCCGAGATTGTTTACTCTGATAAATTTATTTTCTTCGCCGGTGTAGTCACCAGGAGTGTCTGTCAAGGCTAGGAAATTAGTACTGGATGCTGCGGCCTCATCGGCAAAAATAATAGCATCTCCTGTGGCATTGACTTTGAGTATTTTGTCGTTGGCACCTGTGAGTGTTTCAGGTGTGTCTGTGAGATCCACAAAGGTTGAACTTCCGCCACCAGACCCAGCACTGCCTGTGAATCCTATCACACCTTGACTACCAACAAAGCCTGTGCTTCCAGTGTATCCGGTTGCGACTTGTGGAAGCTCTCTTATGGCTATTACATCTCCGCTTGCAGGAGCAGTGCCAAAGGTCAAAAGTGTACCGGTAATTGAATAATCTACACTAGGTCTTTGTAGAACACCGTTCAGTGTAACAAAAACATTGTCTGCATCATAACCGTCTGTTACTGTAAAATCAACTGTGCTTGCGTCGCCAGTGTAAATTCTGGTTTGGTATGTGCCAGCTATTCCAGGATCACCTTTACTACCTGTGTATCCTCCAGCTGGTCCTTGACTTCCTGTGAATCCTATTATTTTGCCTGTGTCGAGCCAGTTTGAACCGTTCCAGACGTGAAGATTTCCTGTGTCTTCGGCTACAAATCCGTCGCCTATATTACCGCTGTAGGAAGGATCTAGACTGCTGGCAGTGTCCACTGTGCCTACTACTCTTACACCTTCTCCTGGATCACCTTGACTTCCTGTGAAGCCTTGGCTTCCTGTGAAACCTAAACTGCCAGTGAATCCTACACTTCCGTCAAATCCTGATAGTCCTCTACTACCGGTGTAACCAGTACCATCTGCAATTTCTATTATGCCCAGCATATTACTGTGTACAGCACATTGATATGCCAGTGTATCTGGTGCGTCAAATGGAACACGATATATGATATATTCTGCACCGATATAACCGTTAACAGGATCATTGTTAACAGTTCCTGGAACAGCATTGGTATTGTTAGCTTCGAGCCTGAGAGCAAAAGGATGACTTTGTTCTATGTTACTAACATCAAAATAGTAAAGCTGTCCACGAATCAGTGTAATAGTAGGAAAGTCACCTGCATACCCTGTTATATTGTACTGAAATCCATTGTTGGTTACTTCTATTAAGGTAGCGCCTTCAATGCCTTGACTGCCAGTAAAACCTACACTGCCTGTGAATCCTATACTGCCTGTGAACCCTTGTAGACCTTGACTTCCAGTGAAACCTTGTATTCCTTGATCACCTTGATTACCTTGTAGACCCTGATCGCCTTGGCTTCCTGTGAATCCTCGTTCGCCTTGACTTCCAACAAACCCAGTGTTACCTTGACTTCCTGTGAATCCACCTGTTCCGTCAGAACCTCCTGGACCTGGTGGCCCTTGACTTCCTGTGAAGCCTATTGGTCCTTGATCACCTAGACTGCCTGTGAACCCTATACTACCAGTAAATCCAATGTCACCTTGACTGCCCGCAAATCCTACACTGCCTGTGAAACCGATCTCACCTTGGCTTCCTGTGAAACCGATCTCACCTTGGCTTCCTGCAAATCCTACACTGCCTGTGAATCCACGACTGCCTACAAATCCAGTGTTACCTTGACTACCAGTGAAACCACCTGTTCCATCAACACCACCAGGACCAGGCGGTCCTTGGCTACCTGTAAATCCTATTGGTCCTTGATCACCTAGACTGCCTGTGAATCCCGCCTGGCCATCTTCACCTTTACTGCCAGTGAACCCTTGATCGCCTTGACTACCTGTGAATCCTTGATCACCTTGGCTCCCAGTAAACCCACGACTGCCTACAAATCCGGTGTTACCTTGACTACCAGTGAAACCACCTGTTCCATCAACACCACCAGGACCAGGCGGTCCTTGGCTACCTGTAAATCCTATTGGTCCTTGATCACCTAGA
>Ga0102945_1000650_pt1 | contig 10350 bp, 7 predicted proteins | sample SalPonred_H2O_MG_FD_78207 | JGI IMG/M metagenome (GOLD analysis project Ga0102945, IMG submission 78207) | Salt pond water microbial communities from South San Francisco under conditions of wetland restoration - Salt Pond MetaG R2_restored_H2O_MG ...
GAAGAATCTCGGGGTCGGTGGTATCCGAGGGAAGAACGGTCTCTGAGGGAACGCTGTTACATCCGGTGAGTGCGAGCACGCTGAGGGTGAGGGTAAGGATGGGCTTCATCCCCGGAGTGTAGAAAGAAGTCACAGACCCCCGCAGATTTTCTCCACAGGGCGCTAGAGCGGTATCACTCCAAAGCGCCGGGCCGCTGCCATAGGGTTTTCTTGCCGCACTCCCGCCAGCAACTCCGAATCCAGCGCGGCGTGGACGAGTTCCTCGCCCGCGCCGGCTTTTGCCACACCAAGACCCCGGGGATCCACCACCTGGGACAGGCCTATGCCCCAGGGTTCGGGGTGACCACTGGCCACCACAAATGTCTGCGTCTCGATGGCCCGAGCAGCCAGAAGAGTCTCAAAGTGATGAACTTTGGTGTCACCGGGCACCCACTGAGCCGGGGTCACGATGACGTCAGCTCCAGCATCCACCAGTCGCCTGGACACTTCGGGGAAACGCAGGTCGTAGCAGGCCAGCATGCCGATGTTCAGGCCCTGGCAGGGAAAAAGCTCAGGTGTGTCAGCACTGCCGGGGCGAATCCAGGCGGACTCACTCGCACCAAAAGCGTCGTAGAGGTGAATCTTCTCCGCCCGTGCGAGTACCCCCGACTCCCCCACCGCCACCTGTGTGTTGGCCGGTAGACCACCGGAAGAATCCGTCACCAGCATTCCGGCGATAATCACGATCCCGCCGTTGTCCTGGCTCAACGAGGTGAGCCCCGCCACAAAGCCACCCTCAAGAGATTCCGCAGTGGCAGCCCACTGCGCCCCCAAACCGGGTGTGAAGGCGTGACTGTATTCCGGAAAGACCACCAGGTGGGAACCCGCCTGGGCGGCCTCCGCCACGACAGGAGCCATTGCCGCGAGATTGTCGGCACTGCTGCCATGCGGCGCATACTGCGCGAGGGTGAGGCCGAGGACTGACATGGCTCAAGCCTAAGCGGGAAAGACATAGCCCCCTCCGGAGAGGGGGCTTTGCCAACGTTGCGGGGGCAGGATTTGAACCTACGACCTCTGGGTTATGAGCCCAGCGAGCTACCGAACTGCTCCACCCCGCGGCGAAGCACCCATGCTAACACGCTTGGACCCGAGCTGTCCCCTACTGGTCGCTCAGCACCAATGCACGGCCGAGAGCGTCCGTGAGCCTGCGGTCTGCTTCCGCAGCCGCAACCAAGTCGTTGGCCCGGTAGGCAGCTTCACGATCCGCAAGCGCTTGGCGAGCGTCGGCAAGCGCAGCCTCAAGTCCGGTGGAGATCACGATGCCGGTGTCGGCGTCAGCGTCTGCTCCCGCATCCGCCTCGGTCTCTGCATCGGGCTCAGGGGTCGGTGCCGGGGTGGTCGTCTCTTCCTCAGTAGCGTCCACGGTGCCCGGAGCCCCATCGGAATCGCCGGCTTCAGCACCGGAGTCTCCACCAAAGAGTGCGTCGAGTGCCTGGTCGAGGGTGTCCTCGAAGGCAATCTTCTCCCCGAAGGAGACCAAGATCTTCCGCAGCAAGGGATAGGAGGTGTCACCGGTTGATTGGACATAGACCGGCTGGACGTAGAGCAAACCGTCACCGACGGGCAAGGTCAGCAAGTTACCCGAGATGACCTCGGTTTGTCCCTGGCGCAGAAGGTTCAGTTGCTGACCCACGTTGGCGTCAGAGTCGAACTGAGCTTGAACCTGACCGGGTCCGGGAACGGTGGTCTGCTTGGGCAGACGCAAAAGCGTGAGCTTTCCGTAGTCATCACCGTGATCAGAGTTCGCTGCGAGGTAACCGTAGAGAACGTTTCTCGAGGCTTCCCCGGTGGCCCGGGGAATAAACGTCGAGTACAGGGAGAACGAGGGACTCTCCGACCCCGGCACCTGCATGGTCAGGTAGTAGGCGGGCTGGAGCCTGGGTGCCGCGGGGTTCGAGATGGGGTCGTTGGGGGTAACCCACTCGTCTTCACTGGAGTAGAAGGTTCCCGAGTCCGTCACGTGGTACGCCCCGAGGATGTTGCGCTGGACCTTGAACAGGTCAGAGGGGTAGCGCACGTGATCTAGGAGCTGCTCCGACATCTCAGCCTGTGGCTTCAAGCTCGTGGGGAACACGTTGCTCCAGGCGCTGAGCAGTGGGTCTTCGGTGTCCCAGGCGTAGAGGACCACTTCACCCGAGTACGCATCCACTGTGGCCTTGACCGAGTTCCGCATGTAGTTCACGGTGTCAAAGGCCAGCTGGGGTGAGGGGCTATAGGTATCCGCGATGGCCTCTGACACCTGCAGCGGGGTGGAGTAGGGGTAATCGGCACTGGTGGTGTACCCATCGACAATCCACACGAGTCGACCGTCCACTACCGCGGGGTACACATCGTTATCCAGGGTGAGGTAGGGAGCGACCTTGCCCACGCGAGTGGCGGGGTGACGGTCATAGAGAATTTGGGACTCGCTCGTGATGGCATCCGAGAGGATGATCTGCTCCGACTGGAACTTCAGCGCGTACAGGAGTTGCTTGAACAGGTTGTTCAGCTCCGGACCGCCATCACCACTGAAGGTGTAGACGGCGTTGTTCTCGTCTTCACCGCCCGAGGGGAAGTCAAGCTCGAGTGGGGTGGAGCCCTCGGGCCCTCCCACGATGGAGTATTCCGGTGAGTTCTCACCAAAGTAGATGCGGGGTTCGTAGTCGCCGAGCACCGCCGAGACGGGGATACCAGACTCGATAAAGCGAGGCTGTCCGTCCTCAGTTCGCTGGTTTCCATACGCCGCAACCAGGCCATAGCCGTGGGTGTAGACGATGGTGTTGTTGTACCAAGACTGGGAGTTCAAACCATCGAGGTTGATTTCTCGCATAGCCAGCACGGTGTCGGTGCGCTCACCATTGACGTCGTAGCGACCCACGTCTAGGAACGTGGGGAATCGGTAGTACTGACGGAACTGCTCGAGCTGAGCAAAAGCATCAGAGACCAGCGCGGGGTCGATGATGCGAATGTTGGCAGTCGTTTCCGCATCTGCTCGCAGCGCACCCGCCGAGGTGTCCGTGGACGCTTCGTACTCGATTTCGACGACGTCAGCAACGCCGTAGGCGTCGCGAGTGGCGTCGATGTTGCGCTCGATGTACTGCGCTTCGAGGGTCCTCGCACTGGGGTCAACCTGGAAACGCTGGATCAGACTCGGGTAGCCAAGGCCCAGAACCAAACCGGAGACGATGTAGAGGGCCGTTCCCACAATGGCCAACCGCCAGCGACCAATGATGGCGGTGATGAGGAACAGCAGCGCCACCAGAATCGCGATACCGGCCATGATGGCGCGGGCAGGGATGGTGGCGTTGACCTCGGTGAATCCCGCACCAAACGCCAAGAATCCCGAACTGGCGGAGACGAGTGCTTCGTATTGCTGCAGCCACAGGTTGACCCCCTGTACGGCGAAATACAGCACACCGAGGATGGAGAGGTGAACGCGCATGGTGCGCGAAATTCGCACCTCCCGACCGCTGATCGAAATCGCTCCGTAGAGGAACCCGGTTGCTGCTGCACCGAGGGCTGCGAGCACCAGAATGGTCGACACATAGGAGACAACACTGGAGTAGACCGGCAGTTCAAAAATGTAGAAGCCGACATCCAAGCCGAATTCCGGATCCACCGTGCCAAACGGCGAGCGGTTCATCCACAGCAAGAATTGGGGCCACGTGTTCGCAGCACCCAACCCCGAAAACAGAGCGAGCAGTGCGGGGATTCCGAGCATCGCTACCCGACGAATGGGGTCAATGATTTGGCGGTAACGATCGAGCTCGTTGGAGAGCTTCGCGTAGACCGGACGGAACCTAAAGGCTAGGGAAATGCTCAGCCACACCGGAATGAACATGGTGACAAAACCGATGAGGAACATCGCCACGGACCCACCCCAGGTGGTGAGGAGAACCTCGAGATATCCCACCTGGTCAAACCACAAAACCTCCGTGTAGAGCGAGGCGAAGAGGAAGAAACCTCCGAGCACGGCCGCCAGAATGGCTCCGGTGATGATGAGCGGAAGGCGACGACGGTTGAACAGGTCCGGGGCAGCTTGAGACACGAGTAAATCTTCTCCTTGGCGGGGTTAGACCTTCAGTCTACAAAGAGTCTCACTGAGGGAATGCCGAGGAACTGGCACACCCGGCAACGGGAGTCCCCGCGTGGATGCTCTCCAGCGCCACCATGGCCTCCTCAAGAGTGGCCACAGGGATGACCTGGAGACCATCCGGAATATGGCCCACGAGGTCGGGGCAGTTGTCGGCGGGGGCAAAAAACCAGCTCGCCCCATCGTTGAGGGCGCCGTGCATTTTGTGTCGGATCCCGCCAATGGGACCAATGGACCCCTGGGCGTCGATGGTGCCGGTTCCGGCAAAAACCTTCCCCTGCGTAATATCCGCCGGGGACAACTTCTCCACGATGCCCAGCGCAAACATCAACCCCGCACTGGGTCCACCCACATTCTCAAGAGCGATATCCACCTCGATCGGAAAATCGTAGGTTCCCGACACCAAAATGCCGACCATCGGAACTCGTTCCTGACCTTCTGACATCCGCGGAAGAACCGAGACGTCCATGGGGGAACCCTCCCGCTCCACGCTCAGGGTCATGGGGGACACGACTCCCGAGTCGGCGATAATTCCTCGCAACACACTGACCGTGTCCACAGCCATTCCGTTGGCGGAAAGTATGACGTCACCGGGCAGCAACACTCCCTCGCTCGGTCCACCCTCGATCGCTTGGGATACGACCAAGCGACTGGTGTACGCAACCCCCAGGTAGTCCAGCGCTGCGGCCACGGCTTCCTGTTGAGAGTTCTCCATCTCGATTGCTGCCACCTCACGGTTTTGCTCAAAAGAGATTCCCGGTGGGTAGGCAACATCCACCGGAATCACAGTCCGGGTGGGATCAAACCAGCCCTGCATGACGTCAAACCACCCCGGCAAACTCTCCGGGTTGCCGGAGCGTGTCACGGTCGTGAGAAGAAAAGAACCGGTTGGCTCGAAGGTTTCCTCACCGGAGATAAGGATGAGTTCCATGTCCTCCTCCCCCACGCTGACCGACCCCAGGGTGTCAAAGGTGGGGCCGGGGTTGTCGATCACGTAGGGAGCGGGGAACAACGACAAACCCACGATGATGGCCGCCGTGAAAACGAGCATCAACCACCCGGCAACGCGCGAGCGTCGCTGAACCTGATCCGAAGGATCTCCGGCTTCATAAATGGCCACGCACTACTCCCGGGTTGACTAACCGGGTCAGCATAGCCACGGAATCCGGGAACAAGCCGTTAGCGAAATCATCTCCGACCAGGAGGTCGCCCTTGTACCGTGGGAGCATGTCCGAGAAACCTGGCGACGACCCCCGTTTCGGGGATGAGGAATGGATGAAGGACGCCTTCCGCCGGTTCCTCAGCGGTGACGAATCGTTCAACCCCGAAGAGCTCCTGAAAGCGGCCGGGGTGAATGTCTCGGCCGACGAGCTCCAGAAAATGATGCAGCAGCTGGGAACATCGTTCGCCCCCGGGGGCGGACTAACCCCGCACGCCTCCCGCGACCACGCCGTCACCGTAGCCACAGAGGGCCAACACGCTCTGGACCCGGCAACGAGGGAAACCCTCAGTCAGGCTGCGGGGATCGCCAGCCTCTGGCTCACCGACGTCACCGGTATTTCCGACCTCCCCGAAACCCCCGTAGTGGGAACCCGGGCCGACTGGGCGCGCGTCACACTGCCGGTCTGGGAGGACATCGCTGACCCGGTGGCAACGGCCATCCCCCGCGCCATATCCCAGATGATGGCAAGCCAAGCCCCCGAGGACATGCAGGGTCTCATTGGGGGCATGAGCGGTCCCATGGAGCAGGTCTCCAAGAGCCTCTTCACCATGCAGCTCGCCGGCGCCGTGGGAAAGCTCTCCGGAGAGGTTCTCTCCGGAGGAGACATCGGCATTCCTCTGGTGAGCGGGAGTAGCGAGCACGACGTGAAAGCGTTCCTTCTAGCCCAAAACATGCGCGAATTCTCGCGGGACCTCGATGTCCCCCAAGAGGAAGCCGACATCTACCTCGCCACGCGCGAGATTGCGCACGCCCGACTATTCCGCCACGCCAAATGGCTTCGACTCCACATCATGAGTGCCATCCGGGACTTTGCAGGCGGCATCAGCATTGACCTATCCCGGGTGATGGAGCTCGCCGAAGATTTCGACCCCACCAACGCGGAGGCCATGAAAGAGCTCCTCACCACGGGTGCTCTCTTGCCAGAGCGCACCGAGGAACAAAACCGTGCTCTGCAGCGGCTCGAAAGCATGCTGGCACTAATCGAGGGCTGGGTCGATCACGTGACCGGCCTTGCCACCGCACGCCTCCCGAAATCCGATGCCCTCGGTGAGGCAATTCGTCGCCGACGAGCCAGCGGCGGCCCGGCCGAGCACGCTTTTGCCACCCTGGTCGGGTTGGAGCTTCGACCCCGCAAACTGCGCGAAGCGAGCGCCCTCTGGGGCGAGATTCACCGCGAGCTCGGCGCGGAAGCCCGGGACGAACTCTGGCGACACCCCGACACCCTCCCCCACGGAGAGGATCTCGACACTCCCGCAGGGTTCCTCGCTCGGGTAGCCGAACCCGCGGGTGAGGATGATTTTGACCAGGCACTGCGCGATTTGCTCGATGAGGAGTCACCCGAGTCCTAGGTGTGGATAAGTTCCGCGCCCCACCGTGTGTTTCCGCCACGATGTCGGAATGTCACGCCTCCTCCATCTCGACCCCTCGCTTCCGGTTGTCTGGCGTTCGCCGGAGAGCCTCCAAATCGGGGTCGATCCGCCGCAAGTTCTCATCGATGTCCTGGACTCGAGATTCCTTCCCGTGTTGGCAGCCCTGCAACGCGGGATTAGCGAAGAGGGGTGTGAGGCGATTGCCTCCCACGAGGGTTTGGCTCCCGAAGAAACCGAGGGCTTTCTCGATGCCCTCAGTCGGGCCCTCACCCCCCGAATCCCCGACCCCTTTCCCAGGATCTGCATCCGGGGCTCAACCTCACACCTGGGCGCCTTTGCCCGAGTGCTCTGGGAGCTGGGATACCGCGACGCCGAGCCGGCAGACGAGGCCGTCCTCATTGCCTCTTTCGTGATGCCCGCCTCGGCCTATCACCCCTGGCTCGCTGATGACATCCCCCACACTCCCGTCATTTTCAGCGACCAAGCAATCATCGTGGGACCCCGGGTGACTCCCGGGGATGGGCCCTGCCTGCAGTGCGTGTGGGAAAACCGCGCCGAGGCAGAGCCGGCTCTCGTCGCGTTAGCCACCCAACTCTCGACACGCTCCGCTGCGACTGACACTCAGGCCCAGCACGCTCTCGCTGCCTGGCACACTCGCAGTCTTCTGCGCGCCCAAACTCCCGGGCTCACCTATCGCATCGATCGCTACACCGGAGAGGTGAGTCACCACCAGGAGGACGTTTCCTCCTCCTGCCTCTGTCGCTCCCTGGCCTAGGCCCCAGTGGGCGCGAGGGATTGCAGGAATCTGCTGGGCGCCCGGGGGCTTTGCTCCGCGCGTCCCCGCTCCGCCATGGACAGATGCAGGACCTGCTGCGCACGAGTCACCGCAACATAAAACAAGCGACGCTCCTCCTCGAGGGCGTCGTCCGTGGTCGCGTAGGAGATGGGGAACATCCCCTCCGAGAGCCCCACCACAAACACCACCGGCCATTCGCGTCCTTTTGCGGAGTGCACGGTGGTGATGGTGACTGCCCCCACGGCGGGGGCATCGCCCGCGCCTGCGCGGTCCGCCAACAGATCGGAAAACTCTGCCACCGTACTCCCGCTCGGCATCGACTGCGCCAGTGCTCGCAGTGCCGCTAAGTCATCGTGCCGATTGCGCTCAGCTCCCTGGTGATCCGGAGCATCGCCCTGCAAACCCAGGCCAAACAGAATGTCCTCGACAACCTGGACGAGGGTTCCCTGCACTCCCGCAACAGCGGCTCCTCGGATCTCCATCAGAGCCCGTTTCACGTGTGCTTCGTCAAAGAAAGGTGTCGCCCCGTGAATCCTCACCCCGATGCCCTCAGCCCGAAGCGCAGACTCAATAGCCAACGACTGGGCGCCAAAGCGAAGCAGCACAGCAATCCCGTCGGGTGCGGTGCCCTGCTCGATGAGGCCCCTCACGGTGGTCGCAACATAGCGAGCTTCTGCCTCATCGGTGCGAGCGACGTGACGATGAATGGGCTCGAGAGAGCCCCCCTGCGCCTCCAGGGTCACAGCACCCGGGCGACCCAGCATGATGTGGTTGGCCGCTCGCACAATGTGCTCACCCGAGCGATAGTTGCGCTCCAATTTCACAACTGTTCCCTGGGGGTATCGCTCGGGGAACTCGAGGAGGTAGGAGCTTGACGCCCCGGCAAAGCTGTAGATGGTCTGGCTGGCGTCGCCCACCACGACGAGGTCTTCTCTCGACCCGAGCCACACCTCTAACAACTTGTGTTGCAGGGGGGAGACGTCCTGGTACTCATCCACCAGAAAAACCCCGTACTGGGCTCGAACGCGATCCACCACGCGCTGTTCTGTTTCGAGCATGCCGAGGGTTCCCAGCAGAACATCCTCAAAGTCGATGCGACCCTGCTCGTCTTTCACCTGCTCGTATCGCTCATGAATGCTGGCGACGACCTCCAGGGATAACCCCCCGGGCAAGCTTTTGCCAAGCTCCGCGCGCTTGAGTCGATAATCCTCGAGGGTGTAGGCGTGGACTTTTCGCCACTCGATGTCGCCAGCGAGGTCTCGCACCACAGCGGTGTCCACCGACAGGGAGAGCTGATCCAGGGTCTTGGCAATCAGTGGAGCTTTGGAGGGAGCAATGTCGGGAAGCCTGCCACCGGTGATGGTCGGCCAAAAGTGTTGCAACTGACGAAGAGCAGCGGAGTGAAACGTTCTGGTTGCCACCCCGCGAACACCGAGAGCGCGCAAGCGCTGCCCCATCTCGGAGGCAGCTTTCGTCGTGAAGGTGAGGGCCAGAACCTGCTCGGGCTGATACTTGCCCTCGGCAACACCGTGAGCAATGCGGTGGGTGAGTGCTCGCGTCTTCCCCGTGCCCGCTCCCGCCAGGACACACAGCGGTCCACCCCAGGTGGTGGCAACCACCCGTTGTGATTCGTCCAGACCCTCCAGTGTGTCGGGCACTAGGCGTCCTCGGGGATTTCCTGACCTAGCCAATCCTCGATCATGGCCCGAGCAATGGAGGGGCGTCCGGGCAGGAGGACCTCTCCCGAGGAGGCGAGGAGTTCCTCGCGAGAAAACCAGCGCAGGTCAATGATCTCCGTGCCATCGGGACGAAGATCGCCCAGAGTTGCTTCGTCAATCTCTGCGCGAAAACCCACCATCAGGGAGGCCGGGAACGGCCAGGGCTGGGAACCCATATAGACCGGATTGGTGACCACCAGGCCCGATTCTTCGAACACCTCTCGGACCACGGCAGCTTCCAAAGACTCACCCGGCTCCACAAACCCCGCCAGCAGTGAGTAACGCCTGGCTTCCCAGAGCGCATTGCTGCCCAACACAATCCGATCCTGCTGATCGGTCACCAGGGCAATAACGGCAGCGTCGGTGCGGGGAAACAGGTCTTTACCCGTGGACTGGTCAACCCGTGTCCAGCCCGCCTGGGCTGCCTCCGCGGCAGCGCCGGTCAGGGGCGAAAAGCTGTGTGCGTGGTGCCAGTTCGCCATGGCGAGAGCCTCCACCACAATGCCGGAATCGAGATCATCCAAAGCGTGAGCCATGGTGCGAGCCGACACCCATCGGGCCATGTCCGCAGCGACCCGCGCACCACTCTCATCATCGAGCACCGCGGCCACAATGCGGGTTCCTTCGGGAATCTCCCGCACCCCCTCCACGGTGACACCCAAATACAACAGCAACGCTCCGTCGGGGACATCGTGGGGTGCCACCAATTCGATGTGGGGGGAAGAGCTGTCTGCGAGAAGAGCTTCCCCGCGCCAAATAAGCACAACTCTGGTAGTGCTATCGGCCATCACCTGGTCGAGAAAGCCCGGAATCTTGCGAGACACCGCGTCGCGGTTGATGCGCGTGCGCGAGAGAGGCAAGCGAGACGTCAGGGACATCGCTCACTCTCCTTCGTCACGGACTGCCGCACCGGCAGAAGCCTCGGTGTGGCAGTAAGGGAGCGCGGTCCTCCGCGCTTACCCTTGAGCCATGGGCCACACTGCTCTCATGCTATCGGCGCTGGCCACCAGCGCTGTTCCGGGTTTCCACGCTGTGAGTGCGCAAACGCTCTCCAGCGCTGAGAAAGATGTGGCGCTGGTCTATGACGTGGAGCAGAGGCCGTGGCTGGTCGAGTTGCCCACCTCCGCTTCGTC
>Ga0102945_1000651_pt1 | contig 10349 bp, 8 predicted proteins | sample SalPonred_H2O_MG_FD_78207 | JGI IMG/M metagenome (GOLD analysis project Ga0102945, IMG submission 78207) | Salt pond water microbial communities from South San Francisco under conditions of wetland restoration - Salt Pond MetaG R2_restored_H2O_MG ...
ACCCGGACCACATCCGCGATGCCCTGAAAGACTTTGCGAAGTCCTATGACCCCGGCACCGCGGCCACCACTGAGGTGGGCCACGTGGTGGATGCCGCTGACGGCATCGCCCACGTGGAGGGTCTCCCCGGCGTTATGGCCAACGAGTTGGTCAAGTTCCAGGATGGAACCCTCGGGCTCGCCCAGAACCTGGACGAGAACGAAATCGGTGTGGTGGTTCTTGGTGAGTTCAGCGGTGTTGAGGCCGGCCAGGAAGTCACCCGCACCGGTGAAGTCCTCTCTGTTCCCGTGGGAGACGGCTTCCTCGGTCGCGTGGTGGACCCACTGGGTAACCCCATTGATGGCATGGGTGCCATCACAGCTGAGGCTCGACGGGCTTTGGAGCTCCAGGCTCCGGGCGTGATGGCCAGGCGCAGTGTGCACGAGCCCCTGCAGACCGGCATCAAGGCCATTGACGCCATGATCCCGGTGGGTCGTGGACAGCGTCAGCTCATCATTGGTGACCGCCAGACCGGTAAAACAGCGATCGCGGTGGACACCATCATCAACCAAAAGGCGAACTGGGATTCCGGTGACCCTGACAAGCAGGTGCGGTGCATCTATGTGGCAATTGGTCAGAAGGGTTCGACCATCGCCGGTGTGCGGGGAGCGCTGGAAGAGGCCGGCGCCATGGAGTACACCACCATCGTGGCGGCTCCCGCGTCTGACCCCGCCGGGTTCAAGTACCTGGCCCCCTACACCGGGTCGGCCATCGGTCAGCACTGGATGTATAACTCCAAGCACGTGTTGATCATCTTCGATGACCTCTCCAAGCAGGCCGAGGCCTATCGCGCGGTGTCGTTGCTGTTGCGTCGTCCCCCGGGCCGTGAGGCATACCCCGGTGACGTCTTCTACTTGCACTCCCGTCTGCTGGAGCGCTGTGCGAAGCTCTCCGACGAGATGGGTGGTGGTTCGATGACGGGCCTGCCCATCATCGAGACCAAAGCCAATGACGTCGCGGCGTTCATTCCCACCAACGTGATCTCCATCACCGACGGTCAGATCTTCCTGCAGTCCGACTTGTTCCTCGCTAACCAGCGCCCCGCCGTGGATGTGGGTATCTCGGTGTCCCGCGTGGGTGGAGACGCTCAGGTGAAATCGATTAAGTCGGTGTCGGGAACCCTGAAGCTGGAGCTGGCGCAGTATCGCTCGCTCGAGGCCTTCGCGATGTTCGCCTCCGACCTGGATGCTGCCAGTCGCCGTCAGTTGGCGCGCGGTGCCAGGCTGACCGAGCTTCTCAAGCAGCCCCAGTACTCCCCCTATCCGGTGGAGGAGCAGGTGGTGTCCATTTGGGCGGGAACGAATGGAAAACTCGACACCATTGCAGTGGAAGACGTTCTCAAGTTTGAGGCAGAGCTACTAGATCACCTCCGTCGGAACACCAAGATTCTCGACACGTTGAAGAAAACCAACGTGCTCGACGATGACACCAAAGCCGAGTTGGACAAGGAAGTCGACAAGATCGTGGTCGCCTTCCAGAGCTCCGGCGCGGAAGGTTTGGGTGCCCCGGGCAGCGAAGCGCACGACGCGCTTGCCGAAGACGACATCAACCAGGAAAAAATCGTCAAGCGCAAGCGCTAGACGACAACGAGTAAAGGACTAAGAACTCATGGGTGCGCAGCTTCGGGTGTATCGGCAGAAGATTCGTTCTGCCGGCACAACCAAGAAGATCACGAAGGCTATGGAGCTGATTTCCGCATCGCGGATTCAAAAAGCTCAAGCCCGGATGACCGCTGCCACCCCCTACACCCGCGCGGTCACGCGCGCGGTGTCGGCAGTGGCCACCTACTCCAACATTGACCACCCGCTTTTGACGGAGGCCGAGAACCCGAAGCGCGCCGCCATGGTGATTTTCACCTCGGATCGCGGTTTGGCCGGTGCCTTTAGCGCCCAGGTTCTTCGCGAGGCGGGCGAGCTTCGTGAGCGCCTGCAGGGAGAAGGCAAAGAGGTCATCAGCTATGTGATTGGCCGCAAGGCGGTCCAAAACTTCACCTTCCGCCAGCGTGCGGTGGAGAAGTCCTGGACCGGAAACACGGACCAGCCCGAGTTCGAAACGGCCAAAGACATTGCCCAAACCCTGATTGAGCAGTTCACGAAAGACCAGGCGGAGGGTGGTGTGGATGAAATCCACATCGTCTATAACCGCTTCGTGTCCTTGGTGACCCAAACTCCTGAGGTGGTCAGGGTGTTACCGCTCGAGGTTGTGGAGGGTGTCGAAGAGCCCGGCGACACCGAGGTGTTCCCGCTGTATGAGTTTGAACCCGAGCCCGATGACGTGCTGGATGCGTTGCTCCCGGTCTACATCGAGAACAGAATCTTCACCGCCATGCTGCAGTCCGCAGCAGCCGAGCACGCAGCTCGCCAGAAGGCGATGAAGTCGGCCAGCGACAACGCCGACAAACTGATCCGCGAATACACCAGTCTTGCGAACAATGCTCGCCAGGCTGAAATTACCCAACAGATTTCCGAAATCGTGGGCGGCGCCGACGCCCTCGCTTCGGCGAAGTAAAGAAAGAGAAAAACGAGATGACTAAGACCGCCACCACACAAGCAACTGCCACGGGTCGCGTTGCCCGCGTCACGGGGCCCGTTGTTGACGTCGAGTTTCCGCACGATTCACTGCCGGAGATGTATAACGCCCTGAAGACGGAAATCACCATGGGTGGTGAGACCAGCATCTTGACTCTCGAGGTGGCGCAGCACTTAGGTGACGATCTCGTTCGCGCGATTGCCCTGAAGCCCACCGACGGTCTCGTGCGCGGCCAAGAGGTGCGCGACACCGGTGGGCCGATCACGGTTCCCGTGGGTGATGCCACCAAGGGCAAGGTGTTCAACGTTCTCGGCGAGGTGTTGAACTCCGATGACAAGCTCGAGGGCGTGGAGCGTTGGGGTATCCACCGCCAGCCACCTCCCTTTGACCAGCTCGAGTCCAAGACCCAGCTGTTCGAAACCGGTATCAAGGTCATTGACCTCCTCACCCCCTATGTTCTGGGTGGAAAAATCGGTCTCTTCGGTGGAGCCGGTGTGGGCAAGACGGTGTTGATCCAGGAAATGATTCAGCGTGTGGCACAGGACCACGGTGGTGTGTCCGTGTTCGCTGGTGTGGGGGAGCGGACCCGAGAGGGTAACGACCTCATCCACGAGATGGAAGAAGCCGGCGTCTTCGACAAGACCGCACTGGTGTTTGGCCAGATGGATGAGCCACCCGGAACCCGTCTGCGCGTGGCCCTGTCCGCGCTCACCATGGCGGAGTACTTCCGTGACGTGCAAAACCAAGACGTGCTGCTCTTCATTGACAACATCTTCCGGTTCACCCAGGCAGGGTCTGAGGTGTCGACCCTGCTGGGTCGTATGCCCTCGGCCGTGGGATACCAGCCCAACCTCGCGGATGAGATGGGTATCCTCCAGGAGCGCATCACCTCGACTCGCGGCCACTCGATCACGTCTCTGCAGGCCATTTATGTGCCAGCCGATGACTACACCGACCCGGCACCGGCGACCACGTTCGCCCACTTGGATGCGACCACGGAGCTCAGCCGTGACATCGCCGCCAAGGGTCTCTACCCCGCGGTGGACCCGCTGACCTCGACCAGTCGTATCCTTGACCCGCTCTACATCGGTGAGGACCACTACCGAGTGGCGACCCTGGTGAAGCAGATTCTCCAGAAGAACAAGGAACTCCAGGAGATCATCGCCATCCTCGGTGTTGACGAGCTTTCCGAAGAGGACAAGGTCACCGTGTCGCGTGCGCGTCGCATCCAGCAGTTCCTTTCCCAGAACACCTATATGGCGAAGAAGTTCACCGGTGTGGAGGGCTCCACGGTTCCCCTCAAGGAGACCATCGAATCCTTCGACGCCATCGCCAAGGGTGAGTTTGACCACGTGGCCGAGCAGGCCTTCTTCAACGTCGGACCGATCAGCGACGTCGAAGAGAAGTGGGCGACCATGCAGAAGGAAATGGGCTAGGAATGTCCTCTCTGACCGTCACTGTTGTCTCCGCGACCGCCGAAGTGTGGTCGGGGGAGGCAACGATGGTTGTTGCCCGCACCACGGAAGGCGAGATCGGTATTTTGTCCGGTCACGAGCCCACCCTCGGTGTTCTCGCCGCGGGCGAGGTGCGCATCACCACGACGGATGGTCAGAAAATCACCGCCAAGGCGGAGGACGGTTTTCTGTCCGTGGACAATAACCAGGTGACGATTGTTGCCGGTTTGGCAGAGATTACTTCCTAAGCATGCTGGTCCTGCTGCCACCCTCGGAGACAAAAACTGCCGGTGGGGAACCAGGGACATCCCTCGATATCCGGCAACTGAGTTTTCCGGCTCAAAACGCCGTGCGCAGCACGCTGCTCGAGCAGGTGGTGGAGCTCGCCGGTGATGAGGCGGCAGCGCTGACCGCGCTGAAGCTGGGACCGAAGGGAGGACCGGAGGTCCAGCGCAACCGCGACGTCCTCAGCTCGCCTCTCCTGCCAGCACTGGAGCGGTATACGGGGGTGCTCTTTGACGCTCTTGATGCAGGAAGCCTTCCGTCGCAGGCTCGCTCCTGGGTCATGGACACTGTCGCAGTGTTTTCTGCACTGTTGGGCGTGATTCGGGCCTCGGATCCGATCCCCGCCTACCGGTTGTCGTTTGACTCGAAGCTTTCCGCTGGCCCGTTGGCCAGCCAGTGGGCTGTGGTCGGAAATGCCCTGTGGGAGGAAGTCCCAGGCTTTGTGCTGGATCTGCGCAGTGAGGGCTACCGAAAGCTAGCCCCCGTTCCCGCTGATCGGGGAGTGTTTGTGGCGCTGGTCAAGGAGGGCCCCCTGGGGTCACGACCAGCGCTCGGACACGCCAATAAGTCCGTCAAGGGGGCACTTGTTCGCGCGTTAGCGGAATCGGGTGCCCAGCTTGAGAGTGTCCAGGATGTGGTGTCGTGGGGTGTAGCCCACGGCTACCACTGTGATGCGGATTCCCTCCGGGACGGTGTGATGGATCTAGTGATTAGCGGTAGCTGATCTTTTCGAGATCCAGGAGTTTCTCCTTGGTGGGTATGCCCTCACCGCCGCTGTATCCCGTGATGCGACGATCTGAGGCCAACACCCGGTGGCAGGGAATCACAATGGGGAGGGGGTTAGCGCCCACGGCTCCGCCGACCGCTCGGGCAGAGCCCGGTTTTCCCACAGCACTGCCGAGCTCGCCATAGCTGGTGGTCTGCCCGTGGGGGATGTCCTGCAGTGCCTTCCAGATGGACTGCTGGAATGCGGTTCCCTGAGCTTTCAACGGGAGATCAAATGTTGTGCGTTTTCCGGCGAAGTACTCTTGCAGTTGCCGGGTCGCTAATTCGATGACGGGATCGCTCGACGGCTGGGGAACACGTTTTCCGATGTCCAGACCGATGAGGAATTCGCCATCGGAGGTCAATGCGAGGGGACCAAGAGGACTGTCAACAGTGGCCTGAGTTGTCATGTGATGAGCGTACCGAAGCTGAGTCCGGTGGTCGAGAGCACGCTCACTAGCTGGGGATAACTATTCTTCGAGTTCGCTCGGGGGAGGGGTGAGCTCCTCCTCGGCTTCCAGGGTGACATTGATCCCCTGATTGAGTTCGGACACTTCGTCGTTCAAGACAAGGAGCTCCTCCAGCAGAGTGTTGTAGTCGGTGATCTTTGATTGCAGGGTGATGCGCATTGATTCGAGGCGGGCTTGGCGCTCCACCAACTCTGATCGCGCTGCCTCGAATTGGGATTTTGAGGGGAAGGCTCCGGGGGTGTCCGCCTTCTCGTTGAAGGCACCGATGTCGGCAGCGAGAACCTTGGACGTTTCTTCGTAGGTGAAGCGAAGCCCCTCGATCTCTGCGTTTCGGGAGTTCAGTTCATTACTCAGTTGTTCCAACTCGGCCTGCAGGGTGTCAAAGACCCGATAGACCCGGTCGGCTAGGTCGACGACACTCGACCGGTCGTCAAAGTATCGGGAGTAATGGGCTTCGAGTGCGTCGGGGATCTCGCGGATTTCCGTTCCGATAATGGAGTAGAGCTCGGGAACGCGAGACGCTGGGTTGTCGGCTTCGTAACTGTCGATGCGCTCCACTAGCGGGTGCTCTGGTCCCAGAGCCGCAAAAGCGTCCTCCAGCAGAGGGGCTAGAGTGTCTCGCTCTGCGGGGCTCTTTCGAAACCACACCGCGTGGAGCATCTCGTGGGCCGCGACGACCGGCTCGATGCTTTCCAGCCGGGGATCGGTGACGTCGTAGAGGTAGATCCTTGAATCACGGGTGGTGTAGCAGCCGAGAACCCCGATGCCCGGTTCGTTCCTGGTGCAGTAACGGCCGAACTCGAAGGAGGGGACAACGCGGGGCAGCGACGCCTTGAGGTAGAGCGCCCCCGTCTCCGACAGTCCCGCTTGCTCGATGTAGGAGGACACGGATTCTGGGGTATCGAACTGGGACGCCACCAGTTGGTCTTTGATGTTTTGCTCGTTCTGCACGACCCACAGAGCACCCCAGGCAGCACCTCCCTGGAGAGCGAGCGCGCCCAGAGCCAACAGCGCAATACCTGCGCGCAGAATCTTTGACCCGATGCTCACGGTGAACCCTTTCCCGGCTCCCCAATTGTCCTGGAGGTAACCCAGAAAATGCTGGAGTGGAGCGCGCGTGGCGATACCTCGTGTGTGCTCCCCGGATGGCTGCGAGATGCTGTGTACCCTGACCTTCGATGAGTCTTTTTGATGCCCAAACGGTGACGCCCCCTTCGCCCTGCAGTCGCTGTGGCGAGCAGGTCCCGGCATCGAGCCTGTTTTGTGCCCAGTGCGGTCAGTCCATGCTTCGACCCAAACCCGCGCCTGCTGGCCCCGATCCTGCAGATAGCCCGGAGCCAGAGGCCGAGAGCCCGCCACAGGAAGAGGACGAGCCGGACACCCTCTCCAAAGCCACGGGGTGGCTCCGACGGAGCCTAAATCTGGGGAAGAAGACCGATATCGATTCTGAGGCCAACTCCACGGTTCCCCCGTCCGGTCCCCCCGCTGAGGAGGAACCCACCCAAGCCATGTCCCTGTTTGACATTGAAGAAGCGGAGCGGACTGCGCAGCAGAAACCGCGCCCGCAGCGAGCCCCGATTCGGTTTGTCCTGAAGTTTTCCCATGGGCCCCAGATCACCGTGGGGGAGATGCCCGGCATCATCGGGGTGAAGCCTGCGAGCGAAAATGATTCGGCCGATGTGCAACGCATCACTGTGGATGATGACACCGACACAGTGGCTCCTGAGCATCTTGAGTTTGGGGTCAAAAACGGCGTCCTGTGGGTCAAGGACTTGAAAACTGTCAACGGCACTGTTGTGGAGGAACCGGGTTCCAGGCCTTTGCAATGCATCCCCTATGACACCTATTCGGTGGTGCGCGGTTCCACGGTGACTCTGGGTTCTCTGTCCTTCACCCTGCACTAAAGCTGTCCCCAGCGTGGAAAGCCACCAGGGTTTTCACCCCTGGTGGGTGGGTGTCAGGGTCGACGCGATGAGCGTGCTCTACTTCGCCGGTGCAGAAACTCCAGGCGCCCGTTCCCCCGGTGGCCACGCCACCCGTGCCCGTGCCGTGGATCGCGGCTCTCACCCCGGTGGTCTTGGCTTTCGCGATGTCACTGATTTTCCAGCAGGTGCTGGCGCTCATGATGGGACTGATTGGCCCAGCCATGGTGTTGGGCAGCTGGTGGGAATCCAGACGCCAAGCGTCACGGGCTCACGCCCGGAGCGAAGAAGAATTTGCCGTGGCGAACGCGCAACACACGAGAGCGATGTCGGATATGCGTGCGCGAGAGCAAACGCGTGCTCTCGCTCTGCTGCCACCCCTCGTGGACGCCGCAGGTCAACCACTGTGGCGACGGTCTGCTCTTCATGAGCATGGCTGCCGGATAGGGCTTGGCTTCGCGCACTTTCCTGAAGGGCATGCGCTCTGTGGAAGCGAGGGAATGCCGGGAATGCCGTGCGTTCTCGACCCCACACAGAGTGTCACCCTGGTCGGTGACGAGAGTTGCCGAGGAATCTGGCGGACTCTCGCTGTCAGTTGGGTTCTCTCGGGCTCCGCCACTCTTCGGGTGGACGAGCACGGTGAGCTTCCTCGCCAGGTGAGTGGGTTATCTGAGGCTTGGTGGGTCGGGACCCTGGAGGAAGTGCCCGATCAGTGCCGTGTCGTAATCGTGTGTGGTGACAAGCCCACCGTGGAGGTTCGAACTTCTGGACTCGCATCTTTTTCCACGGTTCCCGACCGGCTCTCCAGTGCCGAGGCGCTCTGGATTCTTCGCCGCCACCGTGCACTGGAGGACACTGCTGATAACCCGGTCGAGGGCGATCTCGACTCGAGACGCGAGCTGTGGTGTTCGCTTTCCGAAGCCTCACCGACCTGGGATCTGGTGCGGGAAGGACCCCACGCCGTCATCTGGGGAGCAACAGGTAGCGGCAAAAGCGTCACCGTCACCTCCCTTGTGCGAAACCTCGCCGAGCGATATCCACCGGAATCACTCGTCTGTGTCCTGATTGATTTCAAGGGTGGTGCTGGACTTCGTCCGCTTCGCGATCTCCCGCACACCATTGGCTCCATCACAGATATGGAGGGCGCTGGAGCGTCACGCGCCCTCGTGGGCTTGCATTCTGAGCTTCTGCGGCGGGAGCGAATCTTGCACCAGCACCAGGTGGCAGATATCTCCGAGCTAGATAGGTCAGTGCCCTTGCCACGTCTGGTGGTCGTGATTGATGAGGCCGCCTGGTTGCTGGCTAACTTTCCGGAGTTTCACCCCGCGCTGTCCGATGTGCTGGCCCGGGGTCGATCTTTGGGTGTCCACGTCATCATCTCTACCCAGCGGGTGACAGGGGTCCTCTCTCAAGCGATGATGGCCAACATTTCGCTGCGAATTTGTGGACGCGTAGTCGATGACACCGACGCGCTGTCCTGGATTCCCGATCTGAGTCCACAACTTCGGGAACGCGTCCGGCACTTGACACCGGGTGAGGTTATCCACGCGGGCGCTTCGGCTAAGCCTTCTCTCCACGACGTCTCTAGCGTTCGAGACCCAGTGCCCGGTGGTAGTCCTTCCGCCTGGAGAGTGTGGGCAGATCCTTTGCCGACCGAGGTCTCACTTACCGCCAAGAGTTGGGGTGTGGTCGATGACGTGCCCGCTCAGGCACATCGACTTCTGGGGGAGCCCGATGCTCCCGCGGGTTCCTGCCTCATTGTGGGGGATTCGGGGTCGGGCAAAACAACCGCGCTCGCCACGCTGGCGACTCTACGACCACACTCCGGCCGTGCGCCCACGCACCCCCTGCTGCTGTGGCTCTGGTGGACACAGAGCGCGAGCCTTGACCAGAGTGTTGTGCTTGATGATGTTGATCAGACGCTAGCCCTCGCGGGAGGTGATGGCGCACATGTTCTGATTGAGCTCCTGCAAAACTTTTCAGGAGCACTGCTGATGAGCGCTAAAGCCGACTCTCTTCACCACCGGGCTCTCTCGAGAATGTGTGGAGCCAGCATCGTGTTGCCGGTGGAGAAAACAGAAGCGAGGGAGACTCTCTACGGACTTCACTCGTCTATTCCGGGGCGCGCTCGCTATCAGGGCGAAACCATTCAGATCGCCCAGGGCCCGTCGCTACCAGAGGAACCAGAGTGGCCTCTGGTCCTGCCACACCCTGGGTCCTCCGTGATTACTCGCTCTCCGAAGAGTTGGTCCGGAGCTCCGGTCTCGTTGGTGCTCTCACCGGAGGAGCTCGCGAGACGGTGGCACGAGGTCGCCGACCACGGCGACATCATTCTTGACCGGGTCAGCCCGCTCGATGTCCGGGGAGCAACACTCGGTCGCATTCACCCTCCGCCACTGCCCGTGCCGGAGGAGATGCTTCTGGTGTGGAGAGCGGAGCGGTTTGAACTAGCGACTAGAGCCTGGTGGAAGGGGTGACCGCATCGATGCCGTGGGCGACGCCGACAGCCTTGTTGGTGAGCATTCCCGCGTCAGTGCTCAAGCCCGATGCCAATCCTGCGTCCTCGGCAAGAGCTTTCTTCCAGCCCTTGTCAGCCACTGCGTTCACGTAGCGCATGGTCGCGTTGGTGAGGGCGACGGTGGAGGTTTGGGGAACCGCTCCTGGCATATTCGCGACGCAGTAGTAGGTGCTGCCGAGAACATCGTAGGTGGGGTCTTCGTGAGTGGTGGGCTTCGAACCCTCAAAGCAGCCACCCTGATCCACCGCAATATCCACCAGCACACTCCCGGGCTTCATGCGTGAAACCAAGTCAAGCGAGACAAGCTTGGGAGCCTTTGCCCCGGGAATCAGAACCGAGCCAATCACTAAGTCAGCAGCTAAACAGG
>Ga0102945_1000653_pt1 | contig 10345 bp, 9 predicted proteins | sample SalPonred_H2O_MG_FD_78207 | JGI IMG/M metagenome (GOLD analysis project Ga0102945, IMG submission 78207) | Salt pond water microbial communities from South San Francisco under conditions of wetland restoration - Salt Pond MetaG R2_restored_H2O_MG ...
GACATCGATCGGTCCCGGACGCTGGCCGCAGGAGCGAGTACCAGCACCTGATAGCCTTCGCATCGACGGTTGCTGAGCGGGCGCTCAGCGATTCGTGACCAGGCCGCACCGTGCGGCCACCGCCGGCTCGACCGGCGCGCCCGGAGGGAATGAGAATGTCGCTGGCCACCATGAGCAAGTCCGAGATCATCGCCGAGTACGCCATCAGACCCGGTGATACCGGAAGCCCCGAGGTTCAGATCGCGTTGTTGACCAAGCGCATCACCGAACTGACCGAGCACTTGAAGACCCATCCGCACGATCACCACAGCCGCCGCGGGTTGCTGAGCCTGGTCGGCCAGCGTCGCCGGCTGCTGAAGTACCTGACCAAGACCGACATCACCCGGTACCGCGCCATCATCGAGCGGGTCGGGATCAGGCGCTAAAGATTTTTTCCATACAACCGAATAGAGATAACCAAACCGCAAGGATCCGGGGCGCTACGGTGCGTCGTCGTCGGTCCTCGGTAGTGGCTCTCGCTGGAAGGCATCGACCTTCCCGGGGGCCTCGATCGAAGACCGCCACCGGACGTCTGCCGTGGGCCCCTGCTTGCACTTAACAAGACAGGAGGCACCCGTGGAGGGTTCCCAGATCACGACGGTCGACGCCGTCATAGACAACGGTGCATTCGGCACCCGCACCATCACTTTCGAAACTGGCCGGTTGGCCAGGCAAGCCGCCGGCTCCGTGGCCGCCTACCTCGACGGTGGCACCATGCTGCTCAGCGCGACCACAGCGGGCAGGCACCCCAAGGATCAGCTGGACTTCTTCCCGTTGACCGTGGATGTGGAAGAGCGGATGTACTCCGTTGGTCGTATCCCCGGCTCGTTCTTCCGCCGCGAAGGTCGTCCCACCGAAGACGCCATCCTCACCTGCCGGTTGATCGACCGGCCGCTGCGCCCGACTTTCACCAAGGGCCTGCGCAACGAGGTCCAGGTTGTGGTGACCGTTCTTTCGCTGAACCCGAACGATCTATACGACGTACTGGCGATCAACGCCGCTTCGGCTTCGACCCAGTTGTCCGGCCTACCGTTCTCCGGCCCCATCGGCAGCGTTCGAATCGCGCTGATCGACGGGCAGTGGGTTGCTTTCCCCACGCACGAGCAACTCGAGCGCGCGGTCTTCGACATGGTCGTCGCTGGACGCATTGCCGACGACGACGTTGCCATCATGATGGTCGAGGCCGAAGCCACCGATCAGACCGTGGAACTGGTTGCGGGTGGCGCCCAGGCGCCCACCGAGGAGGTCGTGGGTGCTGGCCTGGAAGCGGCTAAGCCGTTCATCCGGTCGCTATGTGTGGCCCAGCAGGATCTTGCTGGTGCGGCTGCCAAGGATGTCCAGGACTACCCGGTCTTCTTGGACTTCCAAGACGACGCATTCGATGCCGTCGAGCGGTTGGCACTAGCCGATGTGCGCGATGCCCTCACGATCGTGGAGAAGGCTCCGCGCGAGGACAAACTCGACGACATCAAGAAGACGGTGACCGCCGAGCTCGCGGTGGAATTCGAGGGGCGTGAAAAGGAACTGTCCGCCGCCTTCCGCGCGGTGACGAAGAAGGCCGTGCGCGATCGGGTGCTGCGAGACAAGGTCCGCATCGACGGTCGTGGTTTGGCTGATATTCGCGCGCTGAGTGCCGAGGTGGACATCTTGCCGCGCACCCATGGGTCAGCCCTGTTCGAACGCGGCGAAACCCAGATCATGGGCGTGACCACCTTGAACATGCTGCGCATGGAGCAGATGCTGGACACCCTCAATCCCGATAACCGCAAGCGGTACATGCACAACTACAACTTCCCGCCGTACAGCACCGGGGAAACGGGCCGAGTTGGTTCACCCAAGCGCCGCGAAATCGGCCACGGCGCGCTCGCAGAGCGCGCCTTGGTGCCGGTGTTGCCCACGCGCGAGGAGTTCCCGTACGCGATCCGGCAGGTCTCCGAGGCCCTCGGATCGAACGGATCCACCTCGATGGGTTCGGTGTGCGCATCGACGATGTCGCTGCTCAATGCCGGAGTGCCGTTGAAGGCTCCGGTGGCAGGCATCGCGATGGGCCTGATCTCCGGGGAGGTCGATGGCTCTGCGGAGTTCGTGACCTTGACCGACATCCTTGGCGCCGAAGACGCCTACGGTGATATGGACTTCAAGGTGGCCGGCACACGTGAATTCGTGACCGCCTTGCAGTTGGACACCAAACTCGACGGCATCCCCGCCGAGGTGCTCGCCGGTGCGCTGACCCAAGCTCGGGATGCACGGCTGACGATCCTTGATGTGATGAACGAAGCGATCGACGCCCCCGATGAGATGGCAGCCACCGCTCCTCGGGTTATCTCGGTCAAGGTTCCGGTGGACAAGATCGGCGAGGTGATCGGGCCCAAGGGCAAGATCATCAACCAGATCCAAGAAGACACCGGTGCAGACATCAGCATCGAGGACGACGGCACGATCTACATCGGGGCCGTCGATGGACCCTCCGCCGAGGCCGCCCGCACCGCCATTAACAACATCGCCAATCCCACGATGCCCGAGGTGGGGGAGCGTTACCTGGGAACAGTGGTCAAGACCACCAACTTCGGTGCCTTCATTTCGCTGGTGCCAGGCAAGGATGGGCTGCTGCACATCTCGGAGATCAAGAAGCTCACCGACAAGAAGCGCATCGAGACTGTCGAAGAGGTTCTCAACGTGGGCGACAAAGTGCAGGTCGAGATCAAGGAGATCGATCCGCGCGGCAAGCTCTCGCTGGCACCCGTCATGGAGGGCTCGGATACGGCTGACGCATAAGCCGTTCACTCACCGCGAATGTGCGCACCTTCGGCTTCGGAGGTGCGCACATTCTCATTGTGAGAGCATTCCACGATGCCCACTCGTGCCCAGACCGCAACCTTGATCACCGGCGCCGATGGTGGTGTGGTTCGACGGACCACCCTGCCTGGTGGCCTGCGGGTCATCACCGAGTTCGTACCGGGGGTTCGATCGGTGGCCTTGGGTGTGTGGGTCACGGCGGGTTCGCGTGACGAACCGCCCTCCCAGATGGGTTCGGCTCACTTCTTAGAACATTTGTTGTTCAAAGGGACCACCTCACGGGACGCCATGACGATTTCGGCGCAGATCGAATCGGTGGGGGGTGATCTGAACGCATTCACCACCAAGGAGCACACGTGCTATCACGCCCGAGTGCTCGATGAAGATCTACCGATGGCACTGGACGTGGTGTGCGACGTGGTGCTCAACGCCACGTTGCACGATCACGACATCGAAGCCGAACGCGGGGTGATCTTCGAGGAGATCGCCATGTACGACGACGAACCCGGGGAATTGGTGCACGACGAATTCGCGGTGGCGATGTTCGGCAATTCTCCGCTGGGTCGGCCGATCTTGGGAACTGTGGAAACGATCAAGGCGCTACCCCGCCAATCGATCCGACGGTTCTACCGGAGCGCCTACAGCCCCGACCGCATGGTCATTGCAGTGGCGGGCAATGTCGATCACTCCTCAGTGGTGCGTCAGGTTCGATCCCTGTTCGCCGATCGACTGGATTCGGAAAAGGAGCCTGCACCGGCACGGGAAGCTAGGCCACGTCGGTGGAAGGGATCCCCGGTACGGGTGATCTCCCGGCCGACCGAACAAGCGCACTTGATGTTGGGCGCCCCCGGCTTCGTTCGCGGGGATGACCGCCGCTACGCGGCCGCTGTATTGAGTACCGCGCTCGGCGGCGGCATGAGTTCGCGGTTGTTCCAGGAGATTCGAGAAAAGCGCGGGCTGGCTTATTCGGTGTTCACCTATGCGCAGGCTTTCGCAGACGCAGGCGTTTTCGGTATGTACGCCGGGTGCCTTCCGAGTAAAGCCGACACTGTTCTCGACGTGACGTTGAGCGAAATGGAGACGGTGGCCCGGATGGGTCTGACAGATGAGGAACTGCAGCGAGCCAAGGGGCAAGTGAAAGGCTCGATGGTGCTCGGACAAGAAGATCCCGGTTCGCGGATGTCCCGGATCGCCAAAGCCGAACTGCACGATGATCCGATCGAGAGTTTGGACGCCGTGCTGGCGCGGGTCGATGCCATCGATGCCGGGGCTGTGCACGATGTCGCCCGCGAACTACTGACCGGACGTTTCACCCTGGCGGCAATCGGGCCCTTCGACGAGGCCCACACCTTCAACGCCGTAGGTTGACCGACCTCTAGGGTTGGTCGCTATGACCACCCCAGCCCGGATCGCCGTTGCCGTCGTAGGCGCCCGCGGTCGAATGGGAGCCGCGGTGGTCGATGCGGTGAACGCATCCGAGGATCTCGAACTCGTTGCTGCGCTGGACATCGGCGATTCGCTGGGGGATCTCGTGGCGGCCGCAACCGACGTCATGGTGGACTTCTCCACCCCCGATGCGGTGCTGGGCAATCTGCAGTACGCCATCGACCACGGCATCCACGCCGTAGTGGGCACCACAGGTTTCGATGAAGCACGGCTAGCCCAGGTGCAGGCCTGGTGCGCGCAGCAGCCGGAAGTCGGTGTCTTGATCGCGCCGAATTTCAGCATCGGCGCGGTGTTGATGATGCATCTGTCGGAGTTGGCGGCGCCGTATTTCGAATCGGTGGAAGTGATCGAGTTGAACCACCCGGACAAGGTGGATGCACCATCAGGGACCGCGACGCACACCGCTGCCCGGATTGCCGCGGCCCGCACGGGTCTGGGACCCGCCCCCGATGCCACTGCTTCGGGACTGGACGGTGCTCGGGGAGCCGATGTCGAGGGAATCGCTGTGCATTCGGTGCGGCTACGAGGGCTCGTGGCGCACCAAGAGGTGCTCTTCGGCACAACGGGGGAGACGCTGAGCATCCGACACGATTCGATCGATCGTGGTTGTTTCATGCCCGGTGTGCTGCTCGCCGTTCGCGCCGTGGCCGACCATCCCGGCATGATCGTCGGCCTGGCCGAGTACCTCGACTTGTCGTGAGCCTGCGCGCAGTCTGGGCGTTGACCGCGGCGATGGTGATCGCCAGCGGTGGTTACGCCGCTTTGGCGCTGGGTCGGTCGTGGGTGCTGTTGAGTTCCGGGGACATCGTGCAGATCGCGTTGGCCTTGGCCATCGTGGTGGTCCCGATTCTGGGGATGGCGATGATCCTGCGCGAAGTGTGGTTCGGCTGGCGGACCCGGCAAATGGGCCAGATCCTCACCATGGAAGGTGGGCTGCCGGAATACCGGGGCGAACTCACCGCATCGGGGCGACCGACCAAACAAGACGCAGATGCGAACTTCGAACGCTTCGCCCTCGAGGCCGAACAGTTCCCCGACGATTGGCGCGTGTGGTTCCGCTTGGGTGTGGCCTACGACGACGCACGTGACCGGAAGCGCGCGAGAGCGGCGATGCGTCATGCTGCGTCGTTGTTCGAATCAAGCTCACGCGGCTAAGCCCAAGCCTCGCAGCACCGCCGCAGTGATGGCAGCTACTACCACCACCACGAGAAATGGGGCGCGCAACACAAGCGCGACGATTGCCGCAGCCACACCGGCCATGCGGGCATCTACAGCCAGTGCGGTACCAACGGAGAAGGTTTGCACCGCAACCAACGCCGCGAGGAGTGCTACCGGCAGCATCGCGGTCAGGCGTTTCAGACGATCATTTTCCAAGACGCGCTCTGGGATCACATAGCCAGAGACTTTGAGTAAGTAGGCACCCAAGGATCCGATGATCACCGCAGGCCAGATCATGGTGCCCTACGAGCCAGGAGGCGTTCGGCGATCAAGGCGACCAACGCCGCCGAAAGCACGGGTAGTCCAGGTTGCAAAATCGGAACCAACGCGGTTGCCACTGCAGCGCTAACGATTGCCAAGGCGATCATGTTGCGGTCGCGAAGTCGAGGCCACAGCAACGCGATGAAACCCGCGGGCACAGCGGCATCAAGACCCAGTGTGCGTGGATCCTCTAGCGCCGCTGCCCCAAGCGCTCCGATCAGTGTCCCGATATTCCACAACACGAAGACCGACAGGCCGGTGGCAAGGAAAGCATGGCGAGCCTGACGCGAGCCCGGCGAGTACCGGATCGCCATAGCGGTGGACTCATCGATCGTGAGTTGCGCTCGCCCGAGTACGTTCCACCATCGCGCGGGCCGGTTGGTTGCCAGATAAGGACGCAAACTCAATGCGTACAGCGAGTTGCGTGCACCGAGCAACAGTGCGGTCACGATCGCGGCCAGGGCGCCCCCGCCGGCTCCCAGGACACCTACCAGCGCAAACTGCGAGGCGCCGGTGAACATTCCCAGGCTCAAAGCTTGCGTTTGCCAGATATCCAGTCCGCTGGCTATCGAGATCGCACCGAACGAAACTCCGTAGGCGCCGGTAGCAAGGCCGATGCCCAGGGCATTGGCGGTTATTGGTCGCAGGGACTGCTCACCGTTCAGCGCACACCTGCAGAAAGTTCGCCGGTGAGCGCATCGACAACCTCAGCCACGGCGGCCTGGGCGACGGATCGGTCGACATCGACCGTATCCAGGCGCAACCGGCGTTCAATGACGTCGTCGGCATCTTTGGCGCCTTCGTGAAGCAGTGCATGGGCGATATCGACCCGAGCAACGCTTGTGTGATCGGCTACTGGATCCAGTGCCGAATCCGGGTTCGGCAATAACCAGGCAAGTGCTCGTACTCGCTCGGCTTCGGCGCCGTAGCGCATCACCCACGGATCGGTGGCGAAGAATCCAGGAGAGCGCCGCGGTAAATCGGCAGCGGCCCCCACGAGTGCTATCGAGGTAGTGATGCATGGCGTATCGGTGATGGCATCGACGGCATCTTGGGCCATCCGCCGGTAAGTAGTGAGTTTCCCGCCGGTGATCGTGATGTGTCCCTCGGGTGCTCGCGAGACCAAGTGTTTGCGCGAAATATCGGAGGTATCGCCGGAACCGGCGGCCCCCATCGTCACCAATGGGCGCAAGCCAGCGAAGGCGCCCAGGACATCCGATCGATCCAGCGGACGACTCAAGACCGTGTTCACCTGGCTGAGGATCCACTCGATGTCCTCATCGGGCACGGGAGGGACTGGATCTATGCGATCCACACCGATGTCGGTGATACCGGCAATCACTGTGTTATCGGGTCTGGGTAGCAAGAAGCAATAGCGACCGGACATCCCCGGAACCGGGATAGTCAACGCAGCGCGGGGGTTACCCAATCGACCGGCATCCAGAACCAGGTGCGTACCTCGCGATGGGTGTACGTGCACGCGATCGTCGAGTTCACCAGCCCACACCCCTGTGGCGGCGATGACGTTACGTGCAGTGATGTGGAATTCGGTACCAGTGGTGGTGTCGTGCACGTCTACGCCATCGCCGCAGATTCGTGTCACATTCGCGTGCGTGATGATTCGGGCACCGAAGAGTGCTGCGGTGCGCGTCACTGCTACTACTAATCGCGCATCGTCGACGAGCTGCCCATCCCAGGCCATGATGCCCCCGCGCATCCGCGAGGAATCGATCGCCGGCGCAAGGGCGCGCACCTTGTCCGCTGAAAGGAAATGGGCAGGCGGCAAGGTGTTGCTCGGGGTGCGGGCGCCGGTGCGCAGCACGTCGCCCGCGAGGAACCCCGCACGGGTGAGAAGGGCCGAACGCACGGCGGTGTCGTCCATCACCGGAACCACTTGGGCCAATGCTCGGACAAGGTGCGGAGCGATAGTGGTCATCAAGTGTCCGCGCTCGACCGCAGATTCCCAAGCAACATCAACGTGTCCGGTTGCCAGGTAGCGCAGGCCGCCGTGGACGAGTTTGCTGGACCACCGCGAGGTACCGAAGGCCAGGTCCTCGCGTTCGATCAGCACCGTGGATAGGCCGCGACTGGCTGCATCCAGCGCTACCCCGGCACCGGTGATGCCGCCACCGACTACTACCAGGTCAACCTCGGTGGCGAACCTGTGCGAAGTGGCGGTCTCGGCGAAGTGCGCCACATCGAGTTGGCGTCTGTGCCAGGACAGGTCGGCTCGCGGATCCCCGAGCCGGGGGTAGATCACCGGCACCTGCTCCCACCCCCTCGGTCACGCACACCGATATGGCACACGTGCAAGTACGTCTGCACGCTACCCAACCCGGCTGTGGCGCGCATGGCAGGCTCCAGCCGTGGAGGAGCAGGCGCCGCTGGGTCGGTGGGGAACCGGCGGGCCCGGATTGGATGAGCGAACACTTGAGTTCTCGCGCTCCTGGCTCGGACCGCCGGCGCTGGTGCCGGGGCAGCAGGGGGCGCAGGGTGGACGAGTGCGGCCAGGTCGCGAACCAGGCGGTGGCTGGGCGTCGTTCGTGTCCGGGGTGCAGATTCGCAACGACGATGACACGCGCGCGGCCCATTCGCGTGGCATGTCGTATGTGGATCTGCTCACCTGGCGCAGCGACGATGCACAACTGCCAGCGGTCGACGCGGTTGCCATGCCCGTCGACCACGACCAGGTGCAGGCTGTGGTGGAACAGTGCGCACGCAGTGGTGTCGTCGTTGTTCCGGTTGGTGGCGGCACATCGGTCAGTGGTGCCATCTCCCTTGTCGATGACGCACAGCGCGATGACCGCCCGGTGTTGGCGATCTCGATGGCCCAGATGAACGCACTTGTCGATCTGGATCCGCAGTCGGCAATCGTCACCGTCCAGGCTGGGATAACCGGACCTGCGCTGGAGCGAGCGCTCGTTGCTCGCGCGAACAGTGATAGCAGCCACGGTGAGTTCACGCTCGGTCACTTCCCGCAATCCTGGGAGCGCGCAACGGTGGGTGGTTTCATCGCTGCTCGCTCGTCTGGCCAGTCCTCAGGTGGATACGGGCGAATCGAGGACATGTTGATCTCGGCTCAATTGGCAACGCCGAAGGGTTCGTGGACGGTCGGTGGGTATCCGGCGGCTTCCACCGGTCCGGATTTGCGACATCTGGTCTTGGGTAGCGAAGGAACGTTGGGCGTGATCACCTCCGCGCAGCTACGCGTGCGTCCGGCACCGACGATTCGCAGGTTCGCTGCGGCGATCGTGCCGCAGGACGGCGCCGCTCAGGGATTCACCGCGGGGCTCGATATCGCGCGCGAGTTGACCCGATCGGTACACCGACCGACGGTCCTGCGAGTATCGGATGCGGCCGAGAGCCACGCCCTGATGGCTATGAGCGCACCGACCGGTGCCCGGGCGATCGCCGTCAACGCCTATTTGCGAGCCCGCAAGGCACGTCGTGGATCGTTGGTGATTCTCGGCTGGGAGGGCACTGATGCCTCGGATGTGTCGGCCGCACGCGCTTTCGCCCGCTCGGTGATCGGCGACGCCGGGGGAGTGTGGTTGGGGGCTGGGCCGGGGCGAGCATGGGAGCGGGGTCGATTCCAAGGACCCTTCCTGCGCGATGACTTGATGGACGCCGGGTATCTCGTGGAAACGGTCGAGACCGTAGCCGCGTGGTCGAAGCTGGAGAACGTTCACACGTGTGTCACCCAAGCCGCCCGGAACGCTTTGGGGCCCGATAGTTATGTGATGGCGCACATCTCGCACACGTACGAAACCGGTGCGTCTTTGTATTTCACGTTACTGGCCGGCGCAAGCGCGGACCCGCACCAAGCAGCGCAGCGCTGGCGGGAAGCCAAGGCCGCGATCACCGATGCGATAGCCAATTCCGGGGGCGCCCTTAGCCACCATCACGGAATCGGCCGCGACCTGCGTTCGTGGCTACCGGGTCACCTTGGCCCGGTCGGCATCGATGTCCTAGCTGCGGTGAAGGACGCGGTGGACCCACACGGGGTCATGAACCCCGGTGCCTTGATCGGCGATCGGACATGACGGCCGCGGCAACCAAGGAGCAGTCCATCCTGCGGGGCCTGGCTGTATTCGGGGCGGTGTGGCAGGTCCTATGGCTGGCCGCTGAATCCGGACTGGCGTCACTTGTCAGCGGCCGGCCACTGAGTCTCGCAACGATCGCCTTAGGGGTTTCCCTTATCGCCTGGTTGGCGGTGTGGCTTTCACTGTTCGGGCCGTGGCGTAGTGCTCGCAGCACCCAGGTGTTGCAGGTGACCATCGTGGTGAGTGTGTTCGTAGCCGGGCTCGCCCTCGTGGTCGACCCGGTGGCGCTGGGTCCGGGAGGCTGGCGGGTCGGCGGGTCGGTGGTCAACCTGGCGGTCGGGCTCGCCGGCCTGTACCTACCGCGTCGTGTCGGGATCAGCGTGATCGTGGGCATCGTCGCGATCGAGACCGTTGGGATCGTGATCACGCACGCACGCGATTTCACCGATGGATCACTGAGCGTGAACTTGATTTACCCGGTCTATGCCTTGGCGTTGGGATTGGCGAGTGCCGCAGGGCGTCATGCCATCGTTCGCTGGGCC
>Ga0102945_1000654_pt1 | contig 10340 bp, 6 predicted proteins | sample SalPonred_H2O_MG_FD_78207 | JGI IMG/M metagenome (GOLD analysis project Ga0102945, IMG submission 78207) | Salt pond water microbial communities from South San Francisco under conditions of wetland restoration - Salt Pond MetaG R2_restored_H2O_MG ...
GTCATGGAAGATCATCAAGCAATGAATGTCATAGAAGCAGCCCTTTTATGTGCTGAGGGGCCGATGCCCAAGCCGGCACTACAAAAGCTGTTTGAGCCTGAGGAGGTAACCCTCTCGCAAATCGATGAGTGGTTGATGCAGTTACAGGTCGCTTGGAAAGATCGCGGCCTTGAGCTCACCGAAGTTTCAACGGGTTGGCGGTTTCGAAGCCGAGTGGATGTGCAGCGGTATCTTGAAAAGCTCAACCCCGAACGCACGCCCAAGTATTCCAGGGCTGTCTTAGAAACACTGGCAATCATTGCTTGGAAGCAGCCCGTGACGCGAGCTGACATCGAAGCGATACGCGGCGTGACGGTGTCTTCACAAATTGTCAAAACCCTGGAGGAAAGGGGTTGGGTGGAAACCTTGGGGCATCGGGATGGACCAGGTCGCCCGGCTTTGTTGGGCACGACCAAACAATTTCTTAATGATTTGGGGTTGCGTGCCCTAGACGAGCTGCCGCCATTGCAACCGCTGTCTCCAGAAAACCCCGAGGTGACAGGTTTGCCAGAAGGGCTGTTAATGACAGTCTCCGATGAAACGGCCACTCGCGTTGACGCGCCGCTTGAGCAATCGGAGATTGGGCAAAAGGGCGATTTAGAGCAAACCACATTAGAAATAACCGCAGCAGAAGAGACAGAAGACCAGACGGACGAGCGAATAGCAGGGCAAGTTGAGCAACGATATCCTGAGCACGAGGACGACGTACAGCCTCAAACCCAGGCAGATATTTCGTCTGAACATCCCTTGGGGCATATCGATCCCACGGACCCAGAAATTGATACACCGGAGCAAAAGTGACAATCGAACAACCCGAACAGCCCGAACAAACCGCTGCGCCTGAAAAGGGCGAGGCGTTGGAGAACAATAACCAAGAATCAAGAGCGCAGGGCGGGAAAACGACCAAAAGCGCCGGCTCTAAGTCGCGCGCCCGTAAGTTACGTACGCCGTTTCGACGTCGCCGAGCTGACGGCACGGATGAAGCGGGGGAGGCTTTGCCTGCCGATCCGGCTGTTGCCGTTGGTGCGTCCGACCAATCGCCTGTGGGGACGCCTAGCGAAGCGCCATCTGAGGACGAGTCGACCGCTTTGGCATTTTTGGGTCAGTCACCCAAGACTTCGCAGCGTTTGGGCAAATATTTGCAAAGCGACGTACTCATGCCCAAGCTGCACAAAGTCTTGGCAGAAGCTGGTATCGGGTCACGTCGGGAAATGGAAGAGCTCATCATTGCTGGCCGTGTGTCAGTTAACGGGGAGCCGGCACACATTGGTCAGCGCGTCGGCGGCACGGACGTTGTGCGGGTGAACGGTAAACCCGTCAATCGCATCGTTGGTCGCAAACCCCCACGTGTCATTCTGTATCACAAACCTGCGGGCGAAATTGTCAGCCATGATGACCCAGGCGGGCGTGCCACGGTGTTTGCAAGGCTACCGAGACTTAAAATCGGTAAGTGGTTATCCGTTGGTAGGCTTGACCTGAATACAGAGGGCTTGCTGATATTTACGACTTCCGGTGACTTATCCAACCGCTTGTTGCACCCCCGTTATGGAAACGAGCGTGAATATGCGGTTCGTGTGCTCGGTGAGATGACCGATGGCATCCGAGAACAACTTTTGAAAGGTGTGCCGCTAGATGATGGCCCCGCTCAATTTGGCAGCGTCGAGTTTTTGGGTGGGGAAGGAAGCAATCGATGGTACCGCGTCACTCTTCAAGAGGGTCGCAATCGTGAGGTAAGGCGATTATTTGAAGGGGTTGGTCTCACCGTGAGTCGTCTGATCCGCACCCGCTTTGGGGAACTTGTGTTGCCTAGCCATTTGAAGCGGGGGAGATGGGAGGAAATGAGCGGTGACCTTGTCAATGCCTTGATGGTTCAAGTGGGCTTGTTAAAAGATGAGGATGAGAAAAAAGGTGCGAGTGGCAAAGGCAGGGCACCTCGTCAGCCCATCAGTCACGATAGCGCGATGCCACCGGGTTACCGTCCCTTAACAACAACTAGCACCGGATACGGTGATCGTCGAGGATCTGCCGGTCACTCGGCATCAGGTCGAGGCAGTGGTGGTCGCGGTAAAAAGCCAGCCCATGGATCCAGATCGGGTGCTATTCCAGATCCATTGATGACTTCCGTATCGGCCGTCACGGGCAGCGCCGGTAACGGCCAGTCGCGTCGAAGCGCAGACCCGGCAAAGCGCCGTAAACAGCCGGCAGGTAAACAACCGGGACGAGGACCGGGTCCGGGTTCGAGCCGTGCGTCTGGCCGTGCTTCGAGTGGGGTAGACGCTGGGCCTCGTGATAACGCAGTCAACGGTCAAACGCAAAAACCACGTACTGCTAAAAAATCCCGACGCCCAGCCAGCGGTCAGCAGGGTGGCGGCAATCAAGGTGGCCACCAAAGCGGTAATAAAAAGCGAGGCGATGACTGGCAACCGAGTGGCGCAGCCGCGCACGAGTCACGATTAGGCTTTGTGAAGTCAGGTCGTCGCTAAAGGTTTAGGTCTCGTTAAAGGTTTATGCCTGCCTTAATACATGGTTTTGATTTGCTAAAGCATGTTACATTATCGGGCTTGAATGCTGATGTTGTGCGTGTGTCCATTATGATTTTTGATGGATAGGGTGTCGCCCATGACGTATCAGTCGCCGAATACGAATGGGCTGTTCATCAGCCCTTTTTTTTTGAAGGTATGAAAGACTTAGCCGAAATTACGCGCGAAGCGCTTGCTGGAATGAACCTAGAGCTAGTTGATGTTGAACGGGCACCATTGGGTTTATTGCGAATCACCATCGATCATGAATCGGGTGTTGCCATTGAGCATTGCGAGCAAGTCTCCCGTCAACTTTCAAGGGTTTATGAAGTCGAAGGCATCGACTATCGGCGCTTGGAAGTCGGTTCGCCCGGCGTTGATCGGCCTTTGCGAACCGAAAAAGATTTTCTGAGGTTTGTGGGTGAGCGGGTTGAAGTAAAACTACGTGAAGCCATTGAAAATCAAAAAGTTTTCAAAGGGGTGTTGCAAAGCGTTGCACCAACAGGAACGGCTGATACTGGCAGACAGTTCGCCATTGAGTATCAGGTACAGAAAGGTGAATCTCGCCAAGTTACGTTTGCAGTAGCGGACGTGGATAAAGCGAAATTAGATCCGCTACTAGATTTCAAGGGTAGGAAGCGATGAGTCGCGAAATATTATTATTGGTTGACGCTCTAGCGCGTGAGAAAAACGTGGGCCGCGAGGTCGTGTTTGAAGCCCTCGAGGGGGCGCTCGCTTCGGCAATGAAAAAGCGTTTCCAAGAGGACGCTGATATACGAGTGACCGTTGACCGTATGTCGGGCGACCACGAAGGCTTCAGGCGTTGGTTGGTCGTGCCAGATGAGGCTGGCCTACAAGAGCCTGACCGCGAGGAGATGTTGTCAGACGCTCAAGAGTCTTTCCCTGATATCCAAGAGGGCGAGTACATCGAGGAAGCGCTTGAGCCCGTCGAGTTCGGTCGTATTGGTGCACAAGCGGCCAAGCAGGCGATTCTTCAACGCATACGAGATGCAGAGCGCGAGCAAGTGCTCAACGACTTCCTAGATCGTGGTGAAACAATTATCTCGGGTACGGTCAAGCGGATGGACAAGGGCGACGCCGTCATTGAAACGGGCAAAGTTGAAGCCCGTTTACCCCGCAGTGAAATGATTCCCAAAGAGAATTTGCGAATCGGCGATCGCATTCGGGCATGGGTTTTACGAGTTGATCGGGCGGCCCGCGGGCAACAGGTGATTCTGTCGCGCACATCGCCTGAATTCATCAAGCAATTGTTTGAAAACGAGGTCCCTGAAATAGAGCAGGGCTTGTTGGAAATCAAAGGCGCTTCCAGAGATCCGGGTGTTAGAGCCAAGATTGCTGTTGTGACTTACGATAACCGCATTGATCCCATCGGGACGTGTGTGGGTATGCGTGGATCCCGTGTGACCGCGGTACGCAATGAGCTTGGAGGCGAGCAGGTTGACATCGTTTTGTGGTCAGAGGATCCGGCCCAATTCGTGATTGGTGCGTTGGCGCCTGCCAATATCGAGTCTATTGTGGTCGATGAGGATCGTCATGCTATGGACGTGGTTGTTGACGGTGAAAACCTGCCCAAGGCCATTGGTTCTCGCGGTCAAAATGTACGTTTGGCTTCGGACCTGACGGGATGGCAAATCAACATCATGACGCCCGAAGAGAGTCAGAATCGACAAGAAGAAGAGAGACAAAGGTTGCGCGAGGTATTCATGGCGAAACTCGATGTTGATGAAGAGGTGGCCGACATCTTGATTGATGAGGGCTTTACCGGTTTAGAAGAGATTGCGTACGTGCCCATCGCCGAGTTGCAAGAGATTGATGCCTTTGATGAGGACACCATCAATGAGCTACGCAACCGTGCTCGCAACGCATTGTTAACCGATGCAATCGTTCAAGAAGAGCGTGTCGAATCGGCGCAGGACCTCATGCATATTGAGGGAATGACGCCGGAATTGATCGCCTTGCTTAGTGAGCATGGCATCAACACACAAGATGATCTGGCTGATCTGGCCACTGATGAATTGGCTGAGATGGTCGATTTGGGTGCAGAGCAGGCAGCAGCGTTCATCATGGCAGCCAGGGCCCGCTGGTTCGAAGATGAGCAGTAAAAAAGAGAAGCAGCAAAAGAGGTTTTCTATGTCTAGTTGATCCGAAAACCGTTGCTAAGGTAAGAGAGAGTCTAATGTCGAGTATTACTGTCGCCCAGTTTGCGAATGAACTGAAGATGCCAGCCGATGTGCTGTTGGAGCAGTTGCGTGGAGCCGGGGTGTCCGTTGGGGCTGCGTCTGACGAGTTGTCTGACGCCGATAAAGCCAAATTGCTTGAATCATTGCGTCGCTCCCATGGTGCAACCGAGGGTAAGAAAATAACGCTGACGCGTCGCCAAACGTCTGAAATCAGACAAGCGGATGCGGGTGGACGTTCCAGAACCATCCAAGTGGAAGTTCGAAAGAAACGCGTCTTTGTGAAACGCGACTTGGCTGCTGAATCGGCGGAGACGCCTGAATCAGCGGATACCGTGAATGAAGAGGTTTCGACCGAGAACATCCCGTCTGAAGCAATCGGGCAAAAGGTAAATGTCAAGCCTGATGGTCAGTCGGATCAAACGTCAACAATACCTTCAGCGGATGCAGCGAACCCGTCACGCGAATCAAATGAGGCCGAGGTAGACGAAACCACGGCGCCAATCGCAGCTGAGCCTTCAGCGCCAATCCCAGACAATCAACAAGTCGATGACAAAGAGACTTCGACGGCAAGCGAAGAGCGCAAAAACGACAAGGATGAGGCTAAAGAACAAGTCGCCCAAGCTCAAGCCGCTCAAGCGAATGACGCAAGCGACCATGGACAAGACGTCTCTTCTGATACGTCGGAGTCTGGTCACGATCAGGTTGCAGCCGATGGTGACAAGACAGAAATGAACACAGCGGTGGCGAGCCAAGAAGATGTGTCGCCTGCGGCCGATCAAGAGCCGATCGCTCAGGCGCCAAGCGAGTCGAAGACGGGCAAGTCGTCGGCGGCTAGCCGTAAAATGGCGCGTCCTGTATCAGCCAGTGCGGGTAGCGATACAAATCGTGATAGCGCTAAAAAGCGTGCCGAAGCCGAAGCAGCCGCATTGCGCGAGATGCTCAATCGACCTAAAAAAGTTTTACGTGCTGAGCCAGAGCCAGATCCCAATGCGATTAAGGGGACATTACACAAGCCCGCTGCAGACAAAGTGGCGGACAAGAAAGCGGCTGACGGCGGTAAAAAAGTTGTTAAAGCCGGCGCTGCCTCGTCCACATGGTCTGACGATGCATCACGCAAGAAGCCAGCAGGCAAGGCGAATGCGCCAACGTCTCGTGACGGATGGCGCGCTGGTAAATCGGGTCGTGGAGGAGGTAAGCGTGGCCGTGGTCAAAACAACGTGCCGCAGCAGGAAGCCGCTCCGGTTGAGTTTGTGTCCCGCGAAATACACGTACCAGAGACAATCACGGTTGCCGATCTCGCCCACAAAATGTCCGTCAAAGCCGCTGAGGTGATCAAGCACCTCATGAAGCTTGGACAAATGGTGACGATCAACCAAGTCCTTGACCAAGAGACGGCCATGATCATGGTCGAAGAGATGGGGCATACTGCTGTTGCTGCCAAACTTGATGATCCTGAAGCATTCTTGGAAGAAACGCCGGCGCAAGATGCTGAGAGCAAGCCGCGTGCGCCAGTCGTGACCGTGATGGGTCACGTGGATCACGGTAAGACGTCTCTACTCGATCACATCCGCCGGGCCAAAGTGGCCTCCGGTGAGGCAGGTGGCATCACGCAGCACATTGGTGCCTATCACGTTGAAACGGATAGAGGCATCGTGACCTTCTTGGATACGCCTGGTCACGAAGCTTTTACAGCCATGCGCGCCCGTGGTGCCAAAGCCACGGATATCGTGATTTTGGTGGTCGCTGCTGACGATGGTGTTATGCCACAAACCAAAGAAGCCATTCACCATGCGCGAGCCGCGGGTGTGCCGCTGGTTGTGGCGGTTAACAAAATTGATAAGCCTGAGGCAAATCAAGACCGCGTCAAACAAGAGTTGGTGGTCGAAGAGGTGGTGCCTGAGGATTACGGTGGGGATGTGCCTTTCGTGCCTGTGTCAGCTAAAACAGGCGAGGGCATCGATGCGCTTTTGGAGAACGTAATCTTACAAGCCGAAATCTTGGAGCTTGAGGCGCCGATAGAGACTGCAGCCAAAGGCGTTGTGGTTGAAGCGCGATTAGACAAAGGTCGCGGTCCAGTTGCAACTGTCTTGGTGCAATCCGGTACATTGCGGCGCGGCGATGTTGTCTTGGCGGGCGCCAGTTATGGGCGTGTGCGGGCCATGTTGGATGAGAACGGTAAACAGATTCAATCAGCAGGACCCTCCATCCCCGTTGAAATCCAAGGACTGACCGAAGTGCCTGCAGCCGGCGATGAGCTGATGGGTCTAGCTGACGAGCGCAAGGCGCGTGAAATTGCTTTGTTTAGACAGGGTAAATTCCGTGATGTGAAGCTGGCCAGACAGCAGGCGGCCAAACTCGAGTCCATGTTTGAACCCACCGCTGAAGGCCTGCAGACGCTTTCTCTCATTGTTAAAACCGATGTGCAGGGTTCTCAGGAGGCTTTGGTAAATGCCCTGGTCAAGCTTTCGACAGCGGAAATCAAGGTGCAAGTGGTCCACGCAGCCGTGGGCGGCATTTCGGAAAGCGATGTTAACTTGGGTATTGCGGCCGGGGCAGTGATCATCGGGTTCAACGTTCGTGCGGAGACTAGCGCCAAAAAGCTTGCTGAGTCCAACGGTGTGGACATCCGGTACTACAACATCATTTATGACGCCGTCGATGAACTTCGCGCCGCCATGACTGGCATGTTAGCGCCCGAGCAACGCGAGGAAGTGATCGGTATGGTTGATGTCCGCGAGGTTTACCACATCTCTAAGGTTGGAACGGCGGCTGGTTGCATGGTGACGGATGGCTTTGTCCGACGCGATGCGCAAGTGCGTTTGTTACGTGAGAACGTGGTCCAGTGGACCGGGTCGCTCGAATCATTACGTCGCTTTAAAGACGACGTCAAAGAAGTGAAGTCTGGTTTTGACTGCGGTCTCAGGCTGAAGGGTAATAATGACATTAAGATCGGCGATCAACTTGAAGTCTTTGAGATCCGTGAAGTAGCTCGGACACTCTAAGGGGAAGTGATGTCTCGCCATAAGCAAAAAGTAGCCGGTGGTCGGAATATCCGGTTGGCAGACCAAATCCAAAAGGATCTGGCCATGCTGATTCAGCGCGAAATTGATCCTAAGCGTGTTGGATTGATCACGCTGTCCGGCGTCGAGTTGTCAACCGATTATGCCCATGCCAAGGTCTACTTTACGGTGATGAGTGGAGAACCGGACGAGGCCGAGCGACTATTGAATGAGAAGGCGGGTTGGTTACATGCGCAGCTCTTTAAGATGTTGCATATACACACCGTTCCCACGTTGCGTTTTTTTCATGATCCACAGCTTGAGCATGGCATAGCGATGTCTAAGCTCATTGACAAAGCCAATGCTTCTGAGTCAGAGGCCGCAGTCAAGCACACGCCCGATGAGGGCTTAACGTCTTGATTGATTGCTGTTTCTTGGCACGATAAAGAGTTTTAATGAGAAAACGACGCGGACAGGTGGTTGACGGTTGGTTGTTGCTCGACAAGTCTGTCGATGTTTCGAGTAACCATGCGTTACAGCGTGTCAAGCGTCTAATGGACGCACAAAAAGCAGGTCACACCGGAACACTGGACCCTTTTGCAACAGGGCTCTTGATTTGCTGTTTTGGGAGAGCAACCAAGATAGCGGGTTATTTGTTAGAGGCCGATAAAAGCTATACGGCTACCTTGCTGTTCGGACAAGAAACCGATTCAGGGGACCTGACAGGTAAGGTCGTGGATCAAGCAGGGGATGATTTTGTCTCGCTTGATCAAGACAAGTTGTTATCCGTTTTGCCACAATTCGTGGGCACAATCAGTCAGGTGCCTCCCATGACTTCGGCGCTTAAGCATCAAGGCCGTCCTTTATACGCTTATGCGCGTGAGGGCATCACGATTGAGAGGCCGCCTCGGGAAGTCACCATTCACCAACTCGAACTGCTGTCTTGTTCGGGTAAAGAAGCCGTCTTGCAGGTGAGTTGTAGCAAGGGGACCTACATTCGGACGCTGGCTCAGGACATTGGTCGTGCCATGGGTGTGGGTGCTCATTTGACTGCGTTGCGTCGTGACAGTGTAGGGCCCTTTGCTCTCGCGCAAGCTCACACGATCGAGCAGCTGAGCGCACTTGAACGTCCGCTCGAGGCGGTTAAAGCGCTATCAGACTTACCCGAGTCTTTGGCGCAGGTATTTGTTAACAAAGGAGCGGCAGTCGAGTCGTTCCAATCGTAGTTTATTCAAGAGGAAATCTTCATGTCACGCGCCCTGCGCAATGTTGCCATCATCGCTCACGTTGACCACGGAAAAACGACTTTGGTCGATCAATTGCTCCGTCAATCTGGTACTTTCCGAGACAACCAGCAATTGAGCGAACGGGTCATGGACTCCAATGACCTAGAGCGAGAAAGAGGCATTACCATCCTCGCTAAAAATTGTGCCGTTCAATACGAAGACACACACATCAATATTGTAGACACGCCGGGTCACGCGGATTTTGGTGGTGAGGTTGAACGCGTGCTATCGATGGTTGATGGGGTGCTGTTACTGGTTGATGCGGTTGAAGGCCCCATGCCGCAGACGCGGTTTGTGACGCGCAAAGCGCTTGCGCTTGGTCTTAAACCAGTGGTTGTTGTGAACAAGATCGACCGTCCGGGTGCCCGCCCTGACTATGTGGTCAATGCTACGTTTGATCTGTTTGACAAGCTCGGTGCGACTGAAGAGCAGCTCGATTTCCCGGTTATCTATGCGTCAGGCTTAGACGGCTATGCAGGATTGGAGCCATCGGTACGCGATGGTGACATGCGCCCATTGTTTGAAGCCATTCTTCAATACGTTCCACAACGCAATGACGAAATTGAAGCACCGTTGCAATTTCAGATTATTTCGCTTGATTACAGCAGCTATGTCGGTAAGATCGGTGTTGGTCGTATCAACCGCGGTCGCGTTCGTTCGGGCATGGAGGTCGCTTATCAATTCGGTCCAGACTCACCGATTGCCAAGGGCCGGATCAATCAAGTCTTGAAGTTTCAAGGGCTTGAAAGAGTGATCGTGGAAGAGGCGATCGCCGGCGACATCGTGCTGATAAACGGTATCGAAGAAATCGGCATTGGGTGTACGTTGATGGAGCCCGGCCACCCGGATCCATTGCCCATGCTGCGTATCGATGAGCCGACCCTCACCATGAACTTCATGGTGAACACCTCGCCATTGGCGGGTCGTGAGGGCAAGTTTGTTACCAGCCGACAGCTACGCGATCGTCTTGACCGTGAGTTAAAAGCCAACGTTGCCCTAAGGGTGCGTGATACAGACGACGACACCATCTTTGAAGTCGCGGGACGCGGTGAATTACACCTCACGATTTTGCTAGAAAACATGCGCCGAGAAGGTTACGAGTTGGCGGTTTCACGCCCTAGGGTGCTGTTTAAAGAAATCGATGGTCAGAAGTGTGAACCTTTTGAGTTGCTGACTTGCGACGTTGAAGACGCCCACCAAGGCGCGGTGATGGAAGAGCTCGGTCGTCGAAAGGGCGATTTACAAGACATGCAGCCAGATGGTCAGGGACGCACCCGACTGGAGTACCGAATCCCA
>Ga0102945_1000655_pt1 | contig 10336 bp, 11 predicted proteins | sample SalPonred_H2O_MG_FD_78207 | JGI IMG/M metagenome (GOLD analysis project Ga0102945, IMG submission 78207) | Salt pond water microbial communities from South San Francisco under conditions of wetland restoration - Salt Pond MetaG R2_restored_H2O_MG ...
GGCAAGGTCACTCGCGCCGTGTTGCCCTTTAAGCCATCGAAGTTCAAGCCTAAGAAATTGCCGCAGAAGTGGTAGCCCGGTGTGCGGTCGAGCGCGATCGCGCGCAGTATCTGTTGTTCGATAGCGGTGTGGTTTGGATTTGACTCAGCCATGCGGTTTTCCGAATTCAATATGGCGTCGACTATACACTTACGGTTGCACTCGCTGCAGTTGTTAGCCGCGTTATTAACCATTGTTGCGCACGTTGTTAAGCACGCAATGGGACTAATGATTATTTTGTCGCTCAACCATCATTGCAATCATTTTTGTTTTTGTCCTTCATGACTACCGATCGCCGCATTGCGCACGTCGACATGGATGCTTTTTTTGCATCCGTGGAGTTATTGCGCTACCCGCAATTAAGGGGACAGCCCGTGGTGGTGGGCGGTCGGGGCGTACCCGCCCCCCAACAGGACGACAATGGCGATTGGCAATACACGCGGTTAGGCGTCTACGCTGGCCGAGGCGTGGTGACCACATCAACCTATGCGGCGCGTGCTTTGGGGGTTTTCTCAGGCATGGGGTTGATGCAAAGCGCGAAATTGGCGCCCCAAGCAATTGTCTTACCCGCTGATTTTGACGCGTATAAAACTTACTCTCGCCGCTTTAAAACCGCCGCGCTGTCGATTGCACCCATTATGGAAGACCGTGGCATTGATGAAATCTATCTAGACCTCACCGCACTTGAGGCCGATACGTTCAGCCTTGCCCGGCGTATCAAGCAAGCCGTGTTTGAAGCCACGGGCCTCACCTGTTCTATCGGTGTGTCACCCAACAAACTCCTATCAAAAATATGTTCCGATTTAGACAAGCCTGATGGTGTGACCCTGTTGCGGCAATCCGAAATCGCCGATCGTATTTGGCCGCTACCGGCACGCAAGATCAATGGCATCGGTCCGAAAGCGACTGATAAGCTTGCCTCACTAGGGATACACACGATAGGCGAACTTGCACAAACAAGCACAGCCCTTCTGGTCGCGCATTTTGGGCGTCAAATGGGGCAATGGCTTCACGAGGCCGCACACGGCCAAGACGACCGGGCCGTGATCACGCACCGTGACCCTAAATCGTTAAGCCGTGAAACCACTCTTGAAACCAACTTACACGTCAAACACGACCGAGCCGAGCTGACCCGGCGAATTGATGACTTGTGTCGGCGCGTTGCCTTGGACCTAGAAAACAAACAGCGGCACTGCAAAACCGTGGGCGTCAAAGTGAAATTCGCGGATTTCACGGTGGTCACTCGCGACCTCACGCTGCCCACACCCGTGGGTGACGCAGGCACGATCCGCGAGGCAGTCTCTGACTGTCTGAAGCGCATCGCCTGGCATGACCGAATCCGACTGCTCGGTGTGCGAGCCAGTAACTTGGTCGCCCCGATTGAGGCGGGTTCAACCTCACAATTGCGACTCTGGACGCATCGAAGCGAAGACGTCATTCAAGCGAATCCAAACAAGGCAACGGATAACCGGACTTAGTGGTGGCGTGGTGAGTGGTGAGTTGTGAGGGTGAGGGTGAGTGATTTGTGGGTCGTTAACCCTTAAGACGTTCGCGCAATTGGTCAAGCGATAAGGCGCGATCGGCCTGGTCTTTGGCAGACAAGATCGGTTGTGCGGCGTCGCTATCACTATCGATAGGCCACTGAATACCGATCGCGGGGTCCGCCCAGTAAAGCGATTGTTCAAAAGCCGGGAAATAGTAGTCTGTGGTTTTGTAAAGAAACTCCGCTGATTCGCTAAGCACCATGAAGCCGTGTGCAAAACCGGGTGGCACCCACAACTGATGATTGTTTTTGGCGGACAAATGATGCCCTGTCCATTGACCAAAGGTGGGCGAGTCGCGTCTCACATCAACCGCCACATCAAACACTTCGCCCAAACACACACGGACCAATTTACCCTGCGGATGCTGGGTCTGAAAGTGCAACCCGCGCAATACGTTTTGAGCGGAGCGACTGTGGTTGTCTTGAACAAAGGTCACTTGTTGGCCAGTGGCTTCTTCAAACGCTTGTTGATTGAAGCTCTCGTAAAAAAAGCCTCGTTCGTCACCGAACACTTTGGGAGTCAGCAACAGCACGTCTGGCAAGGCAGTGGTTTGAACGGTGTAAGTCATTGGCTTTTATTGTTGACGCTGCGAAACCAGGCGCAAAAGGTACTGGCCATAGCTGTTTTTTTGTAGTGGGGCGGCCAGCCTCTCGACTTGCTCTTCTTGTATCCAGCCATTGTGGAGCGCGATTTCTTCCGGACAAGCCACCATCAATCCTTGTCGCTTTTGAATGGTGGCGATATAGCTAGAGGCCTCAATCAAACTGTCTTGTGTCCCCGTATCGAGCCACGCGTAGCCCCGCCCCATGATCTCAACGGTCAGCTGCTCGCGTTTTAGGTACTCAAGGTTCACGTCGGTGATTTCGAGCTCACCGCGTGCTGACGGTTGTATGTGTTGAGCGATATCGCACACCGTTTCGTCATAGAAATACAAACCGGTTACCGCATAGTTGCTCTTGGGTAAGGCGGGCTTTTCCTCTAAGCTGATCGCGCGTTGCTGTTCATCAAAGGCCACCACGCCATAACGCTCAGGGTCTTGCACATGATAGGCAAAGACGGTCGCGCCGCTGGCTCGCTGATCGGCGCTCTCGAGTAACTTAACAAGATCGTGGCCGTAGAAAATGTTGTCACCCAATACCAAAGCGCTTGGTGAGTCCTGCACGAAGTCTCGCCCAATGATGAACGCTTGCGCCAAACCATCTGGCGAGGGTTGAACCGCAAACCGAATGTTCATGCCCCATTGGCTACCGTCGCCGAGTAAGCCCTCAAAGCGGGGGATATCTTGCGGCGTGGATATCAACAACACATCACGTATGCCAGCCAACATCAAAGTCGCGAGCGGGTAATAGACCATGGGCTTGTCATAGATGGGTAGCAGCTGTTTAGAGACCGCTTGCGTCACCGGGTAGAGACGTGTGCCCGAGCCCCCCGCCAAAATGATGCCTTTGCGTTGTTTGCGATTAACGCCCATATTGCTTCTCTACCCAATGTCGATAGTCACCCGAAGTGACATGTTCCACCCAAGCGGGATTCTCTAAGTACCAATCAACGGTTTTTTTCAAGCCGGTGGTGAATGTTTCTTCCGGATGCCAGCCCAGCATGTCGCCTATCTTACTGGCATCAATGGCGTAGCGACGGTCATGGCCTGGCCGATCTTTAACAAACGTCATCTGTTCGGCGTAGGACCGACCATCGGTTCTCGGTCGGCGTTCATCAAGATAATCACAAATCGTTTGAACAACCTCGAGATTGGTTTTTTCGTTGTGGCCGCCGATGTTGTAAGTTTCGCCGGTTTGGCCCTTTGCCAGCACCTTGATGATGGCCGTGGCGTGATCACGCACATACAACCAGTCACGGACTTGTTGTCCATCACCATAGATAGGCAGCGGCTTGCCGGCGAGGGCATTCAAGATCACCAAAGGAATCAATTTTTCAGGGAAGTGGTACGGGCCATAGTTATTGCTGCAGTTGGTCGTGAGCACGGGTAGCCCGTAGGTGTGATGCCAAGCCCTGACCAAATGGTCCGAAGCGGCTTTGCTAGCGGCGTACGGACTATTTGGTTCGTAAGCATTGGTCTCGCGAAAGGCGGGGGCGTTTGGTGACAAGGTTCCATAAACCTCATCGGTTGAAACATGCAGGAAACGGAAGCCGCTTTGAGCCGCCGCTGGCAGTGATTGCCAGAACCCACGCACTGATTCCATTAGATGGAATGTGCCGCAGACGTTGGTCTCGATGAATTCACCGGGTCCATCAATGGATCGGTCCACATGGGACTCGGCAGCGAAGTTCAGCACAGCCCGCGGTTGATGTTCACACAACAGGCGACTCATTAGCGCGCGGTCGCCTATATCACCTTGCACAAACAGGTAGCGGCTATCTTCTTGAAATTCAACAAGATTTTCTAAATTTCCGGCATACGTGAGCTTGTCAACGTTAAGTACCGGCTCGTCAAAAAGCGACAGCCAAGTCTGTATAAAGTTGCTGCCAATAAAACCCGCACCACCTGTGACAATAATCATGATTATTTAGTTTCCTAAGAAATTTAATTGTACCAACGATGCCTTCTGGAGCCACAAACCGTGCCATCGGCTTTGTACGGACATTACAAATTTGTGTATATGATCAAAAGGCCTGAGTGAAGCGGCGTTCGCAACACTCGGTTTCGCCACAACAAACAGGGGAATCAGATGAAGCAATTTGTTACCGCGCCTGTCGGAGAAGAAAAAAATTTGCCATCGGGAGACAAGCAATGAACGGTGTAGGTCGAATCGTACACAGCCGCGAATCTCGCCGCCAGGCGATGAACAAGCCAGTCGCTGCCTTTGAAAGTTTGGGTCGCCCAGACAACTTGGCTGACGAAATCGCACAACAACTGCGCGATCGAATCTTGAAAGAGACATTAGGCCCAGGTCAACGCCTACCCACGGAACAAGCACTAGGCGCTCAGTTCGGCGTTAGTCGCAATGTGGTTCGTGAGGCCATTGCGCGCTTGAAACTAACGGGTCTGGTTGAAACAAGGCATGGGGTCGGCACCTTCGTTAAGCGTGAATTAAACGAGCGACCCTTTGAGCCCAACCAAGATGACTTGCTCGAATTTCGTCAGTTGATTGACGTGTATCGCTTGCGTGTGGAAATCGAATCAGGGGCGGCGGCATTGGCGGCCACCCATCGCACACACGCGCAACTCGAAGCACTCAAAGAGGCCTTAAAACATGACGACCATCCGATCGAGGACTGGGAGGCTGGCGCAAACTCAGCGGTCGACTTCCACTTGGCCATTGCTCAATCCTCTAACAATCCCTACTTTGTTCGCATCATGGGACATGTCAGTTCGGTGATTCGCGACGCTGTGCGCACGCTGCGTTTCAGAAGCTCGGGCACCTCACGGGTGGAGCAAGTCCGCGAAGAACACCAGCGGATTGTGGACGCCATCGAAAGACAAGACGCCAATGCCGCACGCCAAGCCATGCGCGAGCATCTAGAACACGGTATAAATGGCTACCGCAATCTATTGGGAAATTAGAACCAAATGACTACAAGCGACAATGAGCTAATCGTCGAAAAGCGTGGCGCCGAGGGCTGGATCACGTTCAATAATCCTGCCAAACACAACGCCATGTCCTACGACATGTGGGCAGGCATCGTTCCCGCCCTTGCCGAATTTGAGACCGACGACGACATTCGGGTCGTGGTACTGACCGGTGCGGGTGAAAAAGCATTTGTCAGTGGCGCCAACATTTCGCAGTTCGATAAGTTGCGCTCGTCAGCCGACGCTGTCGCCGAGTACGAGCGGGTTGGCGAAGGCGCGCAAAACGCCCTTTACAACTATTCCAAACCAACGGTTGCCCGAATCAAAGGCTACTGCTTGGGTGGCGGCTTGAACTTGGCGCTGTGTTGCGACGTGCGAATTGCTTGTGACAACAGCTCTTTTTCTATTCCCGCTGGCAAGATGGGATTGGGCTACCGCATGACAGCCATCCGCAATCTAGTCACGGTCGTTGGTCCAGCCAACGCGCTCGATATTTTCTTGTCAGCGCGGCGAGTCGGTGCGCAAGAGGGTTTGCGCATGGGTCTGATTCAGCACTTGGCTGACGAAGCGAATTTTGAACAAACCGTACGCGAGTACTTGGATCGACTGGCAGGCAACGCCCCCCTGACACTGAAAGTCGGCAAGCAAATGATCCGGCGCTTCCAAGAAGTGCCATCAGAGGTCGACATGGAAGAAATGCGTGAGTTAGTCATGACGTGTTTTGCCAGTGAAGACTATAAAGAGGGCCGAAAGGCCTTTGCTGAAAAGCGGGCCCCCGTGTTTAAGGGTCGTTAGTGATTAGTGAATCGGCGCTTGTGATTCGTCTGGCCCTGTAGTTCTAGTTCGCGCAACATGCTCGACTATTGGGCCGTCCTTTTCCCAAGCGCTTTGATGCTATCGGTCATGGTGGTGACCACTGTGGCCGGTGGCACCATGCGTGCCTTTGCAGGCTTCGGTGGAGGCTTGCTACTAGCGCCTGTCTTCAGTTTGTATCTCCCACCCGCAGACGTGGTGGTGGTCGTCATTTTGTTGAACTTTGCGAGCACGTTGCAGCTGCTACCCGGCATGTGGAAGGACGTAGACTGGCCCCTGATCTGGCGCATGCTGCCCGCGGCCGTGATTGGCGTTCCCTTAGGTGGTTTGGTCTTAACCGGATTAGATCCGTTAATGCTAAGACGGATCGTGGCCTTGGTCGTGATCGTGTTGTCTGTCGTGCTTTTGACGGGCTGGTATTACAAAGGGCCACGCGGCCGTTTACAAGACGGTATTGCCGGCGTAACCAGCGGTATTCTCACCTCAATTGCTGGTATCGGTGGTCCACCCTTTGTGCTGTACATGCTCTCAGCCAAGGGCTTTTCACCGGTGGCCTTTCGGATTTTCTTCACGGTTTTCTTTTCCTTTACTCAGGTCATGGCATTGGCCATGCTGTTGTTTAAAGGCGCCATGCAGCCAACCCAATTTGCTTACGTCGGCGCTCTATTGCCTTTGTATTTATTGGCCACGGCGCTTGGCTCGTATCTGTTTGTCAAAGCGCTGCACAGTCGTGTCGATCAGATCAAGCGAATTTCATTGTGGTGTCTCTTGGTCGTCGGGCTGGTGACGTTTGCCCTGTGAGTCACAAGACGGTGCTTTCACACATACAATGCCGTCATGTCTTCATTATCTCCATTACGCGTTTTGGTGGTCGGGTCTCAAGGGCAGGTCGGCCACGCTTTGCTCAAGCGCATACCCCCTGACGCATTGGCTGCAGGCCTTGACCGCCACGGGCTGGATCTCAGCGATCTAGAGCACTTGGCGGACAACCTGCACACGGTTATCGAGAAGCATCGTCCCACGGTTCTAATCAACGCCGCCGCCTACACCGCGGTGGACCGCGCAGAAGCAGAACAAACCTTGGCTTACGATGTGAATGCCTTGGCACCTGGCATCATGGCCACAGTCGCCGCGGCCTGTGGGCTACCCATGGTGCATTACTCGACAGACTATGTTTTTGACGGGACAAGAACCGAGCCTTATGTGGAAAACGAAGCCACCCACCCCGCTTCCGTTTATGGCCGTAGCAAGTTAGCCGGTGAAAAAGCGGTTCAGGCCGCCAATGGACCGCATCTGATCTTTCGCACCAGCTGGGTGTTTGGCGCACACGGTCAAAACTTTCTAAAAACGATGTTGCGTTTGGCCCAAGAGCGTGACGCCCTGAGGGTCGTGAACGATCAGGTGGGCACGCCCACGTCAGCCGATTGGATCGCTGAGGCCACGCTCGCCGCACTCAACACCCTGTCGGACAAACCCGCCGATGATCCTCGATGGGGGCTTTACCACCTGAGCGCCAATGGCGTCACGAGCTGGCATGGTTACGCCCAGTACCTCATCGAAAAAGCCACGATCATGGGTTGGCCAATACGCGTATCCGCAGACAGCATTCAAGGGATTGCCACGGCTGACTATCCCACCGATGCCCCACGCCCCATGAACTCGAGACTATCCACACAAAAACTCGAACAGACCTTTGCGCTTGAACCCCGCGATTGGCAAACCGATGTCGATCGCGTCTTGTTTGATCTGCGTCCGAACCCATGAAAATCCTGATCGTACGCACCTCTTCGCTTGGTGATTTGATTCACATGTTGCCAGCGATTTCTGACATCAAACAACACCACCCCGACGCCACCATCGATTGGGTAATCGAAGAAGCGTTTGCTGAGATTCCCCTTTGGCATGCCGCCATCAATCGAGTGATCGTCGTGGCGCATCGGCGCTGGCGTCGTTCCTGGTGGTCCGAGCAATCCAAGGCCGAAAGAAAACACGCGCTCGAACAACTACGCTCGGTATCTTATGACCTGGTTTTAGACATGCAGGGCTTGATGAAATCCGTTTGGCTGGTCAAAGCGGCTCATGGCGTCAAGCATGGTCTGAGCTGGTCTTCGACACGTGAACCGCTATGCGCTTTTTTTTATGATCATCGCCATCGCGTCAAAATCTGGCAACCGGCGGTTGATCGCCAGCGGCAATTGGCCGCGCTGGCTTTGGGTTATACGCCCGAGGGCCCGCCAGACTTCGGTTTGGATCATTTGATTGACCACGAAAATGAGACTGACCGCGTCGATTACGCCGTCATCATGCCTTCGGCAAGCCGCGACAATAAGCTGTGGCCAAGCGAAGACTGGCAGGCCGTATTTGACCGTCTGCAGGACGCTGGCTTGGCCCTTCGACTACTCGCGGGCAACGATGCCGAACGTCAACGGGCGCAACAGCTGATTGGCTCGCGCCCCAACACCGCCCTACAACCTAAAAGCACATTAACCGAGCTCGCCACCTTGCTCTCTGGCGCACGCCTGATGGTTGGGTTAGATAGTGGCTTGACCCATTTGGCAGCGGCCGTCGGTACCGATACGATTGGCATTTATAAAGCGTCTACACCTGCACGCACCCCGTTGGTTGGTCGTGGCTTTGTGGCCAGCCTCGGCGACAAGGGCCGTCCCCCAAACCGCGCTCAAGTTCTTGCTGCCGTCGACTCGGCGTTGTCTTCACAAGCGACGATGTCATGATTGTGATGAACTTTTCGGATAAGCCACTCGTCAACCAAACCTATAGGAAATTGCTGCTGTGTTAGCGCGCTGGATTTACTCAATATTATTGGCTTTGGTGGCGCCCTTGGCATGGGGTTGGCTGCTATGGCGACAGCGCACGGGGCAAGCCCAATGGGATGTGCTAGCCGCCGAACGATTCGGTCGCTACCCACAGCCATGGGACGGTCGGGCACCCGTTTGGGTGCATGCGGTCAGCGTGGGAGAAGTACGCGCGGCCGCACCGCTAATCGAAGCGCTGGTGCTAAAAGGCGAAACCGTTCTGTTGACCCACTTCACCCCCACAGGAAAAGTCGAAGCGCAACGACTACTTGGCTCTGCCATTCACGAAGGCCAGATCCGTCAACAGTGGGTGCCTTACGATTTTGCTGTGGCCACGCGACGTTTTGTGAAGCATTTTCAGCCGCGCTTGGCTCTGCTGATTGAGCGTGAGGTCTGGCCCAATCTCGTGCACCAAACAACCCAGGCTGGCGTGCCCGTCGTCTTGGTGAGTGCCCGTTTCTCGGAACGCTCTCTCAAACAGACCGTTTGGATTAATCGCATTTTTGGTGGGTTGCTCTCCGATACCTACGCCAAACTTCGTTTGGCTTTGGCACAAACCGAGGCTGACGGCCAACGGTTGTTTGACACTGGTGTGCCCGAAGTACAGGTATCAGGCAATCTGAAATTTGACATCAATTTGCCAGTGGTGGCGGTGCAAGCCGGTGAACACTGGCGTGAGCGTTTACAAAGGCCCGTTATCGCGATCGCGAGCACACGCGAGGGCGAGGACCGATCGTTCATCGGCTCGTTAACTCAACACGTGAAGCAAAGCACCGCAGAGGTCACACCGCTTTTTGTGTTGATCCCCCGGCATCCGCAGCGCTTTGACGAGGCCGCCCGCTTACTCGACGAGGCTGGCCTGCGCTATGCGCGTTGGTCCGTGCTGCGCGAGGATCCGCAAAGTGATGGCGTCATTGGTAAGCTCGATGTGGTTTTAGGCGACACGATGGGGGAGATGCCTTTTTTCTATGGCGTGGCTGACGTTGCTATCGTTGCCGGCAGCTTTGAAAACCACGGTGGACAAAACTTCATCGAGTGTTGTGCCACAGGTACTCCAGTCATTGTGGGACCCCACACACGCAACTTTGCGCATGCCGTTCAGAGTGCCCTCGCCGCGGGCGCCATCGAGCAGGTTCAGGACTCTGACCAAGCTTTAGCCGAAGCCATGGCATGGCTCACGAATCCGCAAACCATTGAGCAGGCGGCACAAATGGGGCAAGCTGGTCTAGCATGGGTCACGGCACACGTAGGCGCCACTGAACGTATCATGGCAGCGATCAGCGATCTTGAAGCCGACCTTGTGACACCGTCAACGCCTCAGGATTGAGCTGCGAACTCATCATGGCCGGCGAACGGCCGGCTTCAGAGCGCGTATGACCAAACCAGCCTACACCGAGTCCGTAGACCAACACGTTGGCCACCATGAGTATCGCAAAAAATATCTTCATGGCTGGTATTGTATCTGTTTGCTTAGTCTATCGGCTGAGCCAAAACCGCCAATCCATCCAAGACCGCATGCGGCAGGTGGCGCAAGCGACAGCCTGGCAGCCGCTCGACCAAGGCGTGCTCAATGGCTTCGTAGGCGCCCCCGCTCACGA
>Ga0102945_1000656_pt1 | contig 10334 bp, 11 predicted proteins | sample SalPonred_H2O_MG_FD_78207 | JGI IMG/M metagenome (GOLD analysis project Ga0102945, IMG submission 78207) | Salt pond water microbial communities from South San Francisco under conditions of wetland restoration - Salt Pond MetaG R2_restored_H2O_MG ...
ATAAAAGACTTAAACCATATCTAACACAAACTACTTTATTTTAAGAAAATAATTAACATTTAACTATATACTAATATGCAACTAATAAACATTCAAGAGGTTAAACCTAATGAAAACAATCCAAGATTTATAAAAGATTATAAATTCAAGAAACTTGTAAAATCAATTAAGGAGTTTCCTGAAATGCTAAAGTTAAGACCTATCGTAGTAAATAGCGATATGGTAGTACTTGGTGGTAATATGAGATTAAAGGCTTGTAAAGAAGCAGGACTAAAAGAAGTATGGATATTAGTTGCAGATAGTTTGACCAAAGAACAAGAAAGAGAATTTATTGTAAAAGACAATGTAGGATTTGGTGAATGGGATTGGGATGCGTTAGCAAACGATTGGAATGGACAACAAGTAGAAGATTGGGGATTGACTGTAGTACCTTTTGAAGATAGCATAGAAGATGTAATAGAAAAAGAAATACACAAAGAAGATAAAAAAGAAATGTTAAATATTTGCGAGGTTTGTGGTAAAGGCTTGGCTTAACAAAACTTAACGAAATGAAAGTATCGGATAATGAATTTTGGGCAATATTAAGAGAGAATGCAGGTATCTATGCAAGAACTGCAAGAGCAATAGAAAATCATTTTAACGTATCTTATTCAAGACAAGCAGTAAAGGATAGAGCAGAAAAGGATATGAATAGATTGAATGACATAAGAGACCAAAACTTTGATGTGGCAGAAGAGGGTTTGCATTCTTTAATGAGAAGTAAGAATGAAAGAATTAAATTAGATAGCACTAAATTTTATTTAGAAAGAAAAGGAAAGGATAGAGGTTATAGTCAAAGACAAGAAATAACAGGTGCAGATGGGATGCCTACTAAATTTGAAATAGAAATAATAAAGCGTGAGGATAAAGACTAATGTAGTTTTTGAACATCTGTTACAATCAGATAAAAAGATAACAATAGAGCAGGGTGGTACAAGGTCAGGTAAGACTTATAACATTTTGCTTTATATTATTTTTAAATATTGTTTAGAGAACACAGGTAAAACAATAACTATTTGTAGAAAGACATTTCCTGCAGTTCGTAGTTCTGTTATGCGTGATTTTTTAGATATACTAAAACAATATAAATCTTATTCAGAGGAAGCACATAATAAATCAAACCACGAATATAGACTAAACGGAAACCTTATTGAGTTTATATCATTAGACCAACCACAAAAAGTAAGAGGTCGTAAAAGAAATTTGTTATTTATAAATGAGGCAAACGAATTAGATTACGAAGATTGGCAACAGTTAATATTTAGAACAGAAGATAAAATAATTCTTGACTTTAATCCATCGGATGAGTACCATTGGATATATGACAAAGTAATACCAAGAGATGATGCAGACTTTTATATCACTACATACAAAGACAATAGTTTCTTAAACGAAAGTATAAAAGAAGAAATAGAACGTTTAAAGGACACAGACGAAACCTACTGGCAAATATATGGTTTAGGTTTAAAAGGTATATCTAAAGCTACTATATTTAATTATACAGAGGTAAACCACATACCACACGATGCAGAATTTATAAGCTATGGAGCAGATGCAGGATATTCTAATGACCCTACTACTTTAGTTTCTGTTTATAGGAAAGAACACAACCTCTACATAAAAGAACATATTTATCAAACACAAATGACTACTTATGATATTGCTAATAAATGGAAACAATTAGGAATACAAAGAGAATTAATTTACTTTGATAGTGCAGAGCCAAGATTGATTGAGGAATTACGTAGAATGGGTTTTAATGTACGACCAAGTTTAAAAGGTGCTGATAGTATCAACGCAGGAATAGACCTATTAAAACGCTTTAAAATACATATAGAAAAAGATAGTCATAACTGCATACAGGAATTTAGAAACTACAAGTGGCAAGAAGATAGAAGTGGCAAGATGATAAACAAACCAATAGATAAAAATAACCATACGATTGATGCAGTTCGATATGCTACTTATTCTGTTTTAAGTAAACCTAATTTTGGTAAATATGCTATTATATAAAAGTAAATACAACCTCTACAAATTGTAGGGGTTTTTTATTTATATTAGTTTCTAAAATATTTAAAAAATAACTATATACATATATGAAAGTTGAATTAACAGTACCAAATAGTTTAAACGAGATTACTTTAGGTCAATACCAAGAGTATTTAAAATTAACTGAATTAAAAGATTTAACAGATATAGAACTATCTCTTAAAATGATTGAGATATTTTGTAATGTAAAGGCTGAATACGTTAGATACATAAAAGCAAATGATGTAGCAGATATTGTAAATATCATTTCTAATATGTTTGAAAGTAAACCAAGTTTAGTAAATACTTTTAAATTAAATGGCGTTGAGTATGGCTTTATTCCTAATCTTGATGAGATGTCTTTTGGGGAATATATTGATTTAGATACTAATATAGGAGATTGGAATAACATAGATAAAGCAATGGGTGTTTTATATAGACCAATAGAAATAAGAAAAGGTAATAGGTATCATATAAAAGAATATGATGCAGGAGATACAGAGCATTTAAAAGATATGCCATTGGATGCAGTATTGGGTTCTATACTTTTTTTTTATCATTTAGGGAACGAATTGTGTCAAGTTACGATGAACTCTTTGGGTCAAACGGAGGAAACACTCTTACAAGAGTATCTCAATTCGGAACAAAATGGGGTTGGTACTCATCAGTTTATGCACTCGCTCAATCAGATATTAGGAGATTTGAAGATATCACTAAATTAAAAATGCACGAATGTTTACTATTCTTAACGTTTGAAAAAGAGAAACAAGAAATAGAAGCAAGTAATATAAAAAATAAATTTAATGCAAGGAATTAGAGGGTTTTACCAACTTACAGAAAAGATAAAAGAACAGTTACTAAATGATGTAAATGTTAATACAGTAACTACAGGAGATATAACAGAAATAGATTTATCTAAACAGACTATATTTCCTTTATCACATATTATAGTAAATAATGTAATAACAGAAGAACAATATTTATCTTTTAACATTACAGTTATGGCTATGGATGTTGTAGATGAAAGTAAAGAACCTACCGAAGATATATTCAGAGGGAATGATAACGAGCAGGATATTTTAAATACACAGTTAGCAGTATTGAATAGACTTACGATGTTATTACGAAAAGGTAACCTGCATAGAGATTTATATCAATTAGATGGTAGCCCAAACTGTGAGCCATTTTATGAAAGGTTTGAAAACAAGTTAGCAGGATGGGCGTGTACGTTTGATGTATTTATACAAAATGATATTAATATATGCAACTAAAAGAAACACAGATAGCTTTAAATAAGTTTGCTAAATATGTTATACAACAAAGTAGAAGTAATCTAACTAAAGGTAAAAAGAATGCTTCTAAAGAACTTTATAACAGTTTAGATAGCAAAGTAAAGGTTTCTAAAAATAGTTTTCAGTTAGAGTTTTTAATGGAGAATTATGGAGTGTTTCAAGACAAAGGAGTAAGTGGTACAGAAAAGAAATATAACACACCTTTTAAATACACAAATAAGAAACCACCTGCAAGTGCATTTAGCCAATGGGTTGTTAGAAAAGGATTAAAAGGAACAAGAGATAGTAAAGGTAGATTTACAAGTAGAAAAGGTTTACAGTTTGCAATATCAAATAGTATTTATAAGAAAGGAATTAAACCAAGTTTATTTTTTACAAAACCATTTGAGAAAGCATTTAATAATTTACCAAAAGAGTTAGTACAATCGTTTGCTTTAGATATGGAAAACTTATTAGAAACAACGATAAAAGATAATTTAAAAAAATAAGAAATGGCATTAAATTTAAGAAGTCCAATCTTTACAGGTAACGTAATAACTGTTGGTGGTTATAATGTTTATAGTATTTATATTAATTACAGTACAGGAGATGACCCTCAATATGTTATTACAAAGAATTACAATGCTAATTTTGATGCAGGTAAAATAGAGGTGTCTGAACTTGTAAGAGATTATTTAGATATAACATTTGGTAATAATTACGAAAGCCAATGTGTAACGTTAAGGGTAGATTATCAATTATATAACAGTCGTGATGTTCTTATTTATGCAGGTACTTTACTTAATGATTATGCTTTTGATAGTTATTCTTATTTTGAAGAAACAGGCTTTGATGTAGATAATAGTCCTATAATGATTTCTAATAGAAATATATTTGCACTTGCAGATAATTTAGTTAGAATACCTATAAACACAGAAAGTTCTCCTACGGTTGTATTTTTAAAAGATGGAGAAATTGTAAGTACACAAAACTATTCTGCATCAGGTTCTGTAAGTGGTCAAATAAAATATGCTACAATAGGTGGCGAATTAAATATTGATAATTATATAGAAAGGGTTTTATCAGATGGTGGTACTTATGAAGAAACACAATGTATAAAAGATTTCTTTAACGATTTCGAGATAGGAGAAGCTGATGAGGTTAGAGTGTTTAGTAATACAAAACCTTTAGAAACTATTAAGATAAAAACATTAGAAGAATGTAAGTACGAACCAAAGAAGTTTACATTTATAAATAAGTTTGGAGCATTACAGGATATGTATTTCTTTAAAAAGCAGGTCAATAAAATGAATGTAAAAAAAGAAAGTTATAATGCTAATGTTGTGAATGGTTATACTTATGATAGGTCTTTACATACTAAAAGAGATTTTAATATAAAAGCTAACGAAAGTTTTACGTTTAGTAGTGGATATTTAAGTGAAGAATATAATGAGGTTTTTAAGCAAATGATGTTATCTGAAAAAGTATGGATGACAAACGTAACAGATACAGAAGAACAAATATTACCTATCAATGTTAAAACTTCTAATATAACTTATAAGACATCTTTAAATGATAGGTTAGTAGAATATACTATTGAATTTGAAAAATCTTATAATGTACTAAACGATATTAGATAAATGCAGGAACTACAATTATACATACAAGGTCAAAGGATAGATTTATTTAAAGATGAAAGTATTTCTATCACTCAATCTATACAGAATGTAAAAGATATTGCAAAGGTATTTACAGACTTTTCTAAAACCTTTAGTGTACCTGCATCTAAAACAAATAACAAAATATTTAAGCATTATTACAACTATGATATTCAAAATGGATTTGATGCAAGAAAGAAAAAAGATGCTACAATAGAATTAAACAATATAACATTTAGAGATGGTAAAATAAAATTAGAGGGTGTAGATTTAAAAAACAATGTACCTCATACTTATAGAATTACTTTTTTTGGTAACACAGTTTCTTTAAAAGATTTATTAGGAGAAGATAAATTACAGTCTTTATCTGATTTAGATAGTTTGTCAGAAGTGTATGATGTTAGTGGTATTAGAGGTGGTTTACAATTAGACCCTGCTACAAATGATGTTATAGTGCCTTTGATAACACATACACAAAGATTAAAGTACGATAGTACAAGTGGTAACCACGATGCAGGAAACTTATATTACCATACAGGAACTGGGGGAAACACTCACGGAGTATTATATTCTGAATTAAAATACGCATTAAGAATACATAAAATAGTAGAAGCAATAGAGAGTAAATATAGCATTACATTTAGTGATGATTTCTTTGTAGATACAAATGCACCATATTATGATTTGTTTATGTGGTTGCATAGAAAGAAAGGAGATGTACAAAATTTAAGTGGAGTAAATCAATCATTAGTTAATGGTTGGACAGGTACTATAAACCCTGACCTTGATACTGAAACACAAATGATAAATTCATCTACATTAAGAGTTATAGGTGTGCCTCAATACTATGATGTTTTTAATTTAATACTACAAAAATCTGCAGGTTTATCTTACAAAGCAATAGTTTATAAAGATGGTGTAGAGGTTTATAAAAGTGCATCTACATCAGGTAACTTAACAATATCAAAATCAGATATAAATTTAGAAGAAGCAGATTATACAGTTTATATAGAAGCAGATGGTAATATTACTTTTTCAGATATTTATTGGGATATTTCATATACTGAACCTTTTTCAAATACTAAAACTATAACTTATAATACAGGAACGTATAATTATGTAAGTGCTTTTGATTTTATTATTACACAACAGATACCTGAAATGAAAGTTATTGATTTTCTTACAGGATTGTTTAAGATGTTTAATTTAACTGCTTATATTGAAAATGATATTGTAGTTGTAAAAACATTAGATAGTTTTTATAGTAGTGGTAATAGTTATGATATTTCAAAGTATGTAGAAGTAGATAAAAGTGCAGTAAATGTAGCCTTACCTTACAGAGAAATTAATTTTTCTTATGAAGATACAGATACATTTTTAGCTAAACAACACACACAATTAGCAGGTAAAGAATGGGCAAAATTAGATTTCAATGGGGGAGAGGGTAAACTTGATGGTGGTTTATATTCTGTTAAATTACCTTTTGGACATATAAAGAATGAAAGATTAATAAATGAAAATGGTGGTGCAAATACTACTATTATGTATGGTTACTATGTAGATGATAATCAAGAAAGTTATATTGGTAAACCTTTATTATTTTACCCAATTAAACAAACAGGCGCAACACCTATATCTTTTTTAAATAGTTCATCATCTCACACACAACTTTTAACTTATAACGTACCATCAAATAGTTTATCACTTTTAAGAACTACAAGTAAAGTAAATATAAACTTTAACAATGAGTTAAACGAATACACAGGAACAAATGATTTTACAGATACTTTATTCGAGGTTTACTATAAAAATTATATAACCAACGTATTTAATTCTACAAACAGATTAACAAAAGTAAGTGCATATCTACCGTTAAGAATATTATACAATTACACTTTAGCAGATAGATTTGTAATCAATGGTAGAAGCTATAAGATAAATTCAATAACAAGTAATTTAGAAACAGGAAAATCTGAATTAGAATTATTAAACGATTTGTAATGATAAAGAATATATTAGAACTATTAAAATACGCAAACGGACAAACAGAAAATATCCGTATAGCACAAGGTAAGAATAAACTACCTATTACATTAAAAGATAGTTACAAAGCAATAAAACAAGAAATAAGATGGCAGAAAAAGTAGTAGTCGAATTAGAAGTTAAGTCAGATAAAGGTGTTAAAGATGTACAGAAACTTAACAAAGAAATATCTAATACTAATAAAGAGATAAAAGAAACACAAGATGCATCTTCTCAAATGGGTAGCACTCTTGACAAAGCAACAGGTGGAGCAGTTACTAAATTTAAAAATTTAAGGGGTGCTTTAAAAACTGCAGTAACAGGTTTCAAATCTTTAAGGGTAGCAGTTATAGGCACAGGTATTGGTGCATTATTAATTGCAGTTACATCTTTAGGTCAAGCGTTTACAAGAAGTGAAGAGGGACAAAATAAATTTGCTAAAATACTTGGTATAATTGGAAGTGTTACAGGTAATTTATTAGACTTGTTAGCTGATTTAGGAGAGGGTATAATATCTGTATTTGAAAACCCTAAACAAGCATTAATAGATTTCAAAAATTTAATTGTAGAAAATATTACAAATAGATTTAATTCTATATTAGATACAGTTGGTTTTTTAGGTAGTGCAATAAAGAAAGTATTTAGTGGGGATTTTAAAGGTGCTTTAAATGATGCTAAAAAAGCAGGAAGTTCTTATGTGGATAGTTTAACAGGTGTTAAAGATACTTTAAATAAAGTTACAAAGGCAACATCTGAATTCGTAACAGAATTAAAAGAAGAAGCTAAAATAGCAGGTCAAATAGCAGACCAAAGAGCAAAGGCAGATAAGGTAGAAAGAAAGTTAATTGTAGAACGTGCAAAAGCAAATAGAGATAGGGCAGAATTATTAGACAAGGCTGCTCAAAAAGAAAAGTTTACTGCACAAGAAAGGATTGCGTTTTTAGAACAAGCAGCAAATATAGATGAAGAAATAACTAACAAAGAAATTAAAGCAGCACGATTAAGGTTAGAAGCAAAACAAAAAGAAAATGCATTAGGTAAGTCAACCAAAGCAGATTTAGACGAAGAAGCTAATTTAAAAGCAAGGTTAATTGATTTAGAAACACAAAGACTTACTAAACAAAAAACTGTATCTGCTCAAATAGTATCTGCAAAAAGAGAAGAACAAGCACGTTTAGACGCTATTGATAAAGAAAAAGAAGACAAGAAGAAAAAAGAAGATGAAGAAAAAACCTTAAAGCAAAAACAAAAAACAGATAAAGAAATAGCAGATGCTAAAGCATTATCAGATTTAAAAAATCAAATAAGAAATGCAGAAGCAGTAACAGAAGAAGAACGCAGGTTATTAGAAATAGAAAAAACAACAGAGCATTACAATAAGCTAATAGAACTTGCAAGAGCACAAGGTTTAACTACTGTTGCTTTAGAAGAAGCTAAAACAAAGGCTTTAGGTAAATTAAACCAAACCACTTCTAAAAATGAAATAGAGTGGGAGAAACTAACACAGAAAGAAAAATCACAAATAATAACACAGGGTTTAAATAACTTAACATCTATTTTAGGAGAAGAAAGTGCAGCAGGAAAAGCAGCAGCAATAGCAAGTGCTACAATAAGTACTTATCAATCTGCAACGGATAGTTACAAATCTTTATCAGGTATTCCTATTATCGGACCTGCATTAGGTTTTGCAGCAGCAGGAGCAGCAATAGCAAGTGGTGTGGCAAATGTTAAAAAAATAGCATCAACTAAAACACCTAAAGGAAGAGGTGGTGGTGGTTCTCCGAGTATTTCAGGTGGTGGTGGTTCTGCACCAAGTGTATCTCAACCTCCTGCATTTAATGTTGTAGGTGCAAGTGATACAAACCAATTAGCAGATGCAATAGGTAGTCAAACACAAGAACCTGTTAAGGCTTATGTAGTTTCAAATGATGTTACTACTGCACAAAGTATGGATAGAAATATTGTAGATGGTGCATATATTTAAAAATACAAAATAATTATAAAATAACTATATACGGATATGAGTGGTTTTGTTTATTTATGGGAAAACACTAAAAACAATATGAGATATATAGGTTCTCATAAAGGTAGTGTGAATGATAAATACATTGGAAGTGGTGTTTATTTTAAAAGAGCATATAATAAAAAACCAAATGATTTTCAAAGAACAATATTATACATAGGAGAAGATTTTATAGAGGTAGAAGATAAGTTATTGAAAATATACAATGTAGAGAAAGATAGTAATTATTATAATCTAAAAAACTCTGCTATTGGTGGATGGGAACATTGTAATACTGAAGAAATAAAAAGAAAAAGAGGTAGGTCTTTATCTAAATCTAAAAAAGGGAAAAGATATACTCATCTTGATTATGATAAGAGTGGTATTAATAACCCTATGTATGGCAAAACTCACAATAAAGAGGCAGTAAGAAAAATGTCTGAAAAAAGAAAAGGAACTTCTAACGCAAAAAAAACTGTTATAGAATTAAATACAAAAATGCGTTTTGATAAGGTTACAGATGCTGCAGAATATTATGGTGTTTCTCAAGCAACTATGAGTACTCTTATTAGAGGTGAATTAATTAAAAGAGGAAAATGTAAAAACAAAATATTTAAATATGCTTGATATTATTGAATTGATTATCGATGATGAAGATGCTATTGGAGTAGAAGCTATAAGTTTAGTAGAACACCCTGCAATAGAAGAAGATTTTATTGCTTTAAAAAACCAAAAAACAGAATTTAAAACAATAGATAAAGATAAAAGAATTGTTGTTGGTTTAGCTTTGATACCTAATAAACCTATTTATAGAAAGAGTGGGGATAATGAGTATTATGTTTTCTTTTCAAGAAATACAGTTAGAAAATCTGCAGAATTATATCTTAAAAATAATAATAGCAATAATGCTACTTTAGAACACGAATTAAAAGTAGATGGTGTAAGTGTTGTTGAAAGTTGGATAGTTGAAGATGTAGAAAAAGATAAGACTGCTTTATATGGTTTAAATGCAGTAGAAGGTGCTTGGGCAGTTGTTATGAGAATAAACAACGAAGAAGTATGGCAAGATGTAAAGAAAGGAATTTACAAAGGTTTAAGTATTGAGGGTTACTTTGCTGATAAAATGGAAAGACCTAAAGAAAATTTACAAGAAGAATTAAGTAAGATAGAGGAAGCAGAAGCAGAATATATGTTATCTCAAATTAAGGCAGTTATTAAAAGCGATAAACGACTTAAAAAATGTAAGCGTACAGAAATGGAAAGTTTTTCTGACTATCCACAATCTGTAAGGAACAATGCTAAAAGAGGTATTGA
>Ga0102945_1000657_pt1 | contig 10320 bp, 13 predicted proteins | sample SalPonred_H2O_MG_FD_78207 | JGI IMG/M metagenome (GOLD analysis project Ga0102945, IMG submission 78207) | Salt pond water microbial communities from South San Francisco under conditions of wetland restoration - Salt Pond MetaG R2_restored_H2O_MG ...
ATGGTCGTGCTGAGTTTGGTCCTCGTGCCCTTGGTAATCGCAGCCTACTTGCTGACCCACGTGGCGATGCAATAAAAGATCGTGTAAACGAAATCAAACGCAGGCAAAAGTTCAGACCATTTGCTCCTGTAATATTGGAAGAACATGTGCATGACTATTTTGATATGCCCACGAATATGCCAACCTCGCCTTACATGCAGGCGGTAGCACCAGTAAAAGACCCCGAAAGCTTTCCTGCCATCACACACGTCGACGGCACAGCAAGAGTTCAAACAGTTGCGCCAGATTGCGGATCAGGTGTTAGACAGTTGTTAGAACAGTGGCATGCCGAAACAGGTTGCCCTATGTTGTTAAATACAAGTCTTAACATCAAAGGGGAGCCAATGGTCAATGACCGTGATGATGCAGACCGTTTTGCGAAACATTATGGTGTCAACGTATTCAGCTGAGGTGAGCGTGCGACGAGTAGGAGACTATCTTGACACAGAAGAACAGGCAATCGAAAGATTTGCATGGTTTCCTACCTGGATGAGCAGTGGCAGAACAGTTTGGCTAAAAAAATACATCGAAGTTAGACATCATATTCAATGGCGGCATTTACCACGCTTGGTACAAGGATATGTTGCCAATAGATTTACCACTCAGGAGTATTTGCTGTACACCCTGCAGCAGCGTCAAGGCATATACAATGAGCACAATCCGAGTAGCATTCAACACTGAACAAGATATAGAATTCCTAAAATGGCTGAAGACTACAAAGCACACAGCTAACATGATACACGTAGACTGTGGTTGGGATCCTGACTATGAGTCTGGCACATACTATGCATGGTTCACATGGGAGCTAGACGAGCTAGCTTTAGAAGAGTACGTACACACTAGTCTACAACCTCAGTGGGAACTTAAAGAACAGCTAACACTAGACTTAAACTACACACTGTGTAACATACCACGAACTGTGAGGTTTCCATGAAAATGAGCCACAAGTTGGATAGACTGTATATGAACTTTTGGTTGCTGGTTTAAAATTAACAAAAACCTTGACAAGCAGAGTTTTGTCCAGTACAATAGTAGAACATAAGTAAGTCTACCACCGAGGAGAAGACTATGATGGGTTGGATTAATTTGGGCACTTTTGCCTACGGCATCTTGGATGCTACAAAGAACGGACTGCGCAACAGTCCTATGGAGTACAAGTTCTTAGCAAGCAATCTACTTGCGGCAATGTGGTGTATTGGCTTTGGCATCTATACAGCAGAACTACTGTTTATTGGATATAACATTATTGGACACACAGTGCTTCTTACTTGTTTGTTCTTTACTTTTTATGTATTCACCAAGGAGAAGTCAAGAACTCCTCCTGCACCGCCTAATAAGGTACAGTGGGATTTAGAGCGAGAAGGGTGAGCAAGTTTCGCAACTTACTCGCAGACCTATTCAAATCAGATGAAGAAAAACTGCGAGATCGTAAACGCCGTGTCCAGCATCCGCATATAGTTGACTCAAAACGTCACTGGGATTGGGACACGGGTTATTCGGATATCAATGAGGAAAAACACAATAACAAAAGCAAATGATAATTTTTATCGTGATGCAAAGTCGGTTTTAGTTTGGAGCACCATTATCACTGTAACTGCACTGGTATTTGCTTTAATTGGGCAGTATGCGTATGCTTCTGATGATGATTTCGGGTACACACGACAGGTAAAATGTGAACAGAAAGAAGACGGAAGACAGGTGCAGTGCTGGTTGGTAGAGGTTCCTAACAAACCTGTGCAGGGCATTGATGTTTCCTTGAAAGAAAAATAATGGACAATACTGCATGTGGAAGTACTGGTGTAAAGCCATTGGAGAAAAGGCGTATGACGATAACCGTAAAGCTGACAGAGTTGCAATTATTCGTACTGGGTGGGTGGTGTTGCACATTCTTACTTGCTTTGCTATTATCCTAAATGCAATAGCAAATCACGGCTGGGGACTAGTAGGGCTTTGATAATTTTTAAAAAACGGTAGTATAATATAAATGAGTTTTTTAGTAACAGACAATTGCATTAAGTGCAAGTACACTGATTGTGTAGAAGTATGTCCAGTGGACTGTTTCTACGAAGGTCCTAATTTTTTAGTGATCAATCCAGACGAATGTATCGACTGTGCACTGTGTGAACCAGAGTGCCCTGCTGAAGCAATTGTAAGTGAAGACGAACTAGCACCTGCTGATGCTACCAAATGGCGAGATATCAATGCAGAATACAGTGCTCGATGGCCTGTTATTACTGAGCAAAAAGATCCGCCAGCTGACGCTGCAGAATGGGACGGTGTGGAAAACAAATTGCAGTATATAGAAGACTGGCCAGACTAAGTCAGACTAGGTAGCTTTCTAGCCCGCCGCGGCGTCGGATATCCTGAGTACAACAACTGACACCGCCATCCCAGAAATAACTGTGACGCAATTCTGCAATAATTGGATTGATCCGGTGTTTTTCGCAAAAGTCGAACACCTGTTTGTTGTATGCGCTAAAGATCACATTCTCTTCGTCCAGCACAAGACAGTTCACGTCGAAAACAGTTTCTTCTACAAATCCTACCCAGTTGTTGAGATAACGATCAACAAAGTCTGAGAACTGTTTTGTAGGAGTTTGTCCTTGTACATACCACGCACCATTGAAGTTTTCTTCTTTGAACTTGCCTACTTCCATTGCTGCCCAAATGCTCGGATCCCAGATTTTACATACATCCCACCCAGGAAAGTCTCTAGCAAGATCCAAGTTTTCGTCGTGTTTACTGCTCAGAATTACCCCCGGCTTTAAAATTGCAAACACTGCATCACCGTGCCCATCTGTGATTGCTTCGTGAAACCTGTAGTCCTTGTCGTTTAACACATTATCTTGTATCCACTGTGTTTGTTCTGGCAAGAGAAATTCACTATTATCAAAAAAGATATCTTGACCAACTCGCACAATACAGCTTGCACTAGCGCCATTGAGAATGCAATTTTCATCAAATCCGTTCTTGTGCGGGTTAATTACCTGTTCACCGTAGCCATTGCAAATGGTGTCGAGCTCGTCCATCGGTAGGATGCGCAACAGTTTCTCCCCTAAACTGATTTGCCAGTCTCTGGGCGTAAGTGGAGGAAGTGGTGCTCCATCTCCTGCAGTTTGCCATTCTTGGAATGTGTCTTTGTTGGGCAAGTCTGGACGTTGTACAACAGCGCCGTACTCTTCGCAAACACGTTGCAAGTTGTCTAAATCTTCATTGGTTTCGCTGAGAATTTGTTGCAATTGAGATTTGACCTGTGCATCCTCAATGAAGTCAAAATAGTCTGGTGTGTATGCCCTGCCTACAATCACTTCTTCCAGTGGTTGCCAACTTGTATAACTGTTTACTCGATTCATTTTATAACCTTTTGTAGCAAACTATTTAAACGATTGCTTTTACTTCGTAAAAATAAATTTTGATTGTGCAAGATATCCTGTTCACTTTCTAAGTACAAACTGTGCAAGTGTTCGTGAAGTATAAGTCGTTCTGCTTCTTGCATAGCAGCCGCCCATCTATCTGTATTGTTTTCGATGCTATCATAGCTGTGATTGATCACGTGATCAAATGTTTTATAGCCCATTTTTTTTAACTGGTTAACACTACCGGCTGGGCCTATTATTATAAACAGTTGAGCATTTTTTATTGGCTTAAACGTTTTTTCTGTTAAAAATGTTCCACCGCTTTGATCTGCGTCCAAGTGTGTTTCTAGCACTAAATTTAGATAGCTGTTTGAAAAATGCTTTTGGATGGTGTGGTGATAAAGATTGTGATAATCACTGTCATGATCATCTGCACTGTACGGGCCACTGTTCATAAAACTATCAACAGCTGATCGCAATCCAGGATATCTGTCTATTTCAACTGGATTGTCACTGGGATGTTCGCCTACGTCCAGTTCAGTGTTGTAACTGAAGTATCCAATGTCATGTAATCGTTGATCCCACAATCGTGCCTGTGTTGTGGCACGCCACCATTTGTGTGTTCTTACAAGACTTGTGAATTTTTTACTTCTGCGGTCGGTGTGAAATTTCACAGGAGGTGCTTCGTTACGAAGCCTGTACAACATTTCGTCGTCTACGAAAAAACTAAAGTTGTTTAATCTAATAGCAGCACTGTTGGCACTGGTAAAATGAACTTGATTTTCGGGTATATTATGCTTTATGCACTGAGTTCTTAAATGCCTCTGGATACGTTCAGGATTATCGCCTTCGCTGTAAAAGAACCAGAGTTTTAGAGTTTTTTGTTTTATACGTGCAACGATATCAGAATCAAGCAATTCAAACCACTCTATGCCAAAATCAAAAAAACTCAAAGAAACAGGATAGATAGCATTTTCCGCATTCTTTTCTGTTGTAACTATTTGATACTTAATATTTTCCTGGTCCAGATATTCTAAAAAATGAAAAGGTTCACTAAAAGGCCATTTTTTACTAAATTCGCGCCATTCTGGGGTATACGGTAGTGCTTGATGTACTGCCAAATTAGGGCAGGGTTTTTTGCCTATAACTTTATCAAATAGAAAAATCATTGGCAATTTTTTCTAACATCTGTTGTAATTCTTCCCATAATATTTTTTCAAATCCCCCGCCGTAAAAATGATTGAAGTTGTGCTCCACAATCGGTGCGCACTGTTCTTGCAAGTGTTGCCAATCGGCGTAGTGTAATTCTTCTAACAAACTGGCGATACGACTACAACGAACATTGTCGTCTGCTAAATCATAACTTTCATCCCATACACTATCAAAAGTTTCAAACCCATACATTTTTAAATATTCTAAACTGCCAGCACAACTGGCAATAATAAATGGCTGTTGCATTACAATTGGTTTGAAGGTCTTTTCAGTGAGATGTTTTTTGTTACCGTAAAATACAGTTTCTCCGACCACTTGTAATAAACTCTTATCTGCATGATCCCACATTGTGATTTGGTGACTGTTATTTGCTTGGTTTTCAAAACTGTCAATTGACAAAGGCAACGGTGTCACAATTGAGTCGATTTTATATTGTTCACACAACTTAGATACACTTTTATTTTCATAAGGACATTTTGCAGGGCAACTTACAAAATTATCTTGCAAAAGATTTCGTTTTTCCAGTTCTTTGATTAATGACAGTCTGTGTTTTCTTTTCCCGCCGATTATATTATTAGGAAACAAGAATAATTTTTCAATGTTTCTTTTACTAAACGTAGTATACAAAAAAGTTTTGTCATAACCTCTATACCAATCTAGCGCAGCCCAGCCGTGAAAAAAATAGTAGTATGATTGCCAGTCGTACGATTCTGTTAATCTTTTTACGCTAGCACTAGAGTATTCGCTGGTTACAATGCCCTTGTGAGTAGGGCCTTGTCCGTGATTTAGATCTCTGTTGCGGCGAACAACATCTTCAAATAAAGGTTCATGAATGTCCCTGTGAATTGGTTCTTGATCGTGTAATAATATATAATTGTGTTCCGTGACATCACTGCCATAATTAAAAAGGTGTTCAGGATCACTTTTGCCAGGAGGGTCACAGTAAAACATTCTCGTGAGAGGCGTATTTTGTTGCATCCAAGGCCAAAGTGTGTTATTATAAAACTCGTCAATTCTAATCATTGTAGCTATGTTTGATATTTTTTATTTTGATAAACTGCCAAAATCTGTACCATTTGCTCGGCAAGTAGTATCCCTCAATGAGGCGTATAAATTGTCGCGCACAAGATATTTTTGGATTGTGGATTACTTATGTGACTACAGTGAGTGGGACTTTCTTTGGGAACCAGCACCGTGGGAAAGTGAATATAGACATGCGTTTGCCAGTCAACATCAAGCGGATTGCGGAACATATCTGGTGCCCAAGACAGGATATAAAGAAACAAAATACAATAGTTGTATAATACCAAGGGTTCCTACTCAAGAAAATTGGACCAATACTGATTATACCGACTTTGATTATTCTTGGCATCCTAGCCCCACTGACCCTCCGTACATATATTATTTTCCTACTCAACATCAGCGCACAGGCGGCCCTGTATACACTGTGCCTGATGCTACTGATATCAAGTATGTTAGCACAATGCAGGTTGTAAAAGAAACAGTAGATGATCATTGGAACGATCTATCCTATGACTTTGACTACACCTGGCATCCAGACCTAACCGATGAACCTTACATCTATCAGTTTGGTACACAACACCAAAAAACAGGTGGTCCTCGATATGTGATGCCTGGTGCCACTGAAGTAAAATATGTAAGAACAATTAAATGTAAAAGAACTTCTGTGGATCAATATTGGGAAACACCAGATGGTGTGCAAAACTTTGATTACACCTGGCATCCAGATGCAACTGATAAGCCATATGTCTATCAATTCGGCACACAGTGGCAAAAGACAGGTGGTCCTAGGTATGTGATGCCCGGTGCCACTGAGATGAAGTATGTGCAAAATCCACGTTGTGAAAAGACCAGCATAGATAGTTGTTGGCACATACCAGAGGATGCCGAATACGAAGATTTTGATCAAACTTGGCATCCAGATGCAACTGATAAGCCATATGTCTATCAATTCGGCACACAGTGGCAAAAGACAGGCGGTCCTAGGTATGTGGTACCAGGGGCTACCGAAACGAAGTATGTGGATCAAATTAAAATCAAGACTGAAAGATTTGCAAAAGGTGCAATCGTGATTGATCATTTTGACGGTAATACAGATAAGGTTCAGTCTGAAATATCAGATAGGACAACGGTGTTAAAAACTGCGCGGTATTTTGACAACTACTTGGATACTATAAAACGTGTGATAAGCACACTGGAAGATCAAGAATATGTTTGGATAGTGAGCAGTGTGTGCGACTATACGGACTTTGATTTCTCTTGGCATCCTGAAACTTGGCAAGCGGCTATGTTGCATGTTTTTGCCAGCAATGAACAAAAATTTGGCGATACATTCTTTGTACATGTGCCCAGTTTTCTGTCGAGAATAGATGATGTGGAACTGTTAGATTGGTATGATTGTAATTTTGTAGAAGACATCACTGTGCCTCGACGGCCAATGCAAGTGATCTCACACAATGAAGATACTCACATGGATGTAATCCAGGATCAAAACTTTCGTGATCCCTTGGTATTGTTATCCAATTCAGATGTCGATATTGAATATATTCCTACTGTTAGTTTGTGGCGAGAAAAAACCAAAACAGTTGTTCCCCTTACGCCAGGCGCAACCAATGTTATTCTTCCGAGAGTGTCTCTGCCGTATATAAAAACACAAATTTATGATTATCCCAACATTGACAAGACAAAAAAACACATCGCCGATGACCACCCAATGGATGTGATTTTTATCAGTAATGGCGAGACTAATGCAGAGCAAAATTGGAAACATCTATCTTGTATAGCCGAGCATATACCTAATAGAGTTGTTAGAGTTGACGGTGTTCAAGGGCGGGCGCAAGCCTACCGAGCTGCACTGCAAGCAAGCAAAACCGAATGGGCTTTTTGTATTTTCGCCAAACTAGAAGCCAATCCAGAATTTGATTGGAACTGGCAACCTGATAGATTGCAACAAGCCAAACACTATATTTTTCATGCCAAAAATCCAGTTAACAACCTCACTTACGGGCATATGGCAATGATTGCATATAATAAAAAGTTGGTGGAAATCAACCCAGCAACTGGGCTAGATTTTACATTAGATCAAAAACATGAAGTAGTGCCAATGTTGAGTGGAATTGCAAGATATGCTCATGATCCTTGGATTGCCTGGAGAAGTGCGTTTCGCGAATGTATCAAACTAAAACACAGTTTACCTAATATAGAAAACGAATATAGATTAGAGCAGTGGTTAACTGTAAACGCACAAAACGATGAGTTAGGTGATTGGAGTATTCGTGGAGCAAATGATGCTGTTGAATACTATAACCGCGCACAGGGCAGTTTTGACCTGTTACGTTTAACATATGAATGGGATTGGCTTGCAGAATACTTTACGGAGCGTTACAATCAATCACCTGCTCAGAAATGTACTCAATTTCTAAGTCAGTGAGCTCTGGGTAGATAGGCAGGCTCAGTACTCTACGGCTGAGTACACTGGCATTGCACATGATATCTGGTTTGTTACTATTTGCAAAACAATTCATTTCGTGCAAAGGGGTTTGATAATGCACTTTGGTTTGAATTCCTCTGTATTTGAGTCTGTCTTGTAGTTGATTTCGATTGTCCACATCTATCACAAATTTATGATAACAATGATCGTCGAAGTTTTTACGATCGATGAGAGTTTTAATATCTGCTTGATTGAGTTTTTCTACCCAGTATTCTGCAATGTTTCTTCGCCGTAGTTGCCAATTGTCTATGTGTTCTGCTTTTACTAGCATTTGAGCACAGTCAACTTCGCTCATTCTACTGTTACTGCCGGTATTGGTTGTTGCAGATCCTTTTCCGTGATTGCGCCACTGTTTAGCAAATTCATAAAGATGCACATCATCTGTAACAAGTGCGCCACCATTTCCGTAATTGCCTAAATTTTTTGTCGGGTCAAAGCTGATTGCAGTGCTTCGTCCAAAACGTCTGCAACTGTTGCTTAACCAATGCTGAGCACCATCTTCGATTGCAGTACTAGCAGTGTTAGTCCAGTGATTATCATACAAATGTTCAACACTGTGTCCAAATATGCCAACCATTACAACCAAATCATAGTAGTCTTCAGCAACACTTAATCCGTAACGATCGCAATCGAGGATGTGCAAATTCCATCCTGCTCTAGCAAACGCATTAGCAGTTGCTGGAAATGTCACTGCTGGGATAGCCACAGTTGGGTTATAATCGTCTTGGTCGATTATTATTTGTTTGAGATAATAAGCAGCTTGAATTTCCAGTGCTGTTGTACCGCTGTGTACTGTGATTGCATATCGTGAATTGTTTTTCTTTGCAAGCCAGTTTTCGAATTCGCTGGTATTGTTGCCGCTCATTACCTGGCCGCTTCTCAGTACACGATCTGTTGCATCCAATATCTGTTCACGTAAATTATGATATTGCCGATCGATGCCAAAGAATGGAATGTTAACTGGTTGCATTGCCAAATTTCAAATAGTACTCCGTTGCATCTCGATCTGTAATACTACCTCTAAGGATCACAGTAAAACCGTAAGAAGCCGGATTTGCAGCAGTGTGCCAACTAAGATCTTCGCATCTTTCCTTTACCCATCTACCATGATCAGTTTGGAGCCAATTATAGATTGGCTGTGCAGCATAGACTTCTACATCGTCTACATCGCCCATGTTAAACTTATGAAATGTAATCTTCTGCAAGCGGAAAGATCTCTGTAATAACTTGGGCTACTGAACGAGCAATTTCCATGTGCTCCAGTTGTGTACCGTTGTCGGCACGCAGTTCAATATAATGTATCCACGAACGCAGTGTACCGTTCATGTACATGCGACTCACAGTGTTGCCTTCTGGTAGCACAGCTCGAGCCTGTTCTTTAGCAATACCATTTTCAATTGCCCATGTATATGCTTCTTGGGCTGCTTCAATCACTGACTGTTGTTTTTCGTTCCAGTCGAGATAAATTTTTGCGTGTTCTTCATCATCATGGATATTTAATTCAACACTGTTTTGGCGATTCTTAGGATCCTGCAGTCTTGCATCTCGCAACACAAAGTCTAGGTCTTTTGTCGGATCTGCATACCGCTGTGAGAACTCCTGAAATGAGAAAGAACGATGACGCAGAATCTGTCTAGCAATATCTCGTGTGGTTTCTATCTCTAAACAAGCACTTACCATTTCAAAAGGGCTCCAGTGCTTGTGTTTAGCAAGATAATTTAATAATTTTGCGCTTGTTTCTGTGTTTAGTTGATTGCTGGGATTGCTAACCCTAGCTGCATATGCAATAAGATCTTGAACATTTTCTAACCCGTCGATCTCACCTGCTGGTTGCGAATAACTTACAAGTTTTACTTTCATGATTTGCCTAACAATTTGTCTGTGATTGGTTGTATGTGTTCGGCGACAATTTGCACATCAATTACAAAGTCCATGTTCACAATATCACTGCTCATATCCAACATTGTGCGAGTGACCACAGTTTCAATTTCTTCTATTTCTAAACCTTGTTTGCGTAGAGTGCCAAGATTGATGGTTTTTTGTTTGCCGCCCTTGAGTTTGAAAAGAACTTTTTTTACACAGTCAATGGGAATTTGATCTTTGTCTACTGTGCTGATCAAATCTTCCCATTGCTCTATGCTATCAGTTAGCACTTGCATCAGCAACCTTGGCTTTTGGCTTGCGTCCGCGTGTTTTCTTTGG
>Ga0102945_1000658_pt1 | contig 10308 bp, 8 predicted proteins | sample SalPonred_H2O_MG_FD_78207 | JGI IMG/M metagenome (GOLD analysis project Ga0102945, IMG submission 78207) | Salt pond water microbial communities from South San Francisco under conditions of wetland restoration - Salt Pond MetaG R2_restored_H2O_MG ...
CGTGGCATCCATGACCTCTAAGCGACGAGCAATGACCTCGTCGAAACTGATTCGGTTATAGCGAGTCGCTGCCGAATCCTTGTTGGGATCGGCGCTGTAAATGCCGTTCACTTTGGTCGCCTTTAAAACGATTTCGACGCCCATCTCAGCCCCACGCAGGGCAGCCGCTGTATCCGTGGTAAAGAAGGGGTTTCCAGTGCCCGCCGCGAATATCACCACCTTGCCCTCTTCGAGATAGCGTAGCGCTTTAGGGCGGATATAAGGCTCGACCACTTGTTCTATATTAAGAGCCGATTGGACACGCGCATCAACCGATTGGTGTTTAAGCGCATCTTGAAGCGCCAAGGCATTCATCACCGTAGCCATCATGCCCATGTAATCCGCTGTGGCCCGATCCATGCCTTGCGCGCCTGGCGCCACGCCGCGAAAAATGTTACCACCGCCAATAACAATCGCCAGTTGGACGCCAACCTTCACCACCGCACTGATTTCCTCGGTCATTCGAGCAATCGTGCTTCGATTGATACCGAATGCGTCGTCACCCATTAATGCTTCGCCGGAAAGCTTCAACAAAACTCTTTGGTGGCGAGTAGCAGACATATTGGGTCCTTTGTGCGAATGGAAACTAGGATAAGTTTATACGATTCGATGGGGTTCGATAGTGGCCTAAAAAAACGGACTGCCCGACATCTTTGTCTCAGCAGTCCGTCTCCGTGTCTGCAAAGCGTCTAAACACTAAGCAAACGATGCATCACCTACACTTTCGATTTTCTTTAAGCGTTTCCGGAGGCTGCGGCGGCCACCTCAGCGGCAAAATCAGCCACTTTCTTCTCTATGCCTTCGCCGACAATGAACAACTCAAAGCTTTTGACCGAAGCGCCCTTCTCTTTAAGCATCTGCCCCACGGTTTGTTTGTCGTTTTTAACAAACGGTTGAGAAAGCAGTGCCACTTCCTTCAGATACTTCTGGACAGAGCCTTCGACCATTTTTTCGACAATTTCTGCCGGCTTGCCAGACTCAGCAGCCTTTTGACGGGCGACTGAGCGCTCTGCTTCTTTGTCAGCCTCCGGCACCCCGGTTTCGTCAATGGCACGAGGCTTGGTTGCCGCGATGTGCATGGCCAAATCTTTACCGATTTCCGGATCACCTGCAAATTCCACCAAGACACCGATTTTGCCACCGTGGATATAGCTAGCTAGCGAATGCTCCGTGGCAATCCGCTTGAAGCGACGGATGGAGATATTCTCCCCAATCTTGCCAACCAATACAGCACGAGTGCTCTCAACCGTTCCCTCACCTAAGGGCAAGTCTGACAGCGCTGCAACGTCTGCTGGCGCCTTTGCGTTGACGAGCCCTGCGACGGACTGCACAAAACCAATGAAGTCCTCATTTTTAGCGACGAAATCCGTTTCGCAGTTGACTTCGATAATCGCACCAGACTTGCCATCAGCCTCAATGGTCAGGCCGATCAAGCCTTCTGCTGTCACACGGGAAGCGGCTTTGTTTGCTTTGCTGCCCAGTTTGATACGTAACACCTCTTCGGCGCGGTCTAGATCGCCAGCCGCCTCGGTTAATGCTTTTTTACACTCCATCATGGGTGCGTCGGTTTTATCGCGCAAGGCTTTAACCATTGCGGCAGTTATCTCAGCCATATTTACTCCGTCTGTGTTTACCCATCGCACAAGCAACCCCGTGGGGGGTGCTGCGCCGACGGGTCATCAATAAGTCAGATTCGCCAGAGCGAAAAAGATAGGTTAGCCCTGCTGTTCGCTGCTTTCGCCTTCTTCTTCTAGCTCAACAAACTCTTCACCTTCAGTAACGCTTTCGACCAAGCCATTCAAACTTTGCTCACGGCCTGCGAGAACGGCGTCAGCCATGCCCGATGCGTATAACGTGATGGCTTTGGCCGAGTCGTCGTTACCTGGCACGACAAAATCGATACCGTCTGGGGAATGGTTCGTGTCGACAATGCCAACGACTGGGATACCAAGCGTGTGAGCTTCAGCCACGGCAATCTTGTGGTAGCCGACGTCAATCATAAAAATCGCATCGGGCAAGCCATTCATATCCTTAATGCCGCCGAGCGCTTTGTTCAGCTTGGTCATTTCACGCTCAAACGTCAGGCCTTCTTTCTTTGACATGCGCTCCAAGGCGCCTTCGGCGATCATGGCTTCCATGTCTTTGAGTCGTTTGATGGAGCTTTTGACTGTTTTGAAGTTTGTCAGCATCCCGCCCAACCAACGGCTGTCGACATAGGGCATGCCACAACGGGCTGCTTGTTCGGCCACTATGTCGCGAGCGGCGCGTTTGGTGCCGACAAAGAGCACCGTGCCATTTTTGGCTGCAATCGAGCGCACGTACTTGACGGCTTCGGCGTATTTAACAACCGTTTGCTCAAGATTGATAATGTGGATTTTGTTTCGGTGCCCAAAGATAAACGGCGCCATTTTGGGGTTCCAATAACGGGTTTGGTGACCGAAGTGCACACCCGCTTCTAACATTTCACGCATTAAAGACATTTAATTCTCCAAGGGTTGGGTCTAGCACCACCGCTGCACTGACAATTTGTCAGCACCCTGAGTGCGGTAGCGCGCGATTTGGTCGGTTGGCATCAGTGCTAGCATTGGTACAACTATTCTCACAGCAAAAACTGCGAAATACGCTGAAAAATAAACTCTACAGATAACTGTAAAGATACTTGACCGACCCTGAATTCCCACGAATTGAACCCTGATATACGAAGTTCAATTTTTAGGAAAGCCTATAATTCTAACTGGTTTAGTAGGAAGTGCTCAAGTTAAAGTCCCTTTCATGGGCAAATTGAATGTTTTTTACCAAGTTTTTTCCAAGTCGATACAAGAAAATCGCTTGGCACTCTCAAAAAGTCGAATAATTGCCTATGCCCCTCGTTACCGAACCCCAAGATCTCGATAAAATGCGAGCCGCCTGTCAAGACGCTGCTCGGGTTCTCGATTACCTGACGCCGTTTGTAAAAAGCGGTGTGACCACTGGTGAACTTGATCAGCTGACATTGAACTACATCACTGACGTACTAAAGGTTAAATCGGCCACAGTCGGCTATGCCCCGCCAGGCTACCCACCCTTCCCTGGTGCTATTTGCACCTCCGTTAATCACCAGGTCTGTCATGGCATTCCGGGCGAAAAAGTGCTCAAGAATGGCGATATCGTCAATATCGATGTCACCATCATTAAAGATGGCTGGTTTGGTGACACCAGCCGCATGTTTTTTGTGGGTGAGCCCTCTGTCCAAGCCAAGCGATTAACGCAGACAACGTTTGAGTGCATGTGGTTAGGTATCGAACAAGTCAAGCCTGGCAATACGCTCGGGGATGTTGGACACGTGATTCAACGACATGCTGAAGGCAAAGGCTATTCCGTTGTCCGAGAGTTTTGCGGCCACGGTATTGGCACCGTTTTCCACCAAGATCCTCAGGTGCTTCATTACGGGCGACCAAAATCAGGGCTAGTCCTTGAGCCAGGTTTGATATTCACCATCGAACCCATGATCAATGCGGGCAAGCGTGAAATCCGTCAATTGGCCGATGGCTGGACAGTCGTCACGCGTGATCACAGTCTTTCCGCACAGTGGGAACACACGGTTTTGGTGACCGATACAGGGTTTGAGGTATTGACGGTTTCCGAAGGCATGCCAGCCAAACCGGCCTTGGCCACCACGTTATAGTGCCTCGATGAGTCGTGACTCCCAATGGTGGTGATATGGATGTGAATAAAACAGTAACAGCAACATTAAGCGAGATTCGACAAAACTTAGCCACTAAACGGCAGCAAGCCATTGGCGCCTTCCGCGATCGGCCCGTCTCTGATCGTTTGTTAAATGATCTTCGCCGCGCAACAGATGAAGCGCTGCGTCAGCTGTTGCGCGTGTTTCCACTCCCCAAAGGTGCGGCCCTGGCTGCGGTTGGGGGTTACGGGCGCGGCGAACTATTTCCCTACTCTGATGTGGACCTGCTCATTCTGTTGGCAAGACCCGCTTCAGAAAAGGAGCAAGCCCTGTTGGGCGAGCTCGTCGCCTCGCTCTGGGATCTTGGCATCGAGCCCGGCTACAGTGTGCGCACAATCGATGAGTGTTTGGCAGAGGCCGAATCAGATATCACGGTCCAAACGTGTCTTTTAGAAAACCGCTTCATTAGTGGCCGTCGAAGCTTGGTTAAGCAGTTCAACAAAGCGATCTCAGACACACTTGACCCGCAAGCCTTCTATCGAGCCAAGCTCGCCGAAATGCGTCAACGTCATGCCCGTTATCAAGACACGCCCTACGCACTTGAACCCAATTGCAAAGAATCACCTGGCGGTATGCGCGATTTACAAGTGATCCGCTGGATGGCCAAAGCGGCAGGTTTTGGTAACAGTTGGACCCAGATATCACGTAGCGGCTTACTGACCGCACAGGAGTCTAGAGACCTGCGACGAGCCGAGTTGGCTTTCAAGCGCCTTAGAATTGAAATGCATTTGCTGGCGGGGCGCCGTGAGGATCGACTGGTGTTCGATATGCAGCACAATTTGGCACAAGCCTACGGCATTCAAGCAAGCCACAACAGACGCGCAAGTGAAATGCTGATGCAGCGCTATTACTGGGCTGCCCGACTCGTCACCCAACTTAATACCGTCTTGGTTGAGAGTATCCAAGCGCATCTGTTTCCCGCGCCTGCGGATAGTCTGATCCCGCTTGATAACGAGGGCTACTTTTTCAACCGACAGTCTCGCCTAGAAATCAAAGACGAGTCGTTGTTTGAGAAGCACCCCCCTTTGTTATTGAAAGCCTTTTTGGTGATGCAGCAGCACCCTGATATCACCGGCATGTCGGCGCGGGCGCTGCGGGCGATCTGGCATGCCCGGATGCGCATTGATGCAGCTTTTCGGCGCGACCCTGAGAACAAAGCCACCTTTTTGGCGATCTTGCAGCAGCCCCAAGGCATTGTGCACGCCTTCCGCCGCATGACCATGCTCAACATACTGCCACGATATTTGCCTGTCTTTAGACGTGTGGTGGGTCAGATGCAACACGACTTATTTCACGTCTATACCGTTGATCAACATACCTTGCAGGTGATTCGTAACTTACGACGCTTTACGATGCCAGAGCATGCTCAGGAGTACCCCTTGGCCACCGACTTGATGGCTAACTTTGATAAACATTGGCTTTTGTATGCGGCGGCTCTTTTTCACGACATTGCCAAGGGGCGTGGCGGCGATCACTCCGAACTCGGCGCACTCGAGGTCAGACGGTTTGCTAAGGACCACGGGCTTAGCAAAGAAGACACGGGACTGCTGGTTTTCTTGGTGAAGTATCACCTACTGATGTCTCAAGTCGCTCAAAAACAAGACCTATCCAATCCAGCGGTCATTCAAAGTTTCGCCGAGCGCGTGGGGTCTTTGCGACAACTGACCGCCCTGTATCTATTTACGGTGGCAGACATCCGTGGCACCAGTCCTAAAGTCTGGAATGCGTGGAAAGGTAAATTACTCGAAGACCTTTATCAGTTAACGCGTACGGCGTTGGGTGGACAACTTGAGTCCACCAATACGGTGTTGCAACAGCGTATCGAAGAAGCCACGCGCCTCACCCGTCTAACCGGTCTGCTCGATGAAAACAGGCAGGCGTTTTGGCAGAAGCTTGATGTGGCCTATTTTTTGCGCCACGAGGCAGCTGATATTGCTTGGCATACCCGACACTTACATTATCAGGTCAGCCCCAACCATCCCGTTGTGAAGGCACGTCCCAATGGCTCTACAGATAGTGTTCAAGTGATGGTCTACACCAACGACAAGAAAGATCTTTTTTTCAGGATTTGCGAATACCTTGGCAAACACCAACTTGATGTTTTGGACGCGAGGGTTCACACCACACGCCACGGCTATGCACTAGACAGTTTTATGGTGCTGCCCGCCATTGGACAAAAGGATCTCAGGGCGCTCTGTGCGTTACTTGAACACGAGTTACGAAAATACCTTGAAGCCGACGAGGGCAATCGAAAAGTACGATCAAGCAAACCGTCACCACGTTTTTCGAGACTTTCACGTGCTTTCCCCGTCGCCCCATTGGTCGAAATACAGCCTGACGAAGGTAGCCAACAATGGCGTGTGGCTATTGTGGCCTCCAACAGGCCTGGGTTACTTGCAGATGTGGCGCGCCTTTTCGCGGATTTTAATGTGGCTGTATTGACCGCCAAAGTCATGACCTTGGGCGAGCGTGTAGAAGACGTTTTTGTGGTTAGCAGCGAATCGCTCAATCAACCGCGTACCCAACGTCAGTTTGAACGAACCGTTTCTGACGTTCTAAGTCAGGAAGTTAGCCATGCTGCATGACCGAACAGGATTTCTCCTGGTTTTGATCACTTCGCTAGGCGCCTTGATCGCGGCGCTATTGAGCCAACATGTCCTCGGCATGCTGCCCTGCGCTTGGTGTATTTTGCAGCGCGGACTTTTTTTATTGATCGCTGGTTGGGCGCTTATCGGATTTTTGGGCGCCTCTTTCCGTTTTTGGAGCCAGCTCAATTGGACGCTCATCTTGTTTACCGCTGCCGCTGGCATCGCAACCGCTTGGCACCAGCTGACCGTCGCTGCCAAAGCCTTCAGTTGTGATCAAACCCTAGCTGATCGAATCATCAGCAGCTCGGGTCTGGATGCGGCAATTCCTTGGTTTTTCGGGATTTATGCGACTTGTCTTGATGCCAGTGTCAAAGTGTTTGGTTTGGATTTTGCTGCTTGGGGTTTGGCGCTTTTCGTGCTTTATGCCCTATACGCGCTTGTGATGTTAGTCCTAAGCATGCGTCGTATTTAGACATAACTTTTGGGACACGCTTTGGGACAACTAGGCAACAGACACACTCGGAATCCATCCTGAAATAATCGACAGACCAAGCGCCAGACCGGCGATGATCAAGAAGATCAGTGTCGGTGAGATTTTTAAAGGCATGCCTTCTGCCTGCGGTGATTTGGTCGGGGCTTTGTTGCTACTGGTTGTTGAGCTCTATTCTGTCTTGTCAGCTAGAGAGTTTTCCACTCACTACCCTCGGTTGGTTTGCACAACGCTCTCGTGGTAGAACGCAACGAGTTGCGCGGCATTGACAAGACCTAGTTTTCTCATGAGATTTGCACGATGCATTTTGACCGTAGGCAATGAAATGTGAAGGATTTGTGCCATTTCCTTATTCAGGTGTCCGCGCACCACCAATTTGAACACTTCAAGTTCACGCCTTGTCAACGAGGCCATGAGCTTTGAAGCTTCCGGGTGAGAACCCACTCGGGGAACCGCTCGATTGGGGGGTTGTTCACGCTCAATCAAACGGACGATGGATTGTGAAATCTCCTGCGGTGATAAAGGTTGGAGTAAGAAGTCGGCCGCGCCCTGGCGCCAAGCCTGAATCACCGTGGCGGCTCCTGGATCATCTCCCACCAAAATAGTCTTTATGTTTGGCTCGAGTTTGCAAATCTGTGTCAATCCTTCAACACCAGACATGCCCGAAAAGGACAGCTGACTAACAGCAAACCGTTGAGTGCCTGGTGTTATCGGGTGACGCATCAAATGCAGCAAAAATGATTCAACCGTGTCGAATGGCCGTATCGCAAATGAAGTTGACGCCCGACGTAACTCAGAAGCCAAGGTAGAACGGGCCTCACCATCGGTAAAGACAACGAAGATCTCAACCTGTTCCTTGGGCAACCCATCGTTAAGCGCTGGCAGTACGGGGGAATGCCCCGATGTGGTGCGCAATTGGGCGTTGGACCCGTTGTTCATTTGCGATGCGAAGGCATCGTTCAAACGGACGCCCGCCTCACCGTCTCGTGTACGAAACGAAACGCCGATCATGTCACCATCTGCTTTATTCACAAACACTCCAGACTGATTCTTCCCTATTGACTGCATTGGTACGCGGCGATCAATTGACAATGGTCAACATCACCTTACTCATGCATAAATAGTAGTCTTTTGTGTATTATTTTGCAAATAATTGTAATGTTTTGTCTTCGATGGGTGACTCCAAGGCTAGATAGACCTTCGCCTGTCATGACTAGTTATCGTTGGCAGCAAACCCAAGGTTAAATTGCAAGCCACCACCACGCTCTTCAACATTGCGCGGCATGGCAATGCGGGCCAGATATTCGGGTGTGATGTCGCCAGTGATGTACTCCCCTGTGAAGCATGACGCATCAAATTGAGTCAGCGCGGGATTTAGATCAGATACGGCTTTTTGCATATCCCCGATATCTTGGTAGATCAGAGAGTCCGCACCAATAATGCGCGCAATTTCCTCATCATCACGCCCTGTCGCGATCAACTCATGTTGATTGGGCATGTCAATACCGTAAATATTTTGATAGCGAACCGGCGGCGCGGCCGAGGCCATATAAACCTTGTTGGCACCCGCTGCCCTTGCCATTTCTACAATTTCACGGCTTGTTGTGCCGCGCACTATAGAGTCATCCACCAACAAGACGTTTTTGCCTTTGAACTCGAGTCCGATCGTATTGAGCTTTTGTCGAACGGATTTTTTACGAACCGCTTGACCCGGCATAATGAAGGTTCGACCAACATAGCGGTTTTTGATCAGACCTTCGCGATACTCTAGGTTTAAGCGCGAGGCTAACTGCATGGCTGCTGGCCTAGATGAGTCAGGCACCGGCATGACCACGTCAATATCACCGAGTGGAATTGTACGGGCAAGCTTATCGGCCAAGTACTCGCCCATGCGCAGTCGCGAACCGTAAACCGAGACGCCGCTTAACACCGAGTCGGGTCTAGCGAAGTAGACGTACTCGAAAATACAGGGAGAGAACGGGACATCAGGCCCACATTGCTGACTCGACAACTTCCCATCCAGGGAAATGAAGATGGCCTCACCGGGCTCAACATCACGCACAAATGAAAAACCGGAACCTTCTAACGCCACGGACTCAGAGGCAACCATCCATTCCGTGCCTTGCGCGGTCTCAAGTTGACCAATACACAGGGGCCGAATGCCATGGGGATCACGAAAGGCCAGCAAGCCATAGCCGGATATTTGCGAAACAACGGCATAGGCACCCTTGACTCGCGCATGTAAGGCCGCAACCGCTTTAAAAATAGCTGTCTCATCAAGAGACACGCCATTAGCCGCCCGCTGTAGTTCATGCGCCAGTACGTTTAGCAACACCTCAGAATCGGAGTTGGTATTGATATGCCGCTGATCAACCCGAAACAAGGACTCGCGCAATTCCAGCCAATTCGTCAGGTTGCCATTGTGGGCAAAGGTGATCCCAAAAGGCGCATTGACATAAAAAGGCTGAGCCTCTTCTGCGCTCTCGCTAGAGCCGGCGGTCGGGTAGCGCACTTGCCCAATACCAGTGGAGCCTGGTAGCGATCGCATACTCCGCGTGCGGAACACGTCTCGCACGAGACCGTGCCCCTTGCACATATTAAAGAGGTTCCCTTCGGAGGTTGAGATGCCAGCGGCATCTTGTCCTCTGTGTTGCAGCAAAAGTAGGCTGTCATAGATCAATTGATTGACCAAGCCGCGCCCTACAACACCCACAATTCCACACATAATCGATCCTGAGAAGTGGACTTATCGTCCTGAAAAGGTCCTAGAAACGTCCTAAAAAAGCCTGAAATTCTTATTCCACAACAACGCTCGACTTTCTTTCTGCACCAGTCAATCCAAATCACTGAGTTAGTAAGGCAACCACTGATTCATTGGCGCGGGCACCTTCTGTTTGATCTGTTGGATCACGCTGACAACCTGCTCGGAAAACATCGCATTCTTCCACCAAACCTCCTCTACCAGCGGTGTGTAGCCGGCAATGATCACCAACACAAGCAACAATAAGATGCCTCTGACCAACCCAAATAAAGCACCCAACCCCCGATCAGCAGGACTCAGACCCGTGCTTTTGATCATGGCCGCCAAGGCCATATTCAGCAGACCCACCGCCAATAACGTCATGATAAACAAGGTGGCGTAGGCAATGCCTAATTTCAAATAATCGTGTGAGACCCAGCGCAACAAGTCCAAATCCGAGACACCAGGCCCCCACCAAATGGCTGCCAAGAAGGCCAATCCAAAGGCCACCAAGGACAACAACTCTTTGATCAATCCGCGCCATAATCCAAGCACCATCGAGGTACCGAGAATACCCAGCAAAATGAAGTCAAACGCGGTCACCGCGTTGCGATAAAACCGTTGCTGTAACCAAGCGTGCGCAACCGCGTCTGTGCCGCTTGGGCTGCTTCGCGAGAACCAAACGGTCCAACGCGCAATCGATACATGGTCTTACCGTCGATCACAC